>OBHX01000417.1_pt1 | contig 41162 bp, 39 predicted proteins | sample 1519331 | NCBI WGS metagenome assembly OBHX01 (sample SAMEA2602897, study PRJEB22501) | metagenome
CCTTAGTTTTCAGAACTTTTATAAAGTTCTGAAAACTGGCTCAGCGGGGAGAAAAGACTTTTTCGACACGCTGAAGCCAGGCGTTGGCTTTCCAACGCCTGACTTTTTATGCGGTTCAACTGCCCGAGCGCCAGTGGGATACAATTTGCCATTCGTCCGTTCCCGGCACCAGGCGCAGGGTCAGGACTGCAATATTTCCGTTTTCAACAGATTTACGCAGATAAACGTAGTTTCCGACCTGTTCGCCGGATTCCGCTATAAAATAGAACATATTGAAATCTGAGGTATATGTATAGTAAGCGTCGTATTCCTCCAGATAGCAGACGCCGGAGGTGTCCAGATTGCTCGTGGTGATGCCGCCCCAGCGGGTCAGCACCTCGTTGATGCTGGAAATCGTGTGCCGGTGGATGGGTACCGGCATATCCTCCATGCGCGCCACCTGCTTGAACGGCCAGTCATCCAGCTTTTTCAACGCCTCAAATTCCGCCTCGGTCGCCTGGCCGCTGTCCGGGAAATAGCGGATAAATTCCTCAAAATTCAGGTTCCTGACATTTTTATAATAGGAGGAAAAGAAGTAACTGAAGGGCTGGATGTGAAAGTCCACAATGTCACCGCTCTCATCCCGGACCGCAGGGTCCATAACGGCGTTGTAGGCGGCCAGCTCCTCTTGCGTCAGGGTGTGCCGGGGACTGTACTGCCCTGTCAGCGAGATCTCCACCACGGCCTGAAAGGTTTCCCAGCCATTGCCCCGGTCGGCCTCGTAGAATACTGGAACGAGGTACTGATATAGGCCCGAACCGAACAGCGACTGATGCTGCTCCACCGTGGCTGCCAGATGCACCTGCTCCCAGCCGTGAACGTTTCTGGCCCGGGCGCTGTCCAGAGAACAGAGCTGCAGCTCGCCGTTTTTCTGCTCCACCGTGTAGGAGACCGTAAGATCCGCGGCACGCCCGTCCACCTCCGCCCGGTAGGTGGAGGTCATCGTAGTCCGGGTGGACGCGCCGGCGGCGGGAAAGCTCTCCGTCGGCGTGAAGCTCTCCGCCATGAGATACATCACCTGAGGCTCGATGAAGATATGCACGTAATTGCTGATACCCAGATCCGTCCACAAAGTCCAGATCCGCCAGCAGCCGTTCCCATCGGCGGCGGGGTAGAAGTAGTAGCGCTCGTTTATGCCGCCCTGCCGCCGTTTCCAGATCTGCTTGGTATCGTCCAGCGGCTCGAAGCCCTGCTTCCGGGAAGTAATATATTCGTCCTCCAAGGTCTGGGTGAACCGGTCTACCGTAAGGATGGAGCCGGTATCATAGCCGGAATACCATTCCCAGTGACCGTGACTGCGATGGGCCGTCACGTCCGCCATGATCCATGCGCTGCCGGGGATATAGAGGTAACCGCCGTCCACATCGTAGCGGTGGACGGGATAGTTGCCGGGCTTGTCATTGGGGTTGTTGTAGTTGATCTGGTCGATCCAGTCCTCCACATACAGCGGCAGATCCAGCTTTCGGTCCGTCACATACCAGTCGTAAATGGCCTCCTCCATGGTGTTGTGATAGCCGAAGAAATCGCCGCCGTCATTGATGGAGTCGTCGCAGAGGATGTCGTAGCTGCCGTCATCGTGCCGCAGGGCCACTATTACATGACGATCATCTAACGAGAAGTATTCCTCGTCGTCATAATACTGTCCGCCCACCAGCGCCACCGAAGCCGTGTCCACATCCAGCTTCACCAGATAGAAATATTCCCATTCCTCCAACACGCCGTCGGGGTCCAGCCCGGCCAGCTCGCCGCCCTTCGTCAGATATTCCAGCTTTCGATCCGTCACCGCGGCGGTATGGGGCTGGCCGCTGGCAGTGCCATCGGCGTTTTCCGTGTAATACCGCGCCTCCGTCTGGGACAGCATTACCTGCTGGACGTAGGCTTCCACGCTGGGCCACTGGCCGGTTTCCGTCCGGTCCGCCGGGGGATCTTCCGTTGGGGTGCCGCTCCCCTTTGGATTGGCGGCGCAGAGGGCGATCAGTCCCACGCAGACCACGGCGCACACGGCGATGATCCACGGCTGGGGCCGTTTCCAGTTCAGCAGGTTCCGGATGCGGCTGCCGGTGTCGCCCTCACCGAAGGCGAGGGGCATTCCCGCCACGATGCGGCGGCCGGTGGCAAGGCTCAGCAGAGAGGCGGAGTAGTCCGCCCGGATGTCCTCGCCCAATTCCCTTACCACTGCCTCGTCGCAGCTCATTTCCATGTCCTTCCCCGCCAAGATGAACGCCGCCCACACCAGCGGGTTGAACCAGTGAACGCACAGGGCCAGAAATGACAGGAGCTTTACCACATGATCCCGGCGGCGGAGGTGATACTGCTCATGCCGTAGGATGTAGCCCCGTTCCGTTTCCGTCAGGGTGGAGGGCAGGTAGATCTTGGGCCGGAACAGGCCCATGACAAAGGGGGAGGGGATGTAGTCCGCCAGATAGATGTTGTCCTCCAATCGCACGGCTCCCACCAGACGGCGGCGGAGCCGCAGCAGGGAGATCACGCTGTAAAGGAGCAGCAGGGCCATGCCCGTCAGCCACGTCAGGGTCAGGACCGCCACCGGGCCGCTAAGGGGTGAGGCTGGGGCAGCGGCAGGCTGAGTCACGCTGGGGGCGGTGCTGACGATGTTCTCGCCGGGTTCCGCCGGGAACGGCTCCTGGGGCAAAGGCGTCACCGTGGGGGCCATATTGCGGACGATGTCCGCCGGGACGTACTCCACCACGCTGGTAACGGCGGTCCGCTCCTGGGCTGGAGCGCCCAGCGCTCCCAGCAGGGACACAGCGGAGGTGACGGACACCGGACACAGCAGCCGGAACAGCACCACCGCCCACAGGGCATAGGAAAAGACCTTGGGAGCCCGCCGCAGCAGCAGGCGGACTGCCAGCACCGCCAGAATCACCACGCTGGCGGTGAGACTCATATTACAGACGATGGGAAACAGCCGGTGCATTACAAACTCGCCCATACGCTACCTCCTGTTCTGATCGATCAATTTTTGCAGCTCCGCGATTTCGTCCTCCGTCAGCTTTTTTCGCCGGGTAAACGCCGTGATAAACGCGGGCAGGGAGCCGGAAAAACTTTCCTCCACGAATTGCTGGCTTTGGGCGGTGTCATAGTCCGCCCGGGACAGCCGGCTGGTGACGGTGCCGCCCTCGTTTTGGAAGATGCCCCGGTCACACAGCCGTTTCAGAACGGTGTAGGTGGTGGACTTTTTCCAACCAAGGGCCTCCTCCGCCAGTCGGACCAACTCCGTGGAGCCCACCGGCTCCCTGTCCCAGATGATCTCCGCGAACCGGGTCTCCACCGGCCCCATTTTCAAATCGCTCATAGGTTCACCTCCGAGGTTTACTACATGTAGACCTTCTACCTGCAGTCTACAATGTGTAAACCAAATTGTCAAGGGGCTTTCAAGGAAAAAACGCCGGGAGAGCGGCATGAAAAAGGAAATCAGCGTGTCGAAAAAGCCTTTTCGTCCCGCTGAACAAGTTTTTAGAACTTTATAAAAGTTCTGAAAACTTAGGATTTCAATGGCGCAGGACACCCTTCTTGGGTTTCCCGCGCACACCCTTCCTTACCGTCGCGGAGAATTTATCACTTTATTGGCAGTCTCAAGAAATGTCAGTATGTTTCTGTACAAATGCAGAAGAATACTTGACAAAAGAGAGAAAAAGCAACATAATAGTACCAGTTTTGGGCAGCACAATGTTCTGTGACGACCGTTTGGCCGTCGCTTTTTTATGCGGCGGCGGGGAACTGTCTGCCGTCCGGACCGCTGTCCGGCTATGACGGATAATAAAAGGAGCCTGCGGGAAAATCGCGGACTCCGTGATGAAAGGATACCGACATGATCACAGTCAACAATGTAAGCATGAACTTCAGCGGCCAGACCCTGTTCAAGGACGTGGAGCTGAAGTTCGTTCCCGGCAACTGCTACGGCATCATCGGCGCCAACGGCGCTGGCAAGTCCACCTTCCTCCGCATCCTCTCCGGGGATCTGGAGCCCACCACCGGCGAGGTCATTATTCCCAAGGAAGAGCGGATGTCCATTCTGAAGCAGGACCACTTCCAGTATGACGCCTACACCGTGCTGGATACGGTGATGATGGGCAACCAGCGGCTTTACGATGTGATGAAGGAGAAGGACGCCCTCTATGAAAAAGAGGACTTCACCGACGAGGACGGCGTGAAGGCCAGCGAGCTGGAGGCCGAATTTGCAGAAATGGGCGGCTGGGAGGCCGAATCCGACGTGTCCCGGCTCATTCAGGGCCTTGGCCTCTCCAACGATATTCTCTACAGCGAAATGTCCAGCCTGACCGCCAAGGAAAAGGTGAAGGTGCTGCTGGCCCAGGCACTGTTCGGCAAGCCGGACATCATCCTGCTGGACGAGCCCACCAACCATCTGGACATTCAGGCCATCGAGTGGCTTGAGGACTTTCTGATGGATTGCGAGAGCCTGATCCTTGTGGTGAGCCATGACCGTCACTTCCTGAACACCGTCTGCACCAACATCGTGGACGTGGACTACGGCCATATCAAGATGTATGTGGGCAACTATGAGTTCTGGTACGAGTCCAGCCAGATGGTCCAGCGGATGATGAAGGACCAGAACCGGAAAAACGAGGAAAAGATCAAGGAATTGCAGCTGTTCATCCAGCGCTTCTCCGCCAACAAGTCCAAGAGCAAGCAGGCCACGGCCCGCCGCAAGCTGCTGGACAAGCTGACGGTAGAGGAAATGCCCGCCTCCTCCCGGCGGTATCCCTTCGTGGGCTTTACCATGGAGCGGGAGTGCGGCAAGGAGATCCTGGCGGTGGAGGGCATCTCCAAGACGCTGGACGGCCGCAAGGTGCTGGATAACGTGTCCTTCCGGGTGAACAAGGGAGACAAGATCGCCTTTGTAGGCGAGGATGAGATCGCCAAGACCACCCTGTTCAAGATCGTCATGGGCGAGATGGAGCCGGACGAGGGCACCTACAAGTGGGGCACCACCATTACCACCAGCTATTTCCCGCTGGATAACTCCGCTTTCTTCAACGACTGCGATTTGAATCTGGTGGATTGGCTGGCCCAGTTTACCCCCAAGATCCCGGAGGCCAACACCGAGTCCTTCAAGCGGGCCTTCCTGGGTCGGATGCTGTTTTCCGGCGACGATGTGTTCAAGCCGGTGAAGGTCCTCTCCGGCGGTGAGAAGGTCCGGTGTATGCTCTCCCGCATGATGCTCTACGGTTCTAACGTGCTGGTGCTGGATCAGCCCACCAACCATCTGGATCTGGAATCCATCACCGCCGTCAACAACGGCCTGATGGACTTTAAGGGCGTGGTGCTGTTTTCCAGCCATGACCACGAGTTCGTGCAGACCATCGCCAACCGCATTATGGTGCTGGAGGACGGCAAGCTGACCGACCGCCTTGGCACCTACGAGGACTATATCGCCTCGATGGCAAATACTGCTGAATAACCCAACACGGGGACTGCTTAAAAAGCAGTCCCCGTGATTTTTTACGAAAGCAATGACAAAACGAACCAGAAGATACCGTTTGCCGGCCTGCGATAAAAATGCGGTCCAGATCCTTTTAAATAACGGTGCCGGGCATAATACTGGCGAAAATTGAGAAAAACACAGATTTTACCGTTTTTATTTCCGCATAGCCGATCCTTTTCGTGTCAAACTATGCTTGCGATACCCAAGTGACCCACACATGTAAGAGATTGAAAAGGAGAAACTGTTATGTCCAGTAAGAACACCAACAAGATCAACGTTCCCGAGGCCCGCGCCGCTATGGATAAGTTTAAGATGGAAGCCGCCGCTGACCTTGGTGTGTAACGACCTCAAAGAAAAATCAACATAACAGAGCCGGAAACACTCATTTACATCAGAAACGTCTGCATTTGCGGACGTTTCTTTTGTTTTGCGTCCTTCAAAGCCCGTGCTTACAAAACCTATCTGACAGCAGGAGAAAAAACCAAATCAGGCGGAGCAGGCGAAGGCCGCACGGAACTGATCGGCAGATTTTTCCCCGCAGGGACGCCTGTGGGGAAAATCGAGGATACCGTTGTAAAGGTGCTGGAACTGTACCGCAGGCGGGAGCGGTAAATGATCCGCGAGCATACGCCAAGGGGGAAGTCTATCCTTTCGCGGTGCAAATGCTTCTGCCGTGCTCCCCCTCTCACACTCTCCCCCTGAATTATTATACCAGCTGAAAGAGAAAAACTTCTCTATTCCTATTTCAGCCAGTAATGAGCTTTCAGGAGAGTATGCCCTATCGGACTAAGAACGGTATTGTCCTAACAAGCAACGAATTATGGGGCCACAATTCAGCTTGACAGGGGCCATGCCCCTATGACCCCCGCTGAGAAAGGATGATTTTTTTGAAAAGAACACATGAAATGAAGATTCGCTTTACCAGAGAAGAGCTTGATGCTCTGAACGGAAAAGCACGGAGAGCCGGTCTTTCCCGTGAGAGCTATTGCCGTCATATCCTGAATGGCGCGGAGGTCAAGGAGGCCCCGCCTGCCGATGTGCCCACGCTGATCCGGGAGGTGCGGCGTGTGGGCTGCAACATCGACCAGCTTTTGGTGATTGCCCGCGCAAAGAATTGGATGATCGCGAAGGATCTGGAAAAAGCGCTGGAACGCAGTCGGGCGGTCGGGAAGCTGGTCATGGACACTTACACCATCCCTGTATTATAAAAGTAGACACGGGAGGGTAGGAAAAAACTTTCCGTAGTGAAATCAAGACTATTTTATTGAAGGATATGATCCCCCTCAAACAGAAGAATGTCAGGGTTTTCGCCGGCGGCATCCAGAAGGCGCTGTGTGAAACCGCTCTTACTGAATACGCCGAAGGTAACGGTGTAGTTCGGATAGGCTTTGCGAATCTCATCTGTGCGGGCGACCTTTTCCTTCAGCGCAAAATACACCGGGGCATCTACCGGCTTATTGTGGTATTTGCATTCACCGGCAAATATCCGCTTGTTCTGCTGATCCACGGCCATGACATCAATCTCTGTATCGCCGTCAAAATCATTCAGCCAATAAGAGCCGATGTGGGAAGGGGTAAATGACACCTCACCGCCTTTGCAAAGCTTTACAAAGATGTCCTTGCAGATGTCCTCATAAGTAAACGCCACGAATTTCTCAATGAAATCCTTTTGAATCTCGTCCAGAACGATCTGCATATTGTCAAATTCCAGTTCGCCCTTGTACGGATACACATACCGAAACCAAAAGCGGATAAAGTTGTCTGCGATAAAGTACAGACCCTTTCTGGATTTCTCCGGATTCTTTTCGGTAATGGGTGTCCGTTTTTCTACGAAACCCAGCTCGGAGAGCGTGGACAGATAAGGCGTTAGTGCTGAGGTTTCCTGTCCCAGCACACCGGCAATCTTCCCCAGCTTGTGGTTTCCGTCGGCAATTGCCTTGATGATGGAGAAGTAGTTCACCGCCGTCATGGATTCGCTTTTCAGCAGAAAGTTCGGCTCCTCATACAGAAAGCCGTTTTTGGACAATACCACATCCTTGAGCTGATCCAGCAGATCCCGGTCATCCTGGAAGAACTCCAGGTATTTCGGCACACCGCCAGTCACGGCATACTGTTCCACGACCCGGTCAAAGGGCAACTTCTGGACGGCGTAGATCTCTGTGAAAGACAATGGAGCCAACCGCATCTGCGAGGTTCTGCATCCATACAAAGGACTGTCATAGGATAGTGCGTGCTTCTGCATCATGCCGATCAGCGATCCGGAAAGGATCAGCATAATGTTGCTGTCCTTGAGCAGTTCATCCCAGGCATTTTGCAGAATGGAAGGGAAAGCTGGATTCGTCTTGACGAGATAAGGAAACTCGTCAATTACCAGTACCTTTTTCTGCTCCGGTTCACGGATTTCAAAAAGGAAGACCGGCTTGTGAATTTGCCGCTGTACGCGGTAGAGCAGATTGTTGATCTATGACCTGTTTATGAGGGGAAAATAAGGGGAGCTTTTTTGAGCCACGCAGATGCACAAAAAAATGAGGACAGGGATGACCTGTCCTCATTTTTTGCAGGGTGTCAGGATACGATCAAAACACACCTCTGCCGCTCAAAGATCCAAAAGCTCGTAAGTGCTCAATAACCACCCGCATTTCCAAGGTTGAGTAAGTGTGAGAAAATGATATGCAGTCAACAAAAACTGCGTGTAAGTTTTCGAATGCGAAGGGAGTGCGTGTAAGAAATGGAAGATGTGTTAGCGATCCGGGATGAGTATCGTCTGCAGGAGTGGAGCCAGATCATCCAGGCGGGGCAAAACAGTGGGCTGAGTAAGCGAGAGTTCTGTAGACAAAATGGGATATCTGAACGGCAATATTACTACTGGCTGAAAAAATTGCGGGAAACGGTTGCGGAAACAGCATCACCGCGCCTGGTGCATCTTGAAGCGCCTGTCCCCCAAAGCGAGGGTATACTTCGGATCCAGATTGGACAGGCAGATTTGAGACTGCCGGTAAACACGGACGCGGAAGCGGTGGCAGCCATTCTTCGGGCCTTACAGCAACTGTGTTAGATTTAAGTCGAGTACGGAACTGTTATGATGCGTGTGGATATACGGATCTGCGCCGCGGAATAGAGGGCTTAGCCGCAATCGTGACCCAACAATTTGGTCAGGAGCTGAGTGAAGAAAGTCTATTCCTGTTTTGCGGAAGACGCACAGACCGCATCAAGGCGTTATACTTTTCCGGCGATGGATATATCCTGTTGTATAAGCGACTGAACAACGGCTCGTTTCAATGGCCCAGAAGTGAAGCGCAGCTGCGGTTATTGGATCCACAGACTTTTCGATGGCTGATGGAGGGGTTGAAAATAGACCAACCAAAAGCCGTTCGGAAGACTCCAAAAAAGGACATGTTTTAAGCGCAAAACCATTGAAAATACTGTACTTTTCAGTGCCTTTGTGTTATAATAAAAGGCACAAAGGCAGGTGAGATCTGTGGGCAAAAATACGGCTGTCATTGATAAAAATGAGTTGGAAGAACTGAAGAAAGCTGCCCATGATCTGGCTGAAGAAAACGCACAGCTGCGTCAGAAACTGGACCATATGAATGAACTGCTTTTGAATGCGCAAAGGGCTCGTTTTGGCCAATCCAGCGAAAGAACCAAGTACGTCATGCAGGGCGGGACTCAGCTGGGGCTGTTTAATGAAGCAGAAGCAGAACAGGATCATAAGGCTGTTGAACCGACAGAGAACACCATTGTTATTCCTGAACACACCCGCAAGGCAACGCGCACCGTAGATGAACTGACTGCAAATCTTCCGGTGAAAGAGGTTTTAATAACGCTTTCCGACGATGAACTTATCTGCGGCAAGTGCGGCGGCAAGTATGAGATGATTGGAAAGAAGCTGGTTTCCCGGCGACTGGAAGCCATCCCCCGTCAATGCTATGTGGTGGAATATTACAGCTGCAGCTATGCGTGCAAGAGCTGTGAGGCGAAGACCGGCTATGCCAATATCGTTACAACGGTGACGCCTCCCATGCTGATGAAGCATTCTCTGGCATCCGCGTCTACAGTGGCAAATGTGATGTCGCAAAAGTATGTGGACGGACTGCCTTTGGCCCGACAAGAAAAGATCTGGGAACGGGAGGGGATCCGCCTTTCCCGGGCCACGATGTCCAACTGGGTGATCCAGTGCGCCCAGACCTGGCTGAAACCACTGTATCGGCGCATGAAAAAGACTCTTTTGGAGTATTCCGTAATTCATGCAGACGAGACTGTGGTGCAGGTGCTGAAGGAGGACGGAAAGGCCGCCACGAGCGAGTCTCGTATGTGGGTGTATGCCAACAATGACCGCAGCGGCAAACCGATTCGATACTTCGAATACCAACCGGATCGCAGTGGCAAGCACGCGGCAGTGTTTCTGAAAGGTTTCTCCGGCTGTCTGGTAACAGACGGCTATGCCGGATACAACCTGGTGGACGGCGTGATCCGCTGCGGATGCTGGAGCCATATGCGGCGCTATTGGCGTGAGGCGATGCCAAAGGGGGCAACGAAAGAGACTTCCAAGGCGGCTTGGGGCTATGACTATTGTAATAAGCTCTTTGCTCTGGAGAAGAAATTTTCCAAAATGAGTGATGTGATACGCAAAACAGCGCGTCAGGTAGAGGCAGAACCTTTGCTTGAGGCTTATTGGTGGTGGCTTGAAACTCTGGATCCGGCGCCGGGCAGCAAATTGGCTGATGCCGTGACTTATGCTAAGAACCAGAAGAAATTCCTGAATGCGTTTTGGTGCCGTCAAGATTTGGACCCGTTGACAAAAGCAAAAAACTGCTGAAACCCACAGTGGTTCCAGCAGAATAATAAATTGGGAGATAGCGAAAGATGGCATTTTGCCATTCGCTTAAGATTTAGGGCCATGGCAGCAAGGAGGCATTCTTCCGTAGCCGCGAGAATGCCCCTTTTTCGAATCTTTGAAATACAGTGTTCCCGTTTCAAGACGGAGAAACTGCCCTCGGCCCAGATTTTGCGAAGCCGCATCATGGACAGGTATTCAGGAGTTCCCACGCGCTGATGCCCTCTGAAAAATGCCGGATAGCAGCTGCTGGCCAACACTCTGCGCCGAATTCCAGCTTTGTCAAAACAGCCCGGCCGTTTTGGACAGCGCATACAGGCATCGCCCTCGACCTGGTAGCAACGCAGATATTTGCCCGTCGATTTGCTGCAATTTAGCCTGTGGTATGTAAGAGGAACTCCTTCCGGACAGATGAATGCGTCGAGCTGTGGATCGTAGGAGAATCCATATTTCTCAGGTGGATTGGAGAACTGAATTGCGGGGATATATCCGGTAATGCCCAGAAGTTCAAGCCCCCGGTGAACAGCACCTGTCTCATATCCGCGATCCAGAGCAAGCCGGCTCATTGGGATGCCAAGATTGATTTGCCGTTCCAAATGCCGCAAGACCAGAAGGCTTTCCTTCTCATTGGCAGAATATACATCAACGCCTGTTAAAATGCCGTGTTTGCAGTCCACAGTTGCTTCCATCAGATACCCGATGCCGCGTTTGCTGCCGTGATTGATATAACCGCTGTCTGGATCTGTTTGGCTGGTGGTACGGCACTTCCTTACAATTTTTGTTGGCGGCTTTTTGAAGCCCGGCTGATTGGAAAGCTCTTCATCCAAAGAATCGAGATAGCTTTGCATACTCTGTTCAACTTCTGTTTCTACATTGATCCAGCTTTCTCTTGATACGTTGGCCGGAATATAGCTTCCATCCGCAGCCATCGCTTCTCCGTCAATCAGCCCGCTGTCTATGCATTGCTTGACTATTTCATAAAAGGCTTTCTGAAAAAGGCTGCTCTGCTGCCATTTTCGTGTTCTGGTCTTGCTGAATGTGGAGTGATTTGGGATCGTGTCATCCAGTTCAAATCCGCAAAACCATCGGTAGGCGATGTTGAGCTGAACTTCCTCCACCAACCGCCGCTCTGATTTGATGCCATACAGGTATCCGATCAAGAGCATTTTGAACATACTGACAGGGTCGACCGATGGGCGGCCAGTCGTCGGATAATATGGTGCAAGAAGTTCATAGATGAAGTCAAAGGATACCATTCGGTTAATTTTCCGCAACAGATGGTTCTCCGGAATCAATGACTCCATATCCACGAAAATCATTGCCATTTGTCTGCTTTGGCGTCCCATCATGCCACATCCCTCCTATAACCATTTTACCACAGAAAGGATTTGCGCGCCACTTTGTCAACAGGTCCTTTATTGTACATTATCTGCGTTTTTGGAACATGGCGAGGTAGATATCTCAAATAACTTCGCTGAAAACGCGATCCGCCCGTTTGTCCAAGGCCGTAAAGCATGGCTGTTCTGCGATACCCCCAAGGGCGCAGATTCCAGTGCGATCGTGTACTCCATTGTTGAGACGGCCAAAGCAAACGGCTTGGATCCATACACATACCTGAAACTCCTGTTGACCGAGCTGCCTTATCTGGGCAAAAATCCGGCTTCCGACAAGTTGGATCTGTTCATGCCGTGGACTGCCGCGATCCGCAAGAACTGTATCCTTCCTACAAAAAAGATTTCACCCGAGGACCTCTGACGCGAGGCCCTCGGGCATCTTCTTGTTACCGGATGATTATTGAGCACTTACGGATTCCCCGTCTCCCTGTCTTCAAGGCTATGAAAATATCTTATGGCATACGCTGTTTTACAGCCTGCAAAGCACAGAGGCAGGCCGTCAGCCTGAACTTGAACACGGCACACCTGCCGCAGAGACAAAGAGCAGGCGCCTGCGTCTTAATGGATAGTGGGCTTGTGAACCGCGGTAAGCAGACCGATGATGCAGGACGAAGCCCTATCAGGGAACTAATACCAACGATTCAGCCCATCACAGAAGGACTTGAGCTCCCGGATAAAGATCTGAGAAGCGTCCGACAGATACCGCGTCTTTTTCCATCTCAAAGCCGAAGCTGTTAGAATGGGAGAGTAATGCCCCTCTCGCGCTCGGAACCGCTCTGCCATTTCCCGCAGATTTCCCGCCTCATTGTAGGTGTCAAAAGAACAGCACTCCAGCCGCGTCCATCCGTCAACGACACTGATGTCCAGCTTCGCGCCAAACTCCACCGGCTTTCCCGCTTTTCCCCGCACAATGGGCCGAACAAAGGGCTGGCTCACGCTGACGATCCGGTCAGGTACGCTGTGGGTACGGTTATCGTACATGTACTTCTGCTGCTCATAGACGTTGCGGATCGTGTCCAAACGCTCCGTCTGGCGAGGGGGCAGATTTTTTTCGAGGGACAGTTTGCCATCGATGGCATCCAGGTCACGCCGGAGGTGAGCCAGCCGCTTTCCAATGGCTTTGCGGGTCATTTTCGCGGTGTGTTTACGGCATCTTGTGTATTTCAGGTAATCTTTCCGGGCGCGTTTGCGGTAGGTTCGAGGCTTCTTTCCGTCCGCAGGATCGTGAAGAACGTCCAAGAGCTTTTCGGCGTTCTCCCTGGCCTCGTTGAGCAGGGAAACATCCTGAGGATAACGGATATTGGACGGCGCGCAGGTAGCGTCCACGATCATAGTGCCGCTGTTTCCGCCAGTCCCCGGCTGGCCGTCAGAATCATCATCGTCATCCTTTGATTCGGCCTCTTTGACCTGACGCTCCTTTGCGTCCCGCATGATCATCTCATTGATCTCACCCAGCACTTCCGGCGTCAGGCGCTTGCGGAAATACACCATCAAAGACGGATCAAAGGGCAGCTTTTCGTCATCATAGCCAGGATATCCGCAGAAATATTGAAGATATGGGTTCTCCTGAATCTGAAGCGCGGGTTCCTCGTCAGAATAGCCATACTCCGCCTGAATGATGCAGGCTCCCAAGGCCAGACGCAGCGGCTTGGCTACATTGCCCTTTCGGTTGGTAAACAGAGCAGCGTACCGCTTCTCAATCTCCAGCCAGGGAATCGTTTAGGCTTTCTTTACCCAACGGTTGCTTTCCTTCAGATTCATGCCCGCCGGCTGTTTGAAATCCGCCAGGCTGATCTGTCCATTGCTGTAACGATACATAGTTGCCCTCCAGGTGCAAGGTTTTGCTGGATTTTTGCCAGTTCTCTTGCTCCAATTATACCTCGGATTGGCCTCTGTGGATTGAAATATAAGGCTTTTTCTATTATTCAGTGCACACTATTTAGACGACAATTGCCTCATCGCTCATTACTGCGGCTTTGACATCATGAGGCCGCTGCCGTCCTACTGGACGTATGGCCGCTTCCCCCAAAAAAGGATAACGCTGCATTGAAAGAAATCATGGCGACACAGGAGAAGAAGCTCTATGAGATGGGAATTGTGGACGCCTCATTTGTTGGTCTGGACTCCACACCCGTTGCAGCAAATACAAAGCAGAACAATCCCAAGTCCTTTACCTTTACCAAGGATAAATTTAACCCGGGAAAGCAGCCCAAAGCAGATCCTGACTGCGCCCTGGGGCCCACTCGGCCTCCAACCAGCACAATGAGCGGCGGTATGAGTTCTACTGGGGTTATAAAAGCCATGTGCTGGTGGACTGCATCTCCGGGCTGCCGCTCTATGAGCTGACCACGCCGGGTAATATCGCCGATTCCACCGTTGCCGCTGAGATCCTCGCAGCTGCGAATCAGACGGTTTCTTTGAAAGAATGCACCTTTCTTGCCGACAAGGGCTATGACGTGAAAAGCATCTACAATACGGTAAAAACAGTCTATGAGGGCGAGGCATTTATCCCGCTCAATCCGCGTGGTACGAAGGTTCTGAAAATGCTTCCTGTCGGCAATCCGGCCTGCGAGGCAGACCTTGCCATGCGTAAGGAGGGAAAGACGACCGACAATGGGCGTACCCGCCAGAAATACTGCTGCCCGTTCCGCCAGTCAAGACCGGTGGTTGCCCTTGTAACCACAAAAACTGGAACAACGGCAAGAAAAACCAGGGCTGTACCAAGTATAAGACCATTCCAACAGACTACAGACTTTCCATTGACAGGGAATGTCTACGTTTTAAGCGGACTTACGCTCTGCGTACGGAGTGCGAGCGCCACAATTCCCGTTTCAAATCCACAGGTCAGGAACGCCTGTGGGTGCGCAACGGCGCAAGCACGGCGAATCTCAACGCACTGGCTCATATCTCTGCTCTGGCTGTTGCTTTGGCCGCCATTTCGTCCGGCTCTCACTCCTACCGTTCTGCCAAACAGTTTCGGCGTTCCGCCTGATCTGCCTTTTCCATACCTTTTTCAGGTGCGGTGCTTACCGCGCTATGGTTTTTGCGTCCTTGAAATGCCCTAAACTCTTTTGAGTCCCATTTGCCTGTTTATGGGCTGCTCCTTCTGCCTGTTTTGCTCATCTCTTTTTTGGATGTGCTCAGATGGCGCCCAGATCGGCATAAGCCTGCTGAAGAGAGGAACCATTTTGCAGCCGGGCGCGCACCTCGTCCTCCCGTTTGATGGTCTCGAGGGCGCTGTCCACTACCTCGCTGAACACGGCCTTGGGAATGATGACGACGCCGTCTATATCGCCGAAAATGTAGTCGCCGGGGCGGATGGTAACGCCGTCGATGGTCACGGGGATCTGACATTCATTGATCTCACAGCGGCCCTTGGAGGTTCTGGGATCCTTGCCACGGTAAAACAGTGGGAAGTCCATCTCCTTCAGCGCCCGGATATCCCGGGCATAGCCATCCAGCAGAACGCCGTTGCCCTTGCGGCCTTTGACAGCGGTGGCAAACAGCTCGCCGAACACGGCGCAGTTGTAATGCCCGCGGGTCACCAGAACGTAGATCTCCCCCTCTCCCAACTGATCCACTACCTTACACTGCGCGGTGAGAGGATCCGTCGGCATGGAGTAGACCTCTGTGCCGATGCTGGTAAAAGCGGGGCCGAAGATGACGGTGTGTTCTCCGAGACCGGCGATGGCGTTGCTGAGAGACTGATTGCGGTAGCCCTTCTGATCCAGCACATCGCAGAGTATGCCGCTGTAAAGAACGTTTTTCAATACTTCCAGATCGTAATGCTGCTCCATAACGATTCTCCTGTTACTATAATATTTGCCTCGGAAAAGTGGCAGCCAGCTACGAGCCGAGACATCTCGTTGCCTAAGCTGTTAGAATAGGAAGGCAATGGTCTGACCTAATTCTCCAGGGGCTACGCGCCCGCAGATAAGTCAGTCAGCTATCCTCCTATTCACAGCGTTCGATTTGTGCGGGTAGAGCCGCGTGTTCGTGTCACCAAACAGATAGAATCGGCAATGGGTAGATGCTCAGTCCATTGCTAATTTAGGGATGAGAAAAACTCTGATTTGTTCGCAGTGGCATGCAATATATAGATGCCATAATAATTTGCAACTCAATATATTGGTTCACGATTTTGCAAAACTTGCGTTTTGCTCATCTCTATTGCTAATCCTTTCAGGAGTGATGAACACGAACGCAGCAGGTGTCGACGTTTCCAGCAGAAAGAGTACTGTGGCCGTGCTTCGGCCTTTCAGCGAGGTTGTGAAGCTGCCCTTCGATGTGCGACACAGTGCCGAGGATCTGACGGCGCTGGCAGCGCAGCTCAAGTCCATCGATGGCGAAACACGGGTAGTCATGGAGCACATCGGGCGCTACTATGAGAGTGTCGCCAAGGTTCTCCGCGAAGCCGGGCTTTATGTCTCAGCGGTCAACCCTCTGCTCATCAAGGAGTGCGGCAACAACTCTCTCCGCAAAGTCAAAACCGATAAGGCGGATGCGATGAAGATTTCCAAATACGCGCTTGACAATTGGACGGAATTGCGGGTCCATACCCCTATGGACACGATTCGATATGATTTGAAAGCCCTGAACCGGCAGTTCCAGTTGGCCGCCAAGCAGAAAACCACAACCGCAAGCAACCTCATTGCACTTCAGGAACAGCCTTTCCTCGGTATCCGCAAGCTGTTTGACAGCCCCGTACGTAGCGACAGCACACAGAAGTGGGTGGATTTCACTCATGACTTTTGGCATGTCGGTTGCGTCCGCAGCGGCAGTCAGAACGCTTTTGCCGAGCGCTACCGCAAATGGTGCAAGCGAAACCGCTACCAATTCAGCATGGAAAAGGCCGCTGAGGTGTATGCTCTGGCAAAATCTGCTGTTGTGCTGGTGCAGAAGACCTCCGACACGAAGATGCTCATTCAGGAGGCCGCCAACCAACTCACGGCGATCTCGCGCAGCGTGGAAATCTACCACAGCGAGATGAACAAACTGGCTTCCCAGCTCCCGGAATACCCTGTCGTCATGGAAATGTACGGCGTTGGGGAATCTCTCGGGCCACAGCTCATGGCGGAGATTGGCGATGTGCGCCGCTTCGAGCGCAAGCAGTCGCTGGTCGCCTTTGCAGGCATTGACCTGTCGCCGAGCGAATCGGGAGACTATTGCTCTCGAAGCAATAAGACTACGAAACGTGGCTCCCCATATCTGCGAAAAACGCTGTTCAACATCATGATCGTACATCTGAAACGTGGCTCCGGCAGACGAGACGGTGTTCCAGTTCTTGGACAAGAAGCGTGCCGAGGGCAAGCCGTACTATGTTTACATGACGGCTGCGGGAAATAAGTTTCTGCGCCGTTACTACGGCAAGGTGATGGCTTATTTCGCCACTCTGGAGGGACTGCCGCCCGTGGACATGAATTCAACAGGTCTGCACCACACAGAGTAACCGACTGTAACCTGCCCACTCAGGTCAGCGCATTTGCGGTGGCCTTTTTGTGTTGCACTTTTTCTCTACCTGCTGCCTGCAAGTTTTTCTTCTGTCAAGTCCGCTTTGGGGCTTGACTTTTTATTTGCAGGCTTATTTCGTGTGTAATGTGAAATAAAAATGCAGGTCAGCGCTGCACCCGGCCGGTGCCGTCCCCCAGCATCAGCTTCTCCACGTCGGAGATGTCCACGCGGTTGAAATCTCCGATGATGCTGTGCTTGAGGCAGGAGGCTGCCGCAGCAAATTCCAGAACCTCCTGTCTGGTTTCATAGTGGTTGAGACCGTAGATCAGTCCACCGGCAAAGCTGTCGCCCCCGCCGACCCGATCCACAATATCCCGGATCTCATAGCGCTTTGAAACATAAAACTGCGCTCTGTCGTTGAGACAGGCGGCCCAGCCGTTCCAGTCGGCGCTGTGGCTTTCCCGCAGGGTCACGGCGATGAGCTTGAGATTGGGATAAGCGTCCAGCACCTTTTGAGTCAGCGCCCGGTAGGCATCCCGTTCCAGATGGCCGGATCCCACCTGAATGTCTCCGGTGATCCCCAGAGATTTCTGGATATCCTCCTCGTTGGCAATGGCGACATCTACGTATTCTGTCAGCTTGCTCATGACTTCGGAGGCTTTCAAACCGTAGTTCCAGAGGTTTTTCCGGTAATTCAGGTCGCAGGAAACAGTCAGGCCCCGGCCTTTGGCGGCTTTGACGGCCTCCATGCTCAGATCCATGGCGCTACGGGAGATGGCGGGTGTGATGCCGGTAATGTGGAACCAGCCGGCCCCGGACAGCACGCTGTCCCAGTCCACACTACCCGGCTGCGCCAGGGAAAGGGCGGAATCAGCCCGGTCATAGATGACCTTGCTGGGAAGCTGGTTGGCGCCGCTTTCCAGAAAATAAATTCCCATGCGCCCGCTGCCCCGCTGAATTTTCCGGGTATCCACACCGAATTTGCGGAGTTCCTGTATGCAGGCGTCCCCCAAACGGTTAGAGGGAAGTACTGTGAAAAACGATGCGTCCATGCCGTAATTGGCCAGGGAAACCGCCACATTGGCCTCTCCGCCGCCAAAGGTGGCCTCCATCAGATTGCTCTGAAAGAGCCGCTCCTGTCCGGGAGCTCGCAGACGCAGCATGATCTCGCCGAAGGTCAGAACGTTCATAAAGACACCTCTTTCTGTTGGAAGGCTGTAAGATTATTTTTGCAGCAGATGAAGGGCGAAGCCGCCCAGATCTTCTTTCAGATAGGCAAAGGTGATCCTGCCGTTCCGGGCGGTGACAACGGTGGAGGGCTCCGGCGTCATGCCGCAGCGCTCTAGATAGAACAGCGCGCGGTTCACACTGTTGGTGCGGATGGCAAGGTGCCCCATGGTGCCCCGACCAGGCTGCTTCATAAGCTCCAGATTGCCGCAAAAGAGAGAACTGCTGCCGTTTTTCAACGGCCAGCGGAAGCACTGGCGGAAGCTGGCACCGACGCCGGCGGCGGTCTCTTCATCTGGCAGGTTGATGCCGACATGCGCAATCTCATAACCAAGCAGCTGGTCAATGGCGGCGGAGGCAATTTTGGTGATCTGTCCCCAGTTTCCGCTGCGGACAGCCTCCTCCGGGGTCAGCCAGCCACCACCCACGGCATGGATAAACGGCTTGTCGGCGTATTCGCTGAGGTTGACGGAGGAGATGCCGCCAGTGGGAATAAAGGAAATCCCGGCGGAGGCGTAAGGCCCAAAAAGCGCCTTGCAACCGTTGATGCCGCCGTAGGTGCTGGCGGGGAAAAACTTCAGAACCCGCAGTCCGGCGGCCAACGCTTTATCGATCTCACTGGGAGTCACGCAGCCGGGGATCACATCCACGCCCCGGTCGAGACAGGTGTTGACGACCGTTTCGTTAAAGCCGGGAGAAACCACATAGGAGGCGCCCGCTTCGATCGCGGCGATGCATTGCTCTACTGTCAGTACTGTTCCGGCACCCAGAAGGAAATCCGGTTTCTGCGCCCGAACTCTGGAAATTGCCTCCAGTCCGGCAGGGGTGCGCAGGGTGATCTCCATAACGGGAAGTCCGGCTGCTTCCAGAGCGTCTGCCACGGGAATGGCATTGTCGGCATGATCCATGACCACAACGGGGATCAGACCGTATAGTCCAAGCTGTTCAATTACACGCATGATAGATGACCTCCAAATCTATATTATGTACACTGAATAATAGACAAAGCCTTATATTTCAATCCATAGAAGCCAATCCGTGGTATAATTGAAGCAAGAGAACTGGCAAAAATCCAGCAAAGACCTTGCACCTGGAGGGCAACTATATATCGCTACAGTAATGGATAAATCAGCCTATCACATCCTGCTGTTCCTGGCACTTTTGGTGCGGTGTTGCCCTAAATATAAAACTACAGAAAGACGAGGGAGAGGAGTGAAAACGCATGGGTGAACATCACTATGCACCGGTACCGATCATTGACAGGGTGGCCGCCGTGCTGGATATGGTCATGGAAACGCCGGACGGTGTCCGCCCGGGAGAACTGCTGCGGGCGGAAGGAATCCCCAAGATGACGCTGTACCGCCTGCTGACGGCGATGACGGAGCATGAGTTTCTGGAATATCAGCCGGAGAGCGGCCGGTATTTTATGGGGGAACGGTTTGCAGCGGCGTATGCTTCCAATGATGAGAGAAACGCATATCTGCGAAAAGCCGCGGTGCCTTATCTGGAGCGGCTGGCCCGGCAGTGCAGGAGACCGTGAAGCTGACAGTGCTGTCCGGCCTGCGGAGCTATACAGCGGCGGTGGAAGGCGGGCGGCCAATCCGAGTCAGCATTGATCCCGGCGCAGTATTTCCCCTTCATACGGGGCTGCGGGCAAGGTGCTGATGCGCAGCCTGAGCCGCTAATCCATCCGACGGTACTATGTGCTGTAAGGAACCCACTATACAGAAACCACCATCGGGGAAGATGATGTCGCCCGGGAACTGGCGCAGGTCAGGGAACAGGGGTATGCCCTGAATCGGGGGGAGTATATGCCTGAGATCCGCGCGGTGGCGGCACCGGTAAAAAATGCGGGCGGACAGATCATCGCGGCCCTCAGCGTGACATATCCCTCCTTCAACCAGAACCATATTGAGCTGAGGGAGCTGGTGAGCCGGGTATTGGAAACCGCAGAGGAGATCAGCCGGGCCTATACCGCCCAAAAAGCGGAAGATCAGCCGACGGCGCACACAAGCTTTTCCGAAGAGCGGAACCAGCTGAGACTCAGTATCCCTCGTAGCTTTTGGGAAGCCCGCCGGGCGACCACATGTTTGTGGTAAGGCTGTTGGAAACAATGGGGTAGCGCAGCCCGTTGCGGTGCAGTTTGCTGAGATTTTCAACGGCGGTGCGCAAGTCCGCGGGCTTCATAGAAACCAGTAGATGATCCTCTCTGACACCGGCGAATTTCTGGTCGGCGGCGCAGGGCAGGCCAATTTTGGGCTTGCCGGTGAGCATAGTGGAGATCCAGGAGTCGGAACAGGTGGATTCCCCCACGAAGGTAAATTCCAGCTTTTCGTATTGGTCAAACTGGTAGGCGCACAGCAGCATAAAGGCCTGCGCGGGGTTCAGGTAGAGAATGCAGACATCAGGCTCTGGGATACGGTTGGAGGCTAGTGGCGCGGCGGCGAAGCCCACGTATTTGCAGGGGAGACAGGCCAGCGCTGCGTGGTGTTTGGCGGCCTGTTCGGGATCGTTGAACCACGCACCCTTGAAAATGCCGCCGGAAAACCATTTTTTGTCCCGTTGGAACATCCCCTCAATGCCGCGGCAGTAATCGGCGTGGATATTTTCCACCAGACAGGCTACCGTCCAGCCGTACTGAGCGGCCTGATTGATGATCATGCAGGGAGCGAAGAAGGTGGATGGCATCCGGATGCGTTCAACTTTTTCCAGTTCTTCCCTGGATTCGTAATATTTCAGGGCAACGGGGAGGCGGCTGATCTTCAGCTTTTCCACCAACTGATCATATACTTCTTTCCAATCGTACGCTTGCATGGAACCCCTCCTCTACTTTTTCCGAAGGCTTTCCGCTAGCCGGACATAGGCGTTGTAGTGATCCTGAACGGTGGCTTCCCCTTCCGCAAAGAGCTGTTCCGCGATCTCCGGGAATTTTAGCATCAGGGAGGTGTACCGCCCCTGTCCCATCAGGAAATCGCGGTAGGGCAGGGTGGGAGCCCCGCAGTCCACGGTCATGGGATCGTCAGGGTTGAGGGGGTTATAGCGGTAGAGCGTCCAGAGCCCGGCGTCAACGGCACGCTTCATCTCACGCTGCACATTGGCCATGCCAGCCTTGATACCGTGGGAGATACAGGGTGCGTAGGCGATGATGACGGAAGGACCGTGATAGGCGACGGCCTCTGTCAGAGCCCGGATCAGCTGATTGGGATCGGCACCCATGGCAACCTGTGCCACATAGACGTCGCCGTAGGTCATCAACTGGCGGCCCAGCTCCTTTTTCTTGGTGCGCTTTCCGGAAGCGGCAAACTGTGCGGAAGCGCCCAGGGGCGTTGACTTGGAGGCCTGGCCACCGGTGTTGGAATAGACCTCCGTGTCCACGATGAAAATGTTCACGTCACGGCCGGAGGCGATCACGTGATCCAGACCGCCGAAGCCAATGTCGTAGGCCCAGCCGTCTCCGCCGAAGAGCCAGATGCTCTTCTTGGTAAACTGATCCCGGTTCAGCAGCATGGCGCTTACATGGGCAGCGGCTTCCGGGGAAAGGGCATCTGAGTCCGCAGCCTGCTCCAGAGAAGTGGCCATGGCGGCGCTGGCGGGATCGGAGGCGTCCAGATCGTCAAAGGCCTCCAGCCAAGCCGTCAGATCCTGCGCCAGCTGGCTGCCGGATATCAGCGGTAGCAGCGCCTCCGCGTGGAGCTTTACTTCATTCCGGCGTTTTTCCACACCCAGGAAAGCGCCCAGTCCGGCCTCTGCCTGATTTTCGAACAGGGAGGTGAAGTAGCTGGGGCCGTGACCCTTGCGGTCTGTGGTATAGGGGAACGAGGGCATGGCGGCAGACCAGGCCATGGTGCAGCCGATGGCGTTCACCCAGTAGGCCTTGGAACCGTACAGCTGGGTAATGAGCTTAGCGTAGGGAGTCTCACCGCAGCCGGCACAGGCACCGGAGAATTCCAGCAGGGGCTGTCGGAACTGGCTGCCCTTGACGGTGTTGGGGGAGAAGCGGTCGCCCTTTTCCGAAAGCGTCAGGGCATACTCCCAGGCGGAGGCGTCGTATTTGCGGTCGGTGGCGGGGATCATCGTCAGCGCTTTCCCGGGTGCGGGACAGACGGCGGCGCAGCTGCCGCAGCCGGTGCAGCCCAGTGTGCTGACCTGCAGCGTATAGGCAAGGCCTTCCACGGCCTTGCCGCCTTTGGCGGCGGCGGTGGGGAACCCCTCGGGGGCGGCGGCAACCTCTCCAGCATTCAGCAGATAGGGACGAATCGCGCCGTGAGGACAGACGTAGGAGCAGCGGTTGCACTGGATACATTTGACGGGATCCCACTGGGGAAGCTCAATGGCAATCCCCCGCTTTTCGTATGCGGTAGTGCCCATTTTGAAGGTGCCGCTCTCGTGCCCCACAAAGGCACTGACCGGCAGGGAATCGCCCTTTTGGTTGTTGATGGGGATCACGATATCCCGGATCTGCTGCGGAATACCGTCCAGAGATTCTTCTTCCAGAGGCGCCTGCTTCCAGCTTTCAGGCACCTGAACCTCCACAACGCCGGAGATACCGCTGTCAATGGCGCTGAGGTTCTTGCTGACGACCTGCTCGCCCTTTTTGCCGTAGGTCTTGCGGATGGCGTCCTTCATGTAGGTGACGGCGTTCTCCAGAGGTAAAATGCCGCTGAGCTTGAAGAACGCGGCCTGAAGAATGATGTTGGCCTTGTTGCCCAGCCCCAACTGGTGTGCCAGCTGGTAAGCGTTGATCGTGTAAAAACGGATGCCATTTTCCACAATGAAGCGTTTCACCCTGCCGGGGAGGTGGGACTCCAGTTCCCCGGCGTCCCACTCGCAGTTCAGGAGGAAGATCCCGCCGGGACGCACCTGCTGCACCATGTCGTATTTTTGAATATAGCTTTCATTGTGGCAGGCCACAAAGTCGGCGCGTTCCACCAGATAGGTGGAACGGATGGGGCTTTTGCTGAACCGGAGATGGGACTTGGTGATGCCGTAAGATTTCTTGGTGTCGTATTCGAAGTAGGCCTGCGTGTACATGTCGGTGTGATCGCCTACGATTTTTGCGGAGTTTTTGTTGGCACCCACTGTGCCGTCAGAGCCAAGACCCCAGAACTTGCAGGAGATGGTGTCGGGCGCGCCGGTCTGGAGAGGCGCACCGGTTTCCAGAGAGAGCTGAGTTACATCGTCCACGATCCCCAATGTGAAGGGAGACTTCGGCGTATCCAGAGAGAGGTTATCAAAAGCGGCTTTGATTTGGGCGGGGGTGGTGTCCTTGGAGGAGAGGCCGTAGCGGCCGCCGTAGATCAGCGGCGCGTTCTTCCGGTTGGCAAAAGCGGCGCACACATCCACGTAAAGGGCCTCGCCTACGCCGCCACACTCTTTGTAACGATCCAGAACCGCAATCTTTTCCACGGTTTTGGGGAGGGCGGAGAGAAAATGCTTCACGGAGAAGGGACGATACAGATGGACGCTGAGGTAGCCCACCTTTTCGCCTTTGGCGTTCAGGTGATCCACCACTTCCCGGGCGGTCTCGCCTACGGAGCCCATGCCGATGAGTACCCGCCGGGCGTCCGGAGCGCCGTAATAGTTGAAGAGATGGTACTCCCGGCCGGTGATCCGGCTGAGTTCGGCCAGATACTGCTCCACTACCTCTGGCAGCTGGTCATATTCGGGGTTGCTGGCTTCGGCGTTCTGGAAGTATACGTCGGGGCCCTGAACGGTGGTGCGGATCACGGGATGCTCCGGGTTCTGGGCCAGCTCACGCCAGGCTTTCAGTGCGTCCAGATCCAGCAAGCTCCGCACCTGCTCGAAATTGATAACCTCGATCTTCTGGATCTCATGGGAGGTGCGGAAGCCGTCGAAAAAGTGCAGGAAGGGAATGCGGCTCTTCACGGCGGCCAAGTGCGGCAGGGCGGCCAGATCCATGACCTCCTGGACGCTTCCGGTGGAGAACATGGCCACGCCGGTAGCGCGGCAGTCCATCACGTCCTGATGGTCACCGAAAATGGAGTTGGCGTGGGTGCCTACGGTGCGGGCGGCCACGTGAAGAACGCCGGGATGGCGGTGGCCGGAGATGATATGCAGGCAGGGGATCATCAGCATTAGCCCCTGGGAGGACGTAAAGGTGGTGGCAAGGGCTCCGACTTCCAGCGCACCGTGTACCGCGCCGATGGCACCGGCCTCAGACTGCATTTCGACCAGGGTAACAGGTTGGCCGAACATGTTTTTCTTGCCCTGTGCGGCCCATTCATCTGTTTTTTCTGCCATGGGAGAAGAGGGAGTAATGGGGTAGATACCTGCCACCTCGGTGAACTCGTAAGCCACCATGGCGCAGGCTTCGTTGCCGTCCATGGTCTTCATGATTTTATTTTTAGACATAGCTCTGACTCTCCTATGTACTTTGAAACGTTCAAATTTTGACTGCGTTTACAGATAGGCATCCTGAACTTTGGGATCGTTGCGCATGTCGGCGGATCTGCCTTCCATAATGATCTCGCCGGTGGATAGGACGTAGGTGCGGTGGGAGATGCCCAGCGCCATGTGGGCGTTTTGTTCCACCAGCAGGATGGGAAGATTTTCCTCCTTGTTGATCTCCACCAGAAGCTGGAAGATCTGCTGCACGATGATGGGGGCAAGACCCAGAGAGGGCTCGTCCAGCATCAGAAGCTTGGGACGGCTCATCAGGCTCCGGCCGATGGCCAGCATCTGTTGCTCGCCGCCGGAGAGGGTACCGGCGGACTGGGTGCGGCGCTCGTACAGGCGGGGGAAGAAATCATACACTATCTGCATCCGCCGCTTGTTCTCGGCGCCCTCCTTGGCAAAGATGTAGGCGCCGATATCCAGATTTTCCTCTACGGACATGCGGGAGAAGATCTGCCGTCCCTCGGGGCAGAGAATGATGCCGCTTTTTACGATCTTGTCGTTTTTCTGACCAGTAAGATCCTCACCGTTGAAGATGATCTGGCCGTTTTTATAGGGCTTGATACCTGCCACGGCATTCATGGTGGTGGATTTGCCGGCGCCGTTGGCGCCGATGATGGAGATGATCTCCTGGTCGCCTACCTCCAGGGAGATGCCCCGCAGCGCCTGGATGGAGCCATAAAAGACTTCCAGATTCTTGATTTCCAGCATCTTATTCCATCTCCTTTCCCAGATAGGCTTCAATGACACGGGGATCGTTCTTGACGGCCTCCGGGTCGCCGTGGCAGATCAGGGTGCCGTGATCCAGCACGATGATGTCGTCGCTGATAGTCATAATGACTTTCATGTCATGCTCGATGACGATGGGAGTAATGCCCCTGGCCTGGATCTTGCGGATCAGCTCCACCAGCCGGGCGCTTTCCACGGCGTTCATGCCTGCGGCGGGCTCGTCCAGGAAGATGACCTTGGGGTCGGTGCAGAGTGCCCGGGCGATCTCCAGCAGCCGCTGCTCGCCATAGGGCAGAGAACTGGCCAGATAATTCCATTTTTTGTCAAGCCCTACGAATTCCAGAACGCTCATGCAGAATTCCAGCGCCCGTTGCTCCTCCTCACGCTCCTTCTTGGTGCGCAGAATGCTGTGGACAAAATTGGTGGAGAATTTCGTGTGCTGTCCCAGCATCACGTTGTCGATCAAGTTCTGGTTGCCGATGAGCTTCAGGTTCTGGAAGGTGCGGGAAACGCCTCTGGCGGCGATCTCATAGATCTTCTTTCCGGTGATGTCCTCGCCGTTGAAGATGACTTTTCCGCTGGTGAGAGGATAGGCGCCGGTGATCAGGTTGAAAACGGTGGTCTTGCCGGCGCCATTGGGCCCGATGATGGAGAAAATATTGCCTTCTTCCACGGAGAAGGAAACGTCATTTACAGCCACCAGACCGCCGAATTCCTTCCGGATGGTATCAACTGTTAAAATTGTGCCCATATTCTTTACCTCATCTTTCGGATTCAGACTTGCTGTTGCTGGCTTTGCTGCGCAGTTGCCGGAGGCACATTGCTCCGCTGCTCCCGATTCTGAATGAAGGCCAGACTGGATTTCCGCAGGGGCAGGCGCTTGCCGCCCATGAGACCACTGGGACGGTAGAGCATAGTGAAGATCAGCAGCAGACCGCAGATGATCGTGCGGTAGTCATACAGTTGGGCAAAGTACAGACTGATGACGGTGAAGATACCGGGGCCTACAATGCTGCCGGCGATACTGGCCATACCGCCGAGAGCCATCATGGCAATGAGCATCATGGTTTCGTCGGGCTTATAGGTATCTGGGTGGACGTAATTGATGAAGTGCGCCTGGAGCGCGCCGCCGATGCCGCCGAAGAATGCGGCGATGCTGAACATCAGCGTCCGGTATTTCCGGATATCCACGCCCATGGCGGAGGCAACGGTGGGATCTACCGCCAGAGCCAGCACCACGCGGCCGGATTTGGACATGAGGATCCGCTCGATAACAACGATGGAGAGAATCAGAAAGATCAGCGTGTAATCAAAATACCAGTTGTTGCTCATGGCGGAACCGAACAGGACGGGGCGGGGGATGTCCTTGGTGCCGTAAGTACCGCCGGTCAGTGGCTCCGCATTTTTGAAGATGATGTACAGCAGCTGGTTCAGTCCCATGGTGGCAAGGGAAAGGAAGGTGATGCGCAGCTTTTGGGTAGGGAGAGAGATAATCAGACCACACAGCGCCGCGAAAAAGCCGCCCAGAATGATGCAGACGGTGACGGGAATGCTGGTGTGCATGGAGATGTACACGGAAAAGTAAGCGCCGAGGCCGCAGAAGGCCGCCTGCCCCATGGTGAAGGTGTTGCCGTAGCCGGTGATGAAGTTATAGCCCAGGATCTCAATGCCGAGATGCATGACGATGACCCCGATATAGACCACATACTGATTGGGAACGACATGGGGGAAGATAAACAGCAGGGCAAGCACAATGAGCCTGACGTAAAGCTTGCTCCACAGAGCGCTGCATTTGCTGCGCACACCATCGAGAAATTGAGAAATCTTTTTCATTACGCACGCTCCTCCACTTTCTCGCCGCCGAACAGTCCCTGGGGACGCACGATCAACACCAGGAAGAAAATGAAGTAGGCGACGCCGTCTCTCCACTTTTCACCCATCAGCATACCGCCGATGTTTTCAAAGACGCCCAGCAGCAGGCCACCAGCAAAGGCACCGGGGATACTGGTCAGGCCGCCCATTACGATGGCGGCAAAGGCCTTCGTGCCGGGAAGGGCACCCATATAAGGGGAGCAAGTGCGGTAATAGAAGCCCACCAGAACGCCGGCCATGCCGCTGATGGCGGAGGAGATCATGAAGGTGAGGCTGGAGATTCTGTCCAGATTGATGCCCATCAGCTGCGCGGCGGGGAAATTCATGGACATGGCCCGGATGGCGCGGCCGGTGTTGGTTTTGAAAAGGAACAGCTGAAGAACGATGATGAGCGCCACCGCAATCAGCATCATGATGATCTGATAATTGGTGATGGTGATATTGACGCCGGGAATGATATAGACCTTCAGCCAGTCATAGTAGTTTCCGAAACGCTGGTTCTGCGCGCCGAAGATCAGGCGGCCCACTTCCTTGAGAACAAAGCCGCAGCCGATGGTACAGAGGCTGTTGGCCATACTGCTAGAACCGACAAAGCGGAGCTTGCGGAAAGCAATTTTTTCAATGCCCCAACCCACGGCGGCGCTGCTGAGGGCACCGCACAGCAGACCTACCAGCAGTAGGATAAAGAGATTGTGACAGTTGGGGATCAGCAGTCCAAGAAAAAAATAGGTGCACATGGAGCCGGCGGCGAAAACGTCGCTGTGCGACCAGTTCATTTTCCGCAGGGCACCGAAGATCATGGCATAGCCGATAGCAATGAGGGAATATGTGCAGCCTTGGGTCAGGCCGTTCAGAATCTGCTGCAATATACTGCTCAAAATAAAGCCCTCCTAACAGAATAATGGAAATCCACTCGCGGAATATGCAAAATAGACAGAATAAAAAATGATATAGCTAAAATGAACGAATAGATGATAAAACAGCCGAAAAAATGAACACAGAAAAAATACAATTAGGATGCAAGATAGAATACAATCCACCGTTACCTACTGTTACAATATCGAAAAACGCAAAAATTGTCAAGAGAATTTTCGTGATGCAATCAAATTTAAAGTTTAAAAAAAGCAATAAAATGGCCATATTTACACAGAAATACATTGATTTTGGAAGAATTAACAAAATCTGGCGGAAATATTTTACGAAGTGCCATCTTTACAAAATGATACTAAAACGCATATAATTTGAATACAATCCACCCCCGATAGATTGACACAGAAAATAAAAAGGAAAGAAGTGTGATTCAGGCACCAGTTGAAGGACAGACTCCCCGTTTCCTCAGGACTGTTTATCCGGCGCAAGCCGGAATATCAGAAATATTTCCCCCGAATTTCTTTTACAAAAAAAGAAGGAGAAAATGAAAATGAAGAAACTGCTTTGCACCGTTTTGTCTCTTGCTTTCGTTCTGGGATTGACCGCCTGCGGCGGAAAGACTGCCGGCAATGAAAGCGCCGCCACCGGCGATTCCGTGAAGATCGGCTTTGTAGCACCGCTGTCCGCTGGTCAGGCTACTTACGGCGAGCTGCAGCTCAAGGGCATTCAGATGGCGTTTGATGAGATCAACGCCGCCGGCGGCGTTCTGGGTGGACGGCCGTTGGAGTTGGTTCAGTTTGACGACAAGTCCTCTACCACCGATGCCGCCGCCGGCGCTCAGAAGTTTGCGGACGATCCGTCCATTGTGGCGGTTTACGGCTCCAACAACTCCGGCTGCACCCTAGCGATGGCACCTGTGCTGCAGAAGGCCCGTCTGCTCCATCTAAACTCATCTTCCTCCGCCATGGCGCTGATGGACTACGACACGTTCTTCCGCACACTGAATGATGCCCAGGTACAGACGGCCTTCTCCGCCAACTGGGGCTATGAGGAATTCGGCGGCAAGTGTATTGTCGTGGCCGTCAACAACGACTGGGGCAAGGACATGGTCAAGGGCTTCACCAGCGCTTATGAGGCTCTGGGCGGCGAAGTCCTGCTGACGGAGTTTTTTGAAAACGGCCAGAGTGACTATCGTTCTGCTGTGACCCGCATGAAAGAGTATACGGACGCCGACTTTATTTACAACACCCACGAGTTTGACAGCTGCCCCGCCCTGATGCAGCAGATGGCCGAGTTGAACCTGAACCTGCCCACCCTGGGCTCCACCGCCTTCTTTAACGATCTGGTGCTACAGTCCGCCGGTCACGATCTGGACGGCGCTATGTTCCTCACGGAGTTCTATGTCTATGATGAGAATCCTGTGATCAAGGAGTTTGTGACCAAGTATCAGGAGAAGTACAACGGCGAGCTGCCCGCACAGCAGTCTGCCAACGCCTATGAGGCCGGTTACGCCATCTATTACGCTATCGAAAAGGCCGGGTCCACCGACCGGGAAGCTATTGTACAGGCTGCCTATGAGATCGAGCCCTTCCAGGGCATCACCGGCACCATTGAATGGGGCGGCGAGAACGGTCATACTCTGATTGGCAAGCCCTATACCAAGATGTGCATCAAGGACGGCGCTTACACGCTGTATGCGGGGTAATCCCTCCCGCACTGACCGGCATTTTTGAAGGGTGGCCGGGGAGGCTGGAATATCAGAGGACCCTTCTGACCCCTCCCGGCTGCGCTGGACGGTAATTGACCAGGCACCGGAGGGACTGTGCGCTTCGTCAGCGACTGACGGGGAAATGCAGGTTCCTCCCTTCTTTTTAGAAAGGAGAGAAAACCATGCGGGTGACAAATCATCCCATTCTGGAAAATCAGACAGACCGAAAAATCGTGACTATTTACTTTGACGGCAGACCCATTGAGGCCTATGAGGGGGAGCCGGTGGCAGCCGCCCTGATCAATGCGGGCGTCAAATCCTTCCGGAAGACACCTAAGACCGGCCAGTCCAGAGGCATTTTCTGCGCCATCGGCCGCTGCACGGACTGCATGATGATTGTTGACGGCAGACCGAACACCAGAACCTGTATCACGTCTGTGAAGAACGGCATGAAGGTCGAGACGCAGATCGGCAGAGGGGGGCGCAAGGAGTAATCATGGAAAAGATCAAAACTGAGATTGCAATCGTAGGTGCCGGCCCTGCCGGACTCTCCGCCGCTATTGAGGCGGCGAAGGCCGGGGCCAAAGTGACGATCATTGATGAAAACAAGCAACCCGGCGGACAGCTGTTCAAGCAGATCCACAAGTTCTTCGGTTCCCGGGAGCATAAGGCGGGCATCCGGGGCTATGAGATCGGCACGCAGCTTCTGAAAACCGTGGAGGAGCTGGGCGTGGATGTCCGGCTGGATACACTGGCCTTCGGCGTGTTCGGAGAGAACTCCCTGGGTCTGGTCAGCGGACAAAAGTGCTGTGAGCTGGAAGCGGAGCGGATCATTCTGGCTGCCGGCGGACAGGAAAACTATCTGGCTTTTGAGGGCAGCACCTTGCCCGGCGTTATGGGCGCCGGTGCCGCCCAGACCATGATCAACGTAAACCGGGTTCTGCCCGGGGAGAAGATCGTAATGCTGGGCTCCGGCAATGTGGGACTGATCGTCTCCTACCAGTTGATGCAGGCGGGAGCGGAGGTGCTGGCGCTGGTAGAGGCGGCTCCCAATGTGGGTGGCTACGGCGTGCATGCCAGCAAGATCTCCCGGGCAGGCGTACCCATCATGACCTCTCACACAGTGCTGAAGGCCTGCGGCACAGATCATCTGGAGAGCGTCGTCATCGCGGAGGTGGACAGCCGGTTCCAGCCTATTCCCGGCACGGAGCAGACCATGGAATGCGATACGCTCTGCCTGGCGGTAGGACTGAATCCCATGACGGAGCTGGCCTGGATGGCCAACTGCGCCTTTGATTTCATCGGCCCCTTCGGCGGGCACGTTCCCCTGCACGATCCCAACATGAAGACCTCCAACGAGCGGTTCTACGTGGCCGGGGATATCTGCGGTGTGGAAGAGGCTTCCACGGCCATGGAGGAGGGACGCCTCGCGGGAATCGCCGCTGCGGAAGAGCTGGGATACATCCCGCATGAAACGGCTCAGGCGGAAAAGGAGAAGATCTGGCACACGCTGGATGTCCTGCGCTCCGGCCATTTCGGACAGAAGCGCGCGGATCTGAAGGCGCACATGCTGGAATCCTTTGCGGCGCTTCAAAAGTGAGATGGAATAGGAGGATCTAAGATCGATATGTGTGGTATTTTAAAATGCGGTGTCGCCTCCATGGAAGAGTTGCTGTCGATTCCCGGACGCCCCACCGCGGAGCGTATGGAAAAGGGCCCTGTGGCCATCATCGAATGTGTGCAGGGGATCCCCTGCAACCCCTGTGAGGTGGCCTGCCCCAAGAACGCCATCACCGTAGGAGAACGGATCACCAATCTTCCGGCGCTGGACGGGAAAAAGTGCATCGGCTGCGGGCTGTGCATCGCGCAGTGTCCGGGGCTTGCGATTTTTGTGGTGGATAAAAACTACAGCGAAACAGAATCCACGGTGGAGTTTCCCTTTGAATATCAGAACCTGCCGGTCGTGGGCGACGAGGTGGAGGCGGTCAGCCGGTTTGGCAAGACGGTCTGCAAGGGCAAAGTCCTTCAGATCCGGAATCTGCCGTCGTTCAATCACACGACGCTGGTGAAAATCGCCATCCCAAAGGAGTATGTGGATGAAGTGCGCAGCATGAAACGGAGGACAAGCAAATGAGCGAAGAGAAAAAGGAAATCTATGTTTGCCGCTGTGAAGAGGTCACGGAAGAAATGGTTCGTCAGGCCGTCCGGGATGGTGCGCTTACCGTTGACGCCGTGAAAAAGCGCACCCGGGCCGGAATGGGTTTCTGCCAGGGCAGAACCTGCCGACGGCTAATCACCCGTATCATTGCGGAGGAGACCGGCCGCCCCATACCGGAGCTGCTGCCGCCTACCTTCCGCGCACCTGTCCGCCCGGTGAGTATCAGAGCCATTGCTTCGGAAGGAGAGGAGCATGAAGACTAATGCGGACATTTTGATTATCGGCGGCGGTGTGATCGGCACCGGAATTGCCTATACCATGGCGAAAAGCGGACGCTCGGTCATTCTGCTGGAAAAGGGAGAAGTCTGCCAAGGTGCCGGCGGCGCGACGGACGGCATCATTGCCCTGCATACAAAGACCCCCGGCGTCCGCCTGCAAATGGGTCTTGCCAGCGCCGGGATGTTCCCGGAGCTGCTGGACGACCTGGGAAACAGATGTGAATACCGGGAAAACTGCGGCGGGTTTTTGACCTGCGAAAACGAGGATGAATATAACTCCGTTGCCGCCAGTATCGAGGCGGAGTGCGCTGACGGCAATGAGGTCTGCATGATCGACGGCGGTACCCTGCGGAAGATGGAGCCACTGTGCGCGCCCCATCTGGTAGGGGCGAAGTATGCCCGGCGCACCAGTATTATCAACACCTTTGAGCTGATTTTCGCATACCAGCGCAGAGCGGAGGATCTGGGAGCGCAGTTCCTGCCCCTTACAGAGGTGACGGGATATATCAAAAGTGACAGCCGTGTGACCGGCGTACATACAAACCGGGGGGATTTTTACGGCAACCTGGTGGTCAACTGCACCGGCGCTTGGGCGGGGATCACCTCCCGTCCTCTGGGAGTAAACATTCCCATCCAGCCCAGAAGAGGGCAGTTTGCCATCAGTGAGCCGGTGGAACCCTGCGTCCATGGCGCCTTTGCCAGCGCATTCTATATCGCAGTGAAGTACTTCCCGGAAAAAATGAAAGAGATGTCTCCGCTGGTGCAGCGTACCGGCAATGCCTTCGGCATCGAACAGACGGACTCGGGCACCATGCTGCTGACCTCCACACGGGAACTGGTGGGATTTGACAAGCGCACAACGCTGGAGGGCATTGAAGCGATCCTCAGAACGGCCTGCCGGATGATGCCGAAGCTGCGGGAGATGAACTTTATCCGCACATTCTCCGGGTTCCGGCCCTATTGCGAGGACGGCAACAGCGTTCTGGGCGGAGTGGACGGTCTGGACGGCTATATGGTATGCGCCGGCCACGAGGGTGACGGCATCTCCCTCTCTCCTCTGGTCAACAGACTGTTCCTTCAGAAAGTCAATGGCGAGAAGGGGCTCTTTGACCTGGAGATGTTCTCACCCAACCGCTTCCCCCAGAATCTGTAAGTCCAATGGTGCTAAGTCAATAGACTGAAGAAGAAAAAAATGGAGAAAAAGGGCAATTTTAGGCGGACTGCTCGGAAAAAAGGCAACACACATCCAAGCCCTACCTGCAAAATGTTTCAAAAGCAGGGCCAGAAATGTCAGTGAGATCAACTCACCAACGGTTATACAGGCGGTTGTCTTTCAGCAGTCGAAAGACCAACCGAACCAGTTTTCTGGCAGTTAAAGCGAGTGCGCGTTTATGCTGGCCCTTATTGACCTCGTGGTATTTGAGGCCATAGTAGCGCTGAAACTCGGGGTCGCATCCTCTCACAGAGTTTGCAGCTTCCAGCAGGTAGTAGCGAAGGAATCGGTTGCCGGATTTAATCATGCGGGTGTTCTCGGCTTCGAAATTGCCAGACTGATGCTGTGTCCACACAAGGCCGGCATACTTGGCAACGGAAGCCTGAGATTGGAAACGGTTGATGTCGCCGATCTCGGCGATGATACCAGCGGAGTAGACTTTGCCGATGCCCGGAATGGAGGTAAGCGTGTTTGGGATGATTTCAAACTGCTGCTCAATGGCTTTCTCCAGCACCTTGATCTGCTCCTTCATGGAGCGCATGGTCGCAATGGAAACCGACATGGCCTGATTGACAGAGTCGTTGATGGTTTGGGGAAGTCGGTGAGAGCCTCTTGCAGCGGCCTGCAGAGTCTTCGCAGTATTCTCGGGATCAGCAAAGCGGCCTCGACCTGCCGCAGTCACAAATACGGTCAAATCCTCCAGATCGGCGTTGGCCAGATCATCTACCGTTTCATATTCTTCCATGAGGGAGAGAACAGTAGAGCTGGTGTTCTTGATATCTGCGCTTTGAGCCAGGCCGGAACACTTGAGAAATAATAGGTTGGCGAAGCGTTGCTTCTCTCGGGCAAGGTTCTGTACGGCGTAAAACCGGGCTCTGGTAAGGGTTTTCAGGGCTTCATAGCGGTAATCGTCCATGTAGACCTCCGATCTGATCCTTCCGAATCGAAGACAGTCGGCAATTACAAAAGCATCCACCCAATCATTCTTTGGCAGGTCTGGATAAGCCTTCTTGGATTTGCTGACCTGCTTTGGGTTGAGCACATGGATCTTTCGCTGGTAGCGGCCAAGCGTTCCGTCCTCCCGCAGAGAGTGGACCAAGTGGTTTCCGTAGATGGATGTGGACTCCATCCCGATGACCACATCGGAGAGCTTCAGCGTTTCCATTGCCGACACGATCTTTTCTGTCAACAGTTTAGCACCGCCAAGATTGTTCTGCACGGAAAAGCTGCTATATTTGACTCCATCCGAATCCATCAAGTAAGAAACGTTGTTCTGGCTACTCACATCAATGCCAACGAAAAGCTTGTTCACGAATATCACCTCCTCGCATGGTGGATTTCAGGTCAGCAGGCTTTGAGATACCCATGATGACCAGAGCATCAGCAACCTCGCTTATAAGAATCATTCCGAAGGAGGCTAATGCGATGTCCCCCACTGCTGAAGGGGCGGCCTCACATCCGGCAAACAGCCAATGAGTTTGCAGCTAACTTCCGGCCCAGGGGAACGGACTTTCTCTGAAGCAATCTTTCGGTTCAACTGGAGACAAAAGAGCTTGACCCTGCCGACCTAACAGCATTGTATCACGGGCATCTCAAAGCCTGCTGATATCTGAATTATTAACTTTTAACTTATTATACGAGGAGGTCTGGCAATGCTGTATAACGATATCAAGGGTAAGACGAATTACGGGCAGGCCATCGGGATCCTGATGCTGAATACGGTTCTGCAGCGGGTGCCCGGCGACATCGGTAACGCTACCACCTTCCCCTTTCCCGTGGCCTACAGAATCGTGAAGGAGGCATCCCCTAAGCGGGTGGCCATGGATGCCGATCCGGCGCTGGTAGAGGCGTTTGTCAAGGCGGGACTGGAACTGGAGCGGGAGTGTGGCGTCCGCGCCATCACCACCAGCTGCGGCTTCTGCGCCGTGTTCCAGAAGGAGATCGCCGCGGGACTGAATGTGCCGTTTTTCTCATCCAGCCTGCTGCAGGCTAAACTGGTATATGACTTCCTGAAGCCCGACCAGATCGTGGGTATTATCACCAATCAGGCGGACTATCTGGGCGAGCCGCACTTCAGGGGCGTCGGCATCGAAAACGTTCCCAAGGTGGTCTACGGTATGGACGACACCTGGCTGGGACGGGCGTTTCTGGAGAAAAAAGAAGTGATCGACCAGGAGCAGATCCGCCGGGATATCGTGGCCCGGGCGCAGCTGATGGTTGAAGAACACCCGGAGGTGGGCGCCATTGTGCTGGAATGCACCAATATGCCTCCCTATGCCAAAGCGATCCAGGAGGCGGTGGGGCTGCCGGTGTTTGACATCGTGAGCCTTGTGAACTATGTACATGGCGGAGTAGTGGCCAGAGAGTACCACGGTTATTTCTGATCCGCTGCAGAGGGAGGAGCCCATGTCTTGGCAAAACAAAGGCGCGACCAATTACGGGCAGGCCATCGGGATCCTGATGATGGACACGGTTTTGCAGCGGGTGCCGGGGGATATCGGGAATGCGCTGACCTTCCCCTTTCCCGTGGCCTACAAGGTGGTAAAGGCAAAATCAGAAGCCCCCAGAGACGCCGATGCCCACACGGTGGAGGCATTTGTCAAGGCGGGACTGGAACTGGAGCAGGAGTGCGGCGTCCGTGCCATTACCACCAGCTGCGGCTTCTGCGCGGCCTTCCAGAAGGAAGTGGCCGCCCGGCTCCATGTGCCGTTTTTCTCATCCAGCCTGCTGCAGGTGCGGCTGGTACACAGCTTCCTGCGGCCGGGACAGTCGGTGGGGATCCTGACCTATCAGGCGGATCGCCTAGGAGAGAGCCATTTTAGAGGCGCGGATATGGAGGATGTGCCCCGGGTGATTTTTGGTATGGATGATACCTACCTGGGACAAGTGTTTGACGGCAGACAGGAGATCATCGACGCGGCCCGAATCCGGATTGACATGGTGCGCCGTGCCAAAGAGATGGTGCGCCTGCACCCGGAGGTGGGCATCATTGTGCTGGAATGCACCAATATGCCGCCGTATGCCAAAGCCGTACAGGAGGCGGTGGGACTGCCTGTGTTTGATATTACAAATCTTGTGAAGTATGTACATGACGCCGTGACCGCAGAGCGGTATGACGGCTGGTTCTGAAAAGAAAGTGAGATATTTATGAAAAGTGTTACTCTGGCGCAGTGCCGTACCATGATTGATTTCCTGCTGGGGGAGGCCGCCAAGCAGAACAACCGGCCTCTAGCTATTGTGATCGTGGATCCCACCGGGAACCCCATCTCCATGACGCTGATGGACGGCTATCACTCCCGCGGCTGCCGTTTTGCCAGTAATAAGGCGTATACCTGTGCCATGATGGGGATGCGGGGCGAGGATTTCCACAATCTGGTCGCCAACAGCGGCAACAGCCTCTCTGCCTTCTGCGATCCACGAATGACCACCATGATCGGTTCCGCCCCTCTGCGGGATGCTTCCGGTGAACTCATCGGTGCGATTGCCGTCAGCGGCTGGAAATCCGAAGAGGATCAGGAACTGGCCGACGCCGCCGCGAAGCTGATCTGAGACAGTGCGCCGCATCCCGGAACGGCAACGAACCGGGATCCGGCGGGCAACTGCCACAAACCGGCGGATCAGCTGCGGTTAGAAAGGGAGAACAGAAGTATGAAATTTGATTTTGACAAGGTAGTTGACCGCCGGGGCGAGGGCAGCCTGAAATGGGATACCGGCGCGGCGGATGTGTTGCCCATGTGGGTGGCGGATATGGATTTTCCCACGGTGCCTGCGGTAACGGAGGCGCTGGAAAAGCGGGCTGCGCACGGGATCTTCGGCTATGGGAAGATCATGGAGGGGTACTACGCGTCCGCACAGGCGTGGCTGGAGCGCCGCCATCACTGGAAGCCGGAGTTGGAGGCGTTTACCCACTGCCCTGGCATTGTAGCGGGCCTTCATTTCGTGACCCGGGCGTTTTTGAAGCCGGGAGAAAAGGTACTGATGCAGGCGCCTGTCTATTATCCCTTCTTCCAGGCTGCCGACAGAAACCACATCGAGGCCAGCTCTAATATGCTGCTGTATAAAAACGGCAAGTATGAGATCGACTTTGAGGACTTTGAAACACGGGCGGCAGACCCGGCGGTCAAGGTGTTTTTCCTCTGTAACCCCCACAATCCCGGCGGACGGATATGGACGGCGAAGGAGTTGAAGCGGCTGGGGACAATCTGCCTGAAGCACGGCGTTATGGTGGTGTCGGACGAGATTCACAGCGACCTGACGCTGTACGGCCATACCCATGTTCCTTTTGCGTCCATCTGCCCTGAATTTGCGAATCACAGCATTACATTCCTGGCACCAAGCAAAACCTTTAACCTAGCGGGGCTGCAGGCGTCAGTCGTTATTGCAAAAAATCCTGAGATCCGGGACAGGTTCATCAAAGAGGTAACAGCGGCTGGCATTTCCAGACCTAATGTGTTTGCGCTGGTGGGACTGGAAGCTGCCTATCGCAACGGAGACGAATGGCTGGATCAGCTGAAGACGTATCTGGAGGGCAATATCGCCTATTTCATGGAGAGAATGAAGGAAGTGCCGGGGATTCGGGTCATGCGCCCGGAGGCCGGATATCTGATCTGGTTCGACTTTTCCGGGCTGCGGGTTGATCCCCGGCTGTTCCACCAGAAGCTCATCAACGCCGGAAAGGTCTGGCTGGATGAGGGGTATCTGTTCGGCATCAGCGGAGAGGGATTTGAGCGGATCAATGTGGCCTGTCCCAGATCCGTCATGGAAGAGGGAACGAACCGCCTTATTAAAACCATCAAAAATATGTAAAACAACGAGAAAGGTGGGATGAACGATGCCCGGTCAAAATACTGCGCAGGCGATTGTAATAGGCGGAGGCGTTGTGGGCACGGCCATTACCTATTCCCTCGCACGCGCGGGAATGTCTGTGATTCAACTGGAACGGGACGGCCTTGCGTCCGGCACGGCGGGAGCTACAGACGGCTACGTGGTTTATCACACGAAAAAAGCGGGGATACATCTGGAATTGGCCATCGCCAGCGGAAAAATGTTTGCGGGACTGGCGGAGGAAATCCGGGATATTTCTGGCATCGATATCGAGTATGAACAGAACTGCGGCAGTATGCAGGTCCTAGATAACGAGGCGGAGTGGCCCTTCGTGGAGAAAATGGTCAAAGAGCAGCATGAATCCACCGGTCTGGATATTGCCATGTACACCATAGAGGAATTGCGGAAAATTGAGCCGGCGCTGAATCCGGCTCTTATCGGCGGCCTTTACAGCCCCACGGGCGGAAAGGTAAATCCTTTCCGCCTAGTATTCGGCATGGCGGCCTCAGCAAAGAAAATTGGCGCACAGATTTATGAGGGGACGCCGGTGAGCGGGCTGATCCGGGTGGGCAATACCGTCAAAGGCGTTCAGACCCCAAAGGGGGACTTCTACGGCGACTACATCATCAATGCCTGCGGCACCTGGGGCGGCGAAGTGGCCAAATTGGCCGGGCTGGATTATCCCATCAAGCCCAGAAGAGGACAGATTCTGGTGACGGAACCGGTGATACCCATGGTGCATTGCACCATGCAGTGCGGCAGGACTACGGCCATAAAGCTGAACCCCAAGATGCTGGGACTGCTGGATGAAGAGATCGTGAGGCTGGGTCAGGGCTTCTGTCTGGAACAGACACAGGACGGCTCCTTCTTGATCGGATTCACCCGGGAATTTGCCGGGTTTGATAAACGCACGACCCTGAAAGCCATGGAGCTGATGGCGGCACGGGCTGTCAAGTACATCCCGGCGCTGGAGCATATGAATATCATCCGATCCTTCTCCGGCCTGCGGCCCTATACACCGGACGGGCTGCCGCTGCTGGGAATGCCCGGCGGCGTCAAGGGCTTTGTGATGGCAGCTGGACATGAGGGCGACGGGATCTGCCTTGCGCCCATCACCGGAAAGCTGATCGCGGAACTTCTGACCACCGGAAAAACCTCGTATCCCCTGGACAAGTTCTCCTGCGACCGCTTCGCAGTCACATAATAGAGAAAGGTCCGTTTTCCCGAGCCTGAGTGAGACATCCAGTCAGGCTCATGAGGCGCGCAGCGCCCTGTGAGCCTGACTTTTTGGAGGTAAATGCCGTGTATAAAACACTGGATGCCAAAAGGACACAGAGGATCTATCCCTGGCTTGTGCTGCTGGCATGCTGCCTGATCTAGGACGGCGGGCTGGGATTAATCACCAACACCTTCGGTCAATTTGCGGCGCCCATCAGCCGGGATCTGGGATACTCTTTCGGGGAGGCTTCGGGCTTCTGGACGGTTTGCCAGATGGTTTCCTGCGCACTGTTTTCCTTTGCGGGGAAGACGCTGTACAGATTTGGCGCCAGAAAGACATTGTCGGTGTCCGCCGCACTGTTTGTGCTGTCAATCTGGGGGACGGCGCACGTCACCACCCGAAGCGGCCTCTATTTCATGGTTGCCTTTCAGGGACTGGGCGGGATCCAGCTGCTGATGTTCTGCACGCCGGTGATCCTGGATCATTGGTTTGCGGAAAAGAAGGGATTTTCCATCGGACTTTCCTCTGCCTGCGCCGGAGTGATGGGAGCGGTGATGAATCCGGTATTCTGCGGGCTGAATGAACGCTGGGGATGGCGAACAGTGCTGTCAGGCGCAACTGTAGCCTCCGGGCTGCTGCTTTTACCGGCAAGACCCTGGGTGAGAATATCGAAGGTGCTGTCAACCACAATAAGGAGATTATTCACACCCTGTCTGAGCCTCTGGACAACGATGGCGGTCTGATCCTGTGCAAGGGCAACCTGGTGCCCCAGGGCGCTTTCATCAAGCAGTCTGCTGTTCCTACCAAGCTGCATAAGTTCCGCGGCACTGCCAAGGTCTTCTACGATCAGGACGACGCTATCGCCGCTCTGCGTGATGGCCGGATCGAGGCTGGCAACGTGGTCTTTATCATCTATCAGGGTGCTAAGGCCGGCCCTTATACCTCCTATGCCTTTACCACCGCTTTGAAGGGCAGCCACCTGAAGGACGATGAGGCCACCGTGACTGATGGCCGTCTGTCCGGCGCTGCCTCTGGTGCTTTGCTTCGGCTATGCTTCTCCTGAGGCTGCTCTCCGCGGCCCTCTGTGCGCGGTGCAGGACGGCGACTGGGTCAACTACGATATTGAGAAGCGTGAGCTGAATATCGAGCTGTCCGACGAAGAACTGCAGAAGCGTATGGCTGCCGCTGAGCTGCGTCTCCAGCCCAAGACCGGGTGGCTGAACATCTATCAGCGCTGCGTTGGTTCTATTTTGAAGGGCGCTACCTTGATTGAGGACAACCGCGAATAATATAGAATTATAAAAGGGATAGGGTTCAGCCGGTTTTCGGTGGAACCCTTGTCCCCGTGAAAGACCTGCTAAGTTTTGTCAAGAGTAAAAATCAAAAGTTTTAAGTGAGCGGAAAAAGCCACACCAAACCAAGCCGCTTTGCATCTCAAAATGAAACGGCGGCCAGCCAATGGCTT
>OBHX01000419.1_pt1 | contig 41020 bp, 43 predicted proteins | sample 1519331 | NCBI WGS metagenome assembly OBHX01 (sample SAMEA2602897, study PRJEB22501) | metagenome
GACTGATGGGGTAATCTTAGAAGAAATGAGAGGATTATGTATTTTTCATGAAGAACAAGCAAGTAGCACTTTAATTCCTGAAGGTGAATTAAAACCTGGCCATCTATATTCTGTTGGACCCTCTGAAAGCGGTAAACTTGGAGTTTATAAATTTGAAACAGAAATGTTGAAAGGTAATGGTAAATTTACTCCAAATGGAATAGGTTCTAAAAAAGATGTAAATGAAGCAGTTAAAATTGCTTACCAATACTTCAAGTCAATGCAAGTTCAATTAGTGGACAGATTTCATACAAAGATAAAGATTATGTAATGCAGGTCAAAGTTGGCATGACAAATCAATTAACTTTAGCGACATTCATAGCATTATGTAGTGTTGCAACAAATCGCCAAGTGTTACCTTCACTAGCTATATTAGGTAACTTCTCTTTAGGTGGGACTGTTGAAAAAGTACAAAACTTAGCAGATGCACTACAAGTTTGTCTTGATAATGGTGCTAAAAAAATATTAGTTCCAATGAGTTCATATGTTGATATTGGATTGGTTCCTCCGGATTTACTTGTTAAGTTTACAATGATTCCATACAATACTTCAGAAGAAGCTGTAATGAAAGCATTTGGTATTGAATAAGAATTGATGTTAGTTTAATGAAAGTTAAAATTTACTAATATAAATTTATTGAAAGTAGTGGGTGTATTATGAAAGTTTTTATTAGTCATGATTCAAGGGATAAAGAACGATTTGTGGATAATTTTGCTTTGAAATTAATGGAAAAGGGAATTGATGTTTGGTATGATAAGTGGGAACTTGGATTTGGTGATAGTCTAATGAAAATTTTTAAGGACATGCCAGATTGTGATGTTTTTATAAGTGTAATATCAGGCAATAGTATTGAATCTAAGTGGGTTAAAGAAGAATCTGATTCTGCATTTATAAGAAAAATTGAAAAAGATATGCGTTTTATTCCAGTGATTTTAATGGAGGATGGAGTAGAGATTCCGAATGAATTTAATCATATATTGCAATGTAGAATTTCTGACGTTGATGATTATGAAGATGAATTTAAAAAATTAGTTGGAGACATATATGGGATTTCAACAAAACCTCCTAAGGGCAAACCTCCAAAGTATATTTTAGAAACTCCTATTGAAGGTTATGAGTTAATTGATTCAATTATTATCAAATCAATTGGAGATTATATATTAGAAAATGGAGATATTTCTTTGGATTTTGAAGATATTATGGAATTAGTTGATGATTATGAATTTTCAAAAGAAGATATTAATGATTCTATTGAAATTTTAGAATCTAAGTATATTATATCATTTACTAGATTTTTAGGGAATTATTATCCTGGGAATATTAAATTAACATATTATGGTAAAGTTATTTATGCTGAAAATTATATGGATAATTTCCCAACTATAGTTAAAGATATTACTCAGATTATATTAGACATGGGTCGAGGAGCAAATCAGAATGATTTTGAAATAGTTGATGCTCCAAATTCAATAATTATCGCTATACTGGAATTATTTTCAAAAAAAGGTTATTTCAAACTTCAGAAATATACAAATGGTAGTTTTCATGTCTACATGCTTAATGGAACTGGGAAAAGAACTTTAAGAAAATTTTTAGATGGATAAGGTGAGATAATGCACGATAATCCTAAAGTGTTTATTTGTCATTCATCAGAAGATAAAGAATCCTTTGTTAATAATTTTGTAGATAACCTATTTAAAAGAGGAATTGATGCATGGGTGGATGAGTATGAAATTCATTTTGGTGACAGCATCATTGAAAAGGTTAATGAAGGATTGAAAAATTCAGATAAAGGAATTATTATATTTTCTAAAAATTTAAATAACTCCCAATTTGCCTTAGCTGAAGTAGATAGTATCATTTACAAGGGAATTTATGAAAAAAGTTATTTTATCATCCCTGTTATTATTGATGATGATGTTGAGATTCCTGAATTAATAAATCATGTATCTGGTGTTAAAATAACCAATATTGAGAATTATGATAATGAGTTGAATAAGATTTGTGATATTGTTTTTGGTAGGCATGAACTTTCTGTTCTTGGCGAACCTCCGAGTTATTATAAGTTAAATCAGCTTCCTAATTGTACAAAACAGAATACTGAAATATTTAGAAGAATGGGAGGCTACTGTTTAGAAAATGGCTTTGATGCTGAATTAGATATTATACTTTTAAGTATTGCTCGAGAATATCTCGAAGATATCAAGGGAGAGAATTCTATTGATCAAGAAGAAATTGAAGAAGTTATTGTTGATACATTGGATATTCTGGAGGAATATGGATATATCAAAAGTTATGATGCACATTTAGGATTACCATTTGTTTCTAAAGGTTTCACTTCTAAAGGATTTTATTTTTATTTTAGAAACTTTATCATAGATAGTGATAAAATTTGTAAAGACGTAATATCTGTAATTTATAATGATAAAAAATTTGAGGTGAATGAGTTATTGAGTAGTTGTAACATAAGTCAAAATTTATTAAATGCTCTTATAAGATTATTTAAGGAAAAAGAATTTATTATATGTGATAATCAGTACAATATTCTGAAAATCACACCTAAAGGTAAAAGATATTTTAATAAGATATTAAACGGATAATAGTTACAAATCCAAATCATTTAATAGATAAATAACGGGTGATTAAATATGGCAAAACATAAACTGTTTATTAGTTATTATCATAGTGATGATGAATATTATAGAGATAAGTTTGAAGAATTATTTGGGGATTTGTTTATAAATAAATCAGTGCAAATTGGAGATATTGATGATGATTTGAGTGATGAGTATATTAAGAGATTAATTAGAGAAAATTATATTTCAGATACTTCTGTTGTTGTAGTGTTAGTTGGAAAAAATACTTATTGCCGCAAACATGTTGATTGGGAAATTTCAGCAGGATTACTTAATAATGCAGGTTTAATTGGTTTAGCATTACCTTCTCATAGTTCTTATAAAAAAGATAAATATTCAAAAGATGATGTTCCTGGAAGGTTGGTTGATAATCTTAAATCAGGATATGCATCATTTTATGATTGGACTGAGAATAGAACAACTATGGTTAATTTGATTGAAAAAGCATTTGATAAAAAGTCTAAAATGAAAGATGAAAAAGATAATTCAAGAATACAAATGAAAAAGAATAGGTGTAGTTAATGGATTTAGTTACATTGGGATTTAATTGTCCAAATTTAACATTAAATATTCATCTTTTGATTATTATTGGGATAGTTTTAATTTTAGTATATTTCTTTACTCCTGTTAAAAATGTTTTTCACAGATTTAACTTTTTTAATAATGATGTGGAAATACTGGGGGGAGCTATTGGAATAGGCAGTACTAATATGAGATTTAAACCTAATAAAAAGGATAAAGAGATTGCATATAAATTATGGGTTGAGTTATCTACAAGGAAATTGGGGATACCATTGGATATGGATAACGATGTAATCTATGAAGTATATAATTCATGGTATGAGTTTTTTAAAATTACTAGAGAATCATTGAAAGAATTTCCAGTGTCTAAATTAGAAAATAATAATTCTACTGAAATTATAAATATTGCTATTGCTGTTTTAAATGGGGATTTACGAAAACATTTAACAAAATGGCAAGCTAAATTTAGGCATTGGTATAAAATTGAAATTAATAAAGAAGAAAATTGTAATCTTTCTCCTCAGGAAATTCAAAAAAAATTTCCAGAGTATGATGAATTAGTTAGTGATTTAAAGAATGTGAATATATGTCTTATCAATTATACTAATTTATTACATGATATTGCATTTGGCAAAAAGAAAAAGTAATAGTTATTTTACAAACTAAAAGCAATAATCACATCAATCAAAAAACATTAATAATTCTTTATTCAATTAATCATTAGTGATAAAAATGAATGAAGATAAAATAAGAACATATGACGAACTTAATGTTGATGAAAAAGAAGTACTCGATTTTTTCAGACAAATGAAACTTGAATCAGACTACAACAAGTTCAGATTCTACAATTTAAAAGTTGAAAATCTAATAGAAAAATACGAACAGTTAAAACAACTCCGTGAAGAAATCTAAAGCGATTATTTCTCACTTTATGATGAAATAGTATTAGAAGAGTTAATAGAAGGTGAACTTGATGCCAGTGACTGGGGCATCACCAGGGAATATGAAAATGAAGTCTGGGATGCTGAGCTGAGACTGTGGAGTGAGATTAAAGCTCATTTTGATTTAGCTATTAAAATGATTGAGTCAGGTGTGGCTGACCAGCCAATTATTGATGTGGAAAATAATTTCTAGCATAACTGACAAATATTATAATGAAAACAATCAATTCATTATGTTTTCAAAAATATGAATAGGTCATCATTTGAATTTCACAAATTCAATCCTTAGCAACTATTAATTTATACTGGTTTATTCCTATTCCTATCCCTTATTTTAAACTGACACCACAATTTTTAACATTTAATGTCAACCCTACCAAACCTTTTAAAAAAGTAGCTATGATATATAAATCTTTATATATTATAAGTAATAAATTACATAATAAAAAATTATGTGGAGGGCATATTTAATGGCAGATTCAATTATTTTACTTGAAGAGAGAAAAGAAGTTACAACTTTCTTATTGGATGAAGGTACCATCACTGCAACTACTGTAACAACTCCAACCGGAGAAACTCCTGGATATGAATATGCAGGAAACAAAGTTAAAGTTGATGATGCCGTAACATTATCAGATAACTCAGATATTGGAAAACCAACTGTTAAAAAATATACTGCAGCCGAAGGTGAAATCATTTTAGGCATTGCAGTTAACGATCCGGTTACTATGACTGGTGGTAGAAGAAAAACATCTATATTGGTATTGGGTCATTTATTCAGATTAAAATTAGCTAGTGGTTTATCAAACATTGCAGTTAATGACAGAATAGCTTTAAGTAGTACTGGAGCTATTAAATCTGAAGATGGTGAATATATTGCAATGCATCCTGTAGAAAGCTCAGATGATTACAATTACATTGAAGTATTTTGACCTTATGATATAAACTGAATAAAGGTGATAGTTAATATGATTACAAAAGGAAATGATACTAATGAAGTAATAGCTCAAACTATTGCTGATGAAACCGCAAAAAGATTGAAGTTAGCTAGATTGTTTCCTAAACAAGAAATTAAAGAGAATTCAGATTATTATACTTACTTTAGACAAAACATTAATCTTGATGAAGCTATTAAAAAAGGTTTGCTTGGAGAAGCTAAAGACATTGCTCCTGGTGCATCTTTACAAGAGTTAAACATCAGAAAACCAGTAACAGACACAATTTCTATTGATACTGTTGGTGGGGGTCTTAAATGTTAATAAAGACATTTTTGACAGTGATATTGTTTCATTTGAAGACTTGTTAGGTGATGTAGCTACTGTTATTGCAAATCGTATTGAATATAATATTTATGATGCCTTGTTAAGTTCACCAAATGTTCCTGTATACAATACTACTCAAACTGAGGATACTATGGAGGCATACGGCCAGTTCATCCTTAAAGCACATGAAACTTTCAAAGGTAATGCTGGTTCTGGAGCAGACTTAACAATAATGGCTGAGTCTTACAAAACATTATCATATGTTAAACAATTGGCTTACAGTTCTAACAAGTTAGTTCAGCCTGTTGAAGATATTAAAGAGTACTACGGTATTGACAATATCGGTCTTTTAGGAACTACTCAGGCTGACGGCGGATCACTGATAGGTGACAAACAATATATCGGATTCGATTTAAGAAATGCACAGTTAACAGTATTGTACTCCAAATCATCCGGAACTACTGTTGCACCAATTACAAGCGATGAAAACATTGTAGACTTCTATCCTATCATTGAAATCATGAGAAAAGACATCTATGATGAACTGCCACAGTATACAAAGTTATTCATTCAGAGTAAAGTCGGAATATTATTAAATAAGCCGGGTCTTGCCCTAAAAGGTACCTGCAGGCCATAAGATGTGAATGTTAATGTTAACTAAAGGAAATGATGCTAAAGTACAAAATGAAGTAATGGCACAGATTGTTGCTGACACTTCAGCTAAATGGATGAAATTCACCAGATTACTTCCAAAGCAGGAAATACAGGAAAACAGCCAGTATTACACATACATGTCACAAAGAGTCAATATAGAGGAAGCTATTCAGGCAGGTGTACTTGGAGAGGCTAAAGACATTGCCCCTGGTGCGACCTTACAGGAGTTAAACGTTAGAAAGCCAATCAGTGAAACAGTCTTCATTGACACTATCGGTGGAGTATTGAATGTTTCTGCTCAGATGCTTGATTCCAATTTAATCTCCGTTAATGACATGCTGCAGGATGTTGGTATTCTTATCGGCAGAAGTATTGAAAAGGCAGCTATTGACATGATAATGAATTCATCCAAAGTAGCTACCTACAATTTCGAAAGCGGTGACGATACTGGTTTGACCATCCTTAAAGCTCAAGAAAAGTTCAAAGAATCTGCCGGAAGCTATGCCAACTTAAATTCAATGGCTGTTAGTTATAAATATCTCACTACATTAAAGTCTGACATATTTGAAAACAACCGCAAAGTCGAACCGGTAGAGTTAATCAAAAGCTATTACGGCGTAGACAATATCGATATCCTTGGAACAGCTGTCTGTGATGGCGGTTCAGAGATGGACGATAAAACCTACATTGGTATGGACTACATAAATCCTGGAATAAAATTGTTATACTCTAGAACTACAGGAACTACTGTTGCTCCTTTAGGACCTGACGGCGAGATGTATGATTTCTATCCATTGATTGAATTTATGAGAAAAGATATTCGTGATGAATTGCCAATGTATACAAAGCTGTTCGTCCTTTCAAGTGTTGGCGTGTTAATGAATGCACCTAACAGAATCATCAAAGGTAATTTCAGAGCATAAATCCATATTTTGTCTCCTAATATTAGTGAAGTTTCACAAGCTTCACTAATTTCTTTTGCTCATATTTTTTATATGCAATAATCGCTATATTATATACTAGAGGCTATAAAATGAAATTAATATTAGATACTGAAAATTCATATCCAACAACAATAACAGTTAAAGGAAATGAAATAACATTGTTGTTGATTGAATCCAGTATATTGATTGATTCATCCCAAATAGCCAAGATTTTTGATAAAAAGGAAAAGACAGTAGCTACTAAAGTCCAGAAATCCAAACTGGAGAAATACGAAAGTGAAAACGTTAAGCTATTAAAAAATTATGGATTGATGCATCAGGATGCAGTCAAGCCAAGACCATTCTATGACTTAAGGCAAATGCTGGAAGGACCAGCTTATTACTATTTCAAAAAGGAAGATGAAACTGATTTGATTGATGTTATTGTGAGAGTAGCTATTGGAAAACACAGGGTATGGGTTCATAATAAATCAATTGAAAATTAAATTTAGTTAATTAATAATATACTAAATAAAAATATTTAATAAAGCTTTTTAACATAAGTTATATATGACTATAAAATAATCTGGGGATTGTTTTAAAAATTGCATAAATTAGTTCCGCGGAGTTTATAAACAATGCAAATATTTGGTAAAGAAATAAATATTAGATATTTTTTGTATACTAGAGGTTTACCTGCTTTGATAATAGTAGACCTTTTTTTAATTACTATTTCTCTCATTTTTGAGATTCCAAATGATGTAATGTTGAATATTCAACAATTCGATTTGATTGTTTGTATAATTTTATTAGGCGAATATTTTTTAAACTTATTTTTGTCTGGTTCAAAAAAGTTGTATATTTTTGATAAAGAAAATATTATTGGACTAATTGCTTCAATACCTTTTGATTATATTTTGCTTTTGATTTTGCCTGTTGCTCTACCAGTTGTCTTTTTAAGATATCTTCGGATTTTTAAATTAATTAGAGTAGTTAAATTGGCACAATTTGATATTATTAAAGATTTATTTAGAAAAACAGGTTTGCATAAAGTTTTGATTGGAATATTTATAACAATATTGATTTTTTGGGCTGCATTCTTCCTTTTTAGTCCGAGTTATGGATGGGTTGATGATTTTTATTTTGTCATAGTTACATTGACTACTGTTGGATATGGGGATGTAACTCCAAAAACTTACAATGAAAAAGTATTGGCCATTATATTAATTTTAATTGGAGTATTTGTATTTTCTGCAATTACTGCGTTAATGTCTTCATTTTTAACTGACCGTATATTGGATGATGATGAAGAAGACAGGGTAAGTGAAATTCAAGAAACTATTGAAGAAAAATCTGAAAATATTATGGCCGAGATAAAAAGTGTTCGTATGGAAAACAAACAGTTGAAAGATGAAGCAAATGAATTAAAAGCTGAAATAAAAGAATTAAAAGACATGATTAACAAAAAATAATCATTGCGGGAATATATTCTGTTGATAAAAAAATAAAATGAGATGAACAAGAATTAAAAAGTAAAAACTAAATAGTAACAACATATATAATTATTTAATACTTTCAATTTTTTCATGATGGATATCTATTTAAAGGAAGATTATTATGGCATTATTTAATAGTGGAGATAATGAACAAAAGCAAAGAAAGAAACAGGCTGAAAAAATTTTGGATGAATTAGTGGGAGGTATGATGCCCACACGTACAAGAATAGCTTTTTTCGCTAGAATGAGTGGTAAAGGTATTAAAGGAAGGCACCAAGAAAAAGTAAGGTCAAAAGTTTTAAAAACAATAAAAAATGAAGTTGAAAATTATGAATTAGAACCTACAAAAGAAGCCATTAATCAAAGAATTGAACAGATTCTAACTGAAAATTCTGATGTGGAGGTACTTGAAAAAAGAAGAGCAAAATCCTTATCTAAAAAAACGGAATTTGAGGAAAAATTTAGTATTAGTTTAACTGGCAAACAATGGTTTAAATGTTCAATTGAAGAGGTAAAATACAGTACTTTTACTAACCAACCAGTAAGAAATATCGATAATGCATATGTAATAATTAATGAAGATAATATTGAAATTTTTAAAGAAAGTGTTTGGCTTAAATCAAACATGGGAAGTCGTAAACTTTACTTCTATAACATAACTAGTATAGATTTCGATGCAAGAGGAAAATTACATGCATCAAGTAGTGCAATAATTAATACAAAAAGCGCTGAACATGTACAATTAAAATTCGTTACTAAAGAAAATTTTGATTTAATGAATAACGCTCTTGAATCATATCTAAATAAAACACACAAACCACAACAAACTGCACCAATACAACAAAACATTTCAACAACATCTAATGCCGATGAACTACTTAAATATGCAGAATTATATGAAAAAGGATTATTAACTAAAGAAGAATTTGATATGAAAAAAGCAGAGTTGTTAGGTGCTAATACTGTTGATGATAGTGAAACAGAAATTCATGAAGAAGGCTATTCTCTTAAACAAGAATATGCTGAACAGAATGGCATCACTATTGTTGATGATAAACCTAAATTTTGTCCGAATTGTGGGACTCCTATTGATGAAGGCTCTAAATTCTGCACAAATTGTGGAAACAAACTTAATTGAACTATACTTGTTTAAAACATAAATTGAAGTATCAAAACATTTTGTTCATGTTAAATGCAGGGTATCTGGAACAGGCCATATTAGGTTAAGCTTAGACATAAAAAACATACTTCTGGAAATTGGATTAATAGAAATCCTGCAGCTGGTGCTGATACAACTTCGGGCAATGTTAGAACCCATTGGTGTGATGACGGATATGTTATAGCTTATGATCTCTCTTGGATTTTTACAGACTTGTATAGTAGTTAACAATATTTTTAATGAGTATTGTTTTCAGGCAATCCATAATGATTCCACAAGGGTTGAAATAAATCTTTAACTTTTTTTTCAATTTCATTTTCATTATTAATGATAATACCTGAAGGATCTAATTTTTGTCTTTTATCAGGAAGACTTCCATATGTTCTGATAATTCCACGATTATATAAGTTATATCCTTCAATGTTAGTTAAACTAACAAAGAAAACAACCAGGCATACTATATCTAATTTTTTATATAAATGAAGGATTTCTTTACAAAATGTTATATATTCTTCTTCATAAGTAGCTAAGTACATTCGCTCATCTTTGTAGGGAATTGTATAACATCTTTCAAAAGTTCCATTTCTGAAAAGTTGCAAATACTCTTCGCTATTATTATATAATCCATCAAAATTGTATATGTAATTCCGTGCAATAAGTCTACCATAAGTTAATTCATTTTTTGCTTTTTCTAAATTGATACTATTATTTGAAAAGGCATTTAATGGAACTGCATGAAAAATAACTTTATAATATTCTGGATTTTCAGATTCATATTTAACTATTCTTCCATTCCTAAAATTATTAATCTTTTCAATTAAACTATTATTTAAATCAAACATTCTTCTCAACTCTTCATACTCCATAGGATCTGTACGACCATCTCTCCTTATAAAAAAAATCCTATTTTTCTTATTTTTAACACAATGTGGAGGATTCCAACTTTTAGGAACTTTAATAAGAATAATTACATCAGTATTATCTAGATAAATGATATTAATTTCTACATTTAAACGGGGTTCTATGTTTCCAGCAATTATATCTTGAATTTGGCGTTTTTTATCATCCCAACTTTTTCCATCAAGTGAAACTCCAGTAATTTCAGATGCCTCACCATTTTGTTCTTTCAAACCGTATATGAACAATCCTCCATCAGCATTTGCAAAACCGCAAACTGTTTTTAGAATGTTATCGTTTTCCCCATCAGTCATTTGGGATTTAAATTCTAAATATTTGTTTTCAATTTGTTTTTCTGTAATTAAATTGTTAATATCCTCTAATTCAATGTCAGTGATGTTTTTTTCATAAATAACCATAATACCAGTCCTTTATGGATGTTTGTAGGAATCATTATTTAGTTATAATCTAATTTAATATTAGTTTATAGGCAATAGTTTTGAAATTCTCTTCGTGTTGATTTATCAATATATTTTCAATTGCATATATATCTTATTCAACAATCAGATTCGATATTACAAAACCTTGCCGTTAATGTTAATAACAACTAATTAAATTAAAACAAAAAGTTCAGCTATTGTTTATGTTAAGTCTATCTTAACGGAATGTGACGAATAAAATTTGGTGTATGTCAGATTAAACTACAAGTTTGGGAATTGATAATTTTATATAAAAGTAATAATAAAATATTATATTAATTATTATATACAGGTTGTAATAGCTATGGCCAATATAAATAATACATCATCCTACATGGATGAAGACAAAAAGCAAATTATCAAAGAGTCAAACTATACCTATAGAGATGCTCTTGAAGTTTCAGCTTTTCTTATTGAAACCGGAAGGTTCGAAAGATTCTACAAGGAAATGCAGATTGCAGACCTTCAAAAGGAACTAAAGGAAATGGATGAAGAATAAAGACTTCAAAACTTGTCTCCAGTATATAACTCTTACAAAAAACTATTTTTGATTTGAAAGGTAATAATAAAATTTATTATTACTTTTATATATTTTTTCTAATAAACTTTTATATATAATACATAATAAATATATGTATTGTTATCACTTTAAATATCAGTTACTTATACTGCTTCTCTTTCAATATTTATATAATATTCTTTAGCTAGGATGCTTAATTAAACTTGTGGATAATGTCTTAGATTCATGAAATTAAAAGTTGGTTAAACATTATTATAAACAGTTGCTTAGGTGTATATCGAAATTATAATTTCCATAAATGTAAAATAATGTGGTTAGAATAATTAGGGTTTTGTTAATTGTGGTTGTTAATGTTTGTGAACTTAAGAGAGTTCTTCACATTAATTATAAGTTAATCGACTAACATAAGTTATTAACATATTACTATATGAGTGATTTTAATGAGAATTATATCATGGAATGCAAATGGTAAGTTTCGTGAAAAGTTTCCATTCATTCTTAATGAAGATGCTGATATTTATGTTATTCAGGAATGTGAAAATCCGGAAATATCTAATTCAGATGAGTATATTGAATTTGCTTCCAATTATTATTGGGTTGGTGAAAACCAGTATTATGGTCTTGGAATATTTGCTAAAAATAATGTTAAATTAGAATTAATGGATTTGGATGCTAAAGGACTTAGATATTTCATACCTGTTAATGTTAATGATGATTTTAATCTTTTAGGTGTTTGGACCAATCCTGATATGGATGGCACTAAAACAAGTTATTATCCTAAAGAAATTACTAAATATTACGAAGAACACAAGGATTCAGGATTTTTTAATGAAGACATGATTATCTGTGGAGATTTTAATTGTGATGTAAGATTAAAAGGTAGTCATGCTAAAAATGTTTGTGAAGTAATCGAAAAGTTATCTGAATGTGGTCTTGTAGATATATATATCATCAGTTAACTGGTGAAAAAGAAGGTGAGGAAACTAAACCAACCTTTTACATGTATAGGCATTTAGATAAACCTTATCACGTGGATCATATATTTATGTCATCAGATAAAATTAAAGATTTGGAAATTTGTGATGCAGACAAATGGCTACATTTAAGTGATCATGTGCCGTTAATCTTTGAAATTTAAAAAAAATAATATGAAGAACTAATTATAAATAAACAATTGAGGGATAATCATTGAAAGAATATTATCAAATTGAAAATTTGCCAATTGAATTAAAAAATGAACTTAAAGACAATGCTTCTTTTTTTGATAATTTTGATGGTAAATCATTAGACGAACAACAAAGAATTGCCTGTATTTTGAATGATTGTGATTTGGAAATTATTGCAGGTGCAGGAACTGGTAAAACTCACACATTACTTGCTAAAGCAGAATATTTAATTGAAAAGAAAAATATTTCTCCTGATGATATTTTATTTTTATCCTTTTCAAAATCTTGTGTAGAAGAATTAATTGAAAAATTAAATTATAATGTTCCTACAAGTACAATTCATTCTTTTGGGCTGTCGTTAATCAATGAATACAGGGATAAAGAAGTATATGATGGTAGAGGTTTTAAAAAGATTTTTGAGGAGTATTTAAAAACAGCATCAGATAAACAAATAGATGATATAACAAATTACTGTGAAAATAATCTTAACTCTCATGATATGATTAAATTAATAGAGTTGGATCGGGAAATTGAAAAATTTAATCATTTAATTTCAAAATCGAATATTTCTTCAAGAATTAAAAGTTTCATTGATTTATTTAAAGGTAAAGGATATGTTGCTTCTGATTTTAAAAAGATTAAATCTAAATGTAAACATGACTTTGAAACTAATAATGGAGGATATTATACAAATAAAAATTATTTAAATAACATGGCTTTTATTCAGATAGTTGAACCAGTCTTTAGGTTTTATGAGGGTTACCTTTTTAAAAATCATTTAATTGACTTTAATGACATGATTAACAAAGCAATTGACTTGGTTGAAAATAAAGGAATATTCAATAATTTTAAATATATTTTTGTTGATGAATATCAGGACATCTCTTATAAAAATTTTCAGTTTATAAAAACTCTCAAACAAGCTTGTAATGCTCATTTGGTTGTTGTTGGGGATGATTGGCAATCTATTTATGGTTTCAGAGATAGTGATATTACTCTGTTTAATGATTTTTGTGATTATTTCCCAAATGCAAATAGGGTTTTCATTGAAAAAACTTATAGAAATCCTCAGGAATTAATTGACATTGCAGGTAATTTTATAATGAAAAATGAGTCACAATTTAAAAAATCATTAAAATCAGATAAATCTATTGAAAAACCTGTAAAAATAATTTTTGATAGGGATTCAGATTCAATTTATAATCTCATTTATAATTTATCAAAAGATAATGAAAGGGTATTCATTTTAGGCAGGTATAATGGGGATATTGATAAGTTTATATTTGATACTGGCTTAGTTAAAAAATCAAAAGGTAGTTATAAACAAATAACAAATGATCATGAAAGTATAAAGAATGTGGAATATCGTACAATTCATAAAGCAAAAGGTCTTGAAGCAGATTATGTAGTTTTAATCAATGTTTTTAATAGGGATTGGGGATTTCCTAATAAATTTTATCCACCATATTTCGTGAATTTAATACAGGATTGGGATTATGATAAAAAATTAGAAGAAGAACGTAGATTGTTTTATGTTGCTATTACTCGTGCTAAAAAAGGAGTTTATATATTTACAGAAGATTATAATCAGTCTGAATATATTGATGAATTAATAGATGAAAATAATTTAGAATTAATTTATAGTGATGATTTTAACCGATTTAAGGAATTTGATAATGTAGAAGAGGAAGATGTTAAAGCTAATTTAATTGATTTAAGCGATTTTGATAATTCTAAAGGTATTGAAATTAAAGCTAATCAGAAGGATTTTGGAAATAAGCTCCTTAAATCAAGAAAGTATGATGAAGCAGAAGATTTTTATAAAAAATTAATAACAAATATGTATTTTTTAAATGATTATTATCCATATAGAAAATTAGTTGAAGTATATTATAGGAAAAGAGATAATTTGAATGTTATAAATACAGTTGAAGAATTTTTTAAAAGTGGACGATTTTGTAATGAATCACAGGTATTGTGGTTTGAATCAAAATATAAAAAAGCATGTAAGTACTCTGGATATAGTTTTTCTAATTTTGACGCATGTTTGGATTATTTTAATGAACATGGCCTTAAAAATAAAGACAAACAAAATGAACCTGTTCCAATTGCAGCAAGAATTCAAAGTGGTGGAAGAAAAGTAAAAATTATTTCTCAGGAGGCATATGATATAAAATCTGAATATCATGAGTTAAGCCTTAAATATAAATCTGCCGGATCTAGTAAAAAAGCATTATATTTTTTCGAGCAGTTATGGGATAGAAAAGAGTTTACAAAAAATTTAACTGCATATAAGAGATTATGTTCATTATATTATGATACACAACAATATGAAAAAGTAATAGAAGTTGCAAAGGAATATTTTAATAGTGATGCCCGTAAAACTAAATCAAGTCCTGCTTGGTTTAATAAAAAAATTGCAGATGCTAGTAAAAAATTAGATAAATCTCCAGTAAACGAATCATCGGACCATATTAAAACAACTAACCTATCAAATGATGAATTATTATTTAAATATGCTGATTTATATGAAAAAGGATTATTGACTAAATATGAATTTGATAGAAAGAAAAAGGAATTATTATTTAATGATGATTAATGGGATATTTTCAGAAAATTTAGTGAAAATCCCATTTGTCACCACTATAAGTAATGTTACTTTTCGGGAGTATTATTATTTAAATATTTGTCCCTGGAATGTGTATACATCACAGCTTTCGTCTAAATAGCTGTCTGCACTAATTCCTGCTTTCATACAGGTATGTTCTAAAAAAGTTTCTACATCAAAGTTATTTTCAGTTGCTACTTGAGGAAGCAGCAATCCTTTTGAATATCCTTTTTTAATCATTAATCCATCTTTGCCGATTTTGATATTGTTTAGATATTCACTTGGATGCGCAATTTCCATTAATTGGGGTTTTGTTAAAACTGTAACCTCAAATTCCAGATTATCGTATTCTTCAGGAATTACCTGCGGAAATCTTGGGTCCTCAGATGCTGCTGCAATTGCTACACTGATTGTTGCCTGAATTGCACTTTCAATAGGTTCAGGATATCCGATACATCCTCTTAACTGATTATTTTTGTTTAAAGTTACAAAAACACCTAATTTTTCTTTAAGTTCTTCAGGACAGTCTTCAGGAACAAGAATTTGTTCGCCGGTTTCAAGATAAGTTTTTACCGCTTTTTTAGCTATATTTAACAAATATTCTCCATGTTCTTGGCTTATCATTTTTATTACACCTCTTTATTAGCTACTTCCGCCAACTAAAGCATTTAAAATTCTTGTATGTGGTCCGCCGTCACCTACTGGTGCAGTCTGACCGTCTTTTCCACAGAATCCAACACTTAGTTCAAAGTCATTGCCGATAGCGTCAACATTTTTTAGGGTTTCTAATATATTTCCGGATAATGAAACATCTCTTAACGGAGTGGTTATTTCTCCGTTTTCTATTTTAAATCCTTCTGCAGCATTGAACTGGAATATTCCTTTTCCGGTATCAACTTGTCCGCCTCTTGAGCCTTTAAGATAAATTCCGTCAGGAATATCTTCTATCAGCTCTTCAAAAGACATCTCTCCAGGTTTTAAGTAAGTGTTACTCATTCTTACAATTGGTTTGTCAGCTATTATTGATCTTGCATTTCCTGAAGATTCCATATTTAATTTTGATGCGGTTTCTCTTGAATTTAAAAGAGATATTAATTTTCCGTCTTTTACTAGCTGATTAGGTTTGGTTTTAACTCCTTCCACATCATAAGGATAATATCCGAATCCGTCTTTTAAGCTTGCATCATCGTAGATATTGACTATGTCTGAACCTATTTTGCTTCCTAATTTATCTTTAAGAATTGAATCATTTTGCAAAATCAGATCTCCTTCTACTGCATGACCTAATGCTTCATGAACAAATACTCCGGTTAAATTAGGATCAGCAATAATTGGGAATCTTCCTGAAGGTGCGCTTTCAGCTTTCAATAATCTTACAGCCTTTTCACCTATTTTTCTTCCAAAAGCTTCAATGTCTTCGTCACTTATAGCTTCAAAGCCTTTTACTCCACCAATACTGTTGTGTCCGATTTGCATCATGGTTCCATCACTTGCGGCAGCATTTAAAAACATTGCAACCCTATTTGTGTTCATTTCAATGCTTGTACCTTCACTGCTTAAGATAACTTCCTGGCTTTGTGAATCGGAATAGGAAACAGTAGTGCTGGTTACTTCTTTTAAATTGGCAGCTTTGCTGGCTTCAGACATTATTTCTTTTTTTTCTTCTATTGAAACATCACTGAAAGGTATTTTAACATCAGTAGATACTTTATCCTGAATTATATCTGCTTTAGACAATGATTCATCTCCTTTAAGGGAGTTTGATATCTTTATAGAAGTTTGTGCTATTTCATCTAATTTTGATAAATCATTTGTATAAGCAAATCCCCATGCACCATTATTTAAAACTCTTATTCTTATACCTAAAGAGTTTCCTGTGTTGATTTCCTGTACTTCTCCGTCTTTCATGATTATGGAGGTGTTATTTCCGTTTCCGCCTCTGATATCCACATAATCTACTTTGGGAATGGTTTTGTTAATGACTTTTTCAAATAAATCAAGATTTTCATTCATTGTTTCATATCCATGATAATATATTATTATCTATTTTTAGAGTTTAAGTTTAATATATGTGTTGTAATAAAGGGAATTCTTTTTTTATTTCTTTTTCCAAATATATAATTGGTGTTTAAATACAATAAAAAATATAACTCATGTTATAGATTTTTTTTTAAAAGTTATAAGGTGATTAAATGGTAATAATTGTAGGTTCTGGAGCAGGAGGAGCAATATTAGCAATGGAATTAGCTAAATCTAATGTGCCAGTAACCATAATCGAAAAAGGAAAATATATTGACTCTAAAGATGCTTTTAATTATTATGATAAATACAATGGCAGTGTTGATTTGCTTACAGCTACATGTGTTGGAGGTTCAACAATGGTTTCAATGGCTAACATGGTTAGGGCATTAGATGAGGAGTTATATGATTATGGAATTAATCTTTCAGAAGAATATGATTATGTTGAAAATCTGATTAAGGTTCATGGTTTGGATGACACTCATATAGGCAAAGGAACACAATTATTTTTGGATGCAGCTGAAGAACTGGGTTTAAATCCGATTAAAATGCCGAAAGCTATTTATGAGGAAAAATGTATTCAGTGCGGTCAGTGTGCATTTGGATGTCCTGTTGATGCAAAATGGACAGGAAAACACTTTGTTGACATAGCTATTGAAAATGGTGCAGAATTCATTGATGAAGCTGAAATCACTGGCTTGATAACTGAAGATAATCGGATAAAAGGAGTCAAATTTATTAAAAATGGAAAAGAGGAAATATTGCACTCTGATACAGTGGTATTGTCTGCCGGAGCTATTGGTTCTGCTTTAATTTTAAGAAAAATAGGGATTGATGCCGGAAGAGAACTGTTCTTTGATCCCTTTGTTTCAGTAGGAGGAGTTATAAAAGACATTAACTTCAACACTGAAGTTCAGATGGCAGGTCTTGTTGTTGGCAAAAACTTTGTTCTGTCACCTCATTACTCATCATTCATTCCGTCTAAAATAGGGGGGGATGCTGAACCTAAAGATATATTGAGTATCATGGTTAAAACATCTGATGAATGCAAAGGATACATAACTGATGACGGGGATGTTGTTAAAATAAACACTATTAATGATATCAGGTATTTGGCTGAAGGTGCAGCTGCTGCAGGTTTTATTCTGGAAAAAGCAGGTGTTAATCCAGCTACAATAGCTTCTACAGTTTACAGAGGAGCACATCCCGGCGGCAGTGCAGCTATTGGAAAATTTGTAGACAGCAACCTGGAAACTGAAATTAAAGGTTTGTTTGTTGATGATGCAAGTGTGTTACCAATTTCTCCGGGAAAACCTCCGATTTTAACTATCCTGGCATTATCTAAAAGATTGGCTGATTATTTAATTGGCTGATTTTTTTATAAAAAAATAAGTGGAAGATTATTCGAATTGTTTTTCGATATCTTCTGTTTTAATTAATTTTTCACAGTAATGGCATCTGACAACTGGCGGATGGTTGTTTATAACATTAAATTTAGGAGCTATAGGTTCATTTGCATAATTGGTTATGCATTTTGAGTTGGTACATTTGATAATTCCAGTAATTGTATTAGGCAGTATAATTTTATCTTTTTTCACTGGTTTGTAGTCTCTGATAATGTTAACACTGGCTTTAGGTGCAATTAATGCAATTTGGTCAAGTTCTTCGTGGTTTAATTCTCTGTTTTCAATTTTAACTATGTCCTTTCTACCAATTTCTTTTGATGAAACATTCATAGCTACTGTAACATTTTTAGTTTCACTGTCTGGAAGCCCTAGTATTTTAAGGATATGTAATGACTTGTTTGCAGTAATATGGTCAATTACTGTACCATTTTCAATAGCTCTAATTTTTAATTCAGATTTTTTATCAACACTCATAATTTACCCACTGTACATTTTTAAGTCTAATATGTCAATAATTACTTCAGTATCATTGATTAAAGTTTCAATATCTTTATCCTTTGTGTTTAATGTAAATGTCTCAATAACTCTGGCTCCGCGTGCTTTTACTTTTTCAGCCATTCTGTCTACTGTAGCCTGTCCCCCTCTGCCGGTCATTGTTGCAAAGAGGTATAAGTCTTTTCCTCTTAAATTGCATCTGTCAATTAATGTTATAATTGCAGGTGTTGGTTTTCCTGCCCAAGTTGGAGTTCCTATGTAGATTGAATTATATTCTGTTAAATCCACTTCAGAAGGAGCTATTTCAGTTTTTGTTTCTTTAATTGAGTCAATACAGGAAGTTAGTTTATTTTTAAATCCACTTCTATTTTTTAAATCAGTAACCTCGAGTATATCAGTTTTTAACTCTTTTGCAAGTGTTCTAGCTACAACTTCTGTACTTCCGTGTTGGGAATAATAAATTATTAAAGTTTTCATATTATCTCCCTCTCTTTGATTTTATTTGTTTGTTTTAGGGTGTTATATATTTTATGGATTAAGTCCAAAATGGTTTAATCCTGTTGTTTCATCTAATCCAAGCATTATGTTCATATTTTGTATAGCTTGACCTGATGCACCTCTAACAAGATTATCGATACAGGACAGCATTACAATTCTTCCGGTATCATCAATTTCAAATCCTCCAATATGAACAAAATTGGATCCTCTAACAGAACTTAAATGAGGAATTTCTCCATCATCCATTAATTTAATGAAGTATTCTTTACCGTATGTTTTTTCATAGAATTTTCTTAATTCATCAGGAGTAATGTCTGAATGCTCTTCTTTTAAGAAGCTATGGCTTGTTGTTTGGATTCCTCGAATAACTGGAACTAAATGTGGGGTAAATGAAACTTTAACATCTTCAAACCCATGTAATTCCTGCTGAATTTCAGAAACATGTCTGTGTGAAGAAATTTTGTAGGGATTGACATTATCTGCAATATTTGGGTAATGTGTGGTACTTGAAGGATTTACTCCGGCTCCGCTAACTCCTGTTTTTGAATCAATGACTATTCTGTCAACCAAATCATTATCTACTAAAGGGTAAGAGGATAATATTGCTCCTGTTGGGAAACATCCAGGATTTCCTACCAAATCAGCTTTTTTAATTTCATCTCTGTAAATTTCCGGAAGACCATAAACACCTTTAATGTCACTGGTATGTTCCAATCCGTACCATTTTTCATAAACTTTGGTGTCACGGTATCTGTAATCTCCGCTTAAGTCAATAACTTTAGCTCCGATTTCAAGCAAGTCCGGAACTATTTTCATTGATGCTCCGTGAGGGGTGGCTGTAAATATTATATCTGCATCCAATTCACTTGGCTGTTTATTTTTGAAAACTAATCCGGAATCTCTTATGTGCGGGTGTATTTTATGTGCAGGTGTTCCGTCATATTTTCTTGAAGTAATGTCATTTACTTCTACTTCGCTATGATTTAATAACATTCTGAGAAGTTCTCCACCAGTATATCCGCTTGCTCCTACTATTGCTACATTATACATATTTATTTACCTCACTAATCACAATTATCGTTTATTTTTCCTTTGAAATCCATTTTTTTTATTTTTTTAATAATTTTACAGCTGCTGTCTAATTCTGCATTGTGGTATGCTTTCACACGTTCCACTTTAGCTTTTAATCCTCTTTTGTTAATAGCTTTTTGTAATTTAGTAATGTCATGTCTTTGATCAGCACCAATAGCTATTATGTCAGGATTAATTTCTTCTACAATTTTAAGGAAGTCTCCATTTTCATTACCCAGATAAGCTTCATCCACTCCTTTTATCATCTTTATTAACTCTAAACGTTGTTGTTCTCCAACTATAGGGTATCTTTTTCTTTTTTCAACAGTTGAATCACGAGCAATTACTACATAAAGTTTAGCGTCTTCGCCTCCAAGTTTTTTAGCTTCGTTAAGGTAAATTCCATGTCCCGGATGCAATAAATCGAATGTACCTGTTGCCATTACTTTTTTCATAATTTCACTACCTGTTTTGGTATTTTAAAGCTTCTTTTAAATCGATTTTATCTTTGTAAAGTGCAGAACCAATTACAATACCTTCAACACCACTTTCATTTAATTGTTTAACATCGGAAATACTGGTTATTCCTCCTGAATAAACAATCGGCAAGTCAACAGAGTTTTTAAGCTCAATAACAGGCTCAGTATAAAAGCCTCCTAATAAACCTTCAACATCAACATTGGTAAAAAGAATACTTCCTGCTCCATGTTCTTTAAATTCATTTGAAAGTTCTGCAGGACTTTTATCAATCTTTTCCTGCCATCCTTTAATTACAACCCTGTTGTCTTTACTGTCAAGTGAAATCATTATTCGCTCTGATCCGTATTCATCTGACAGCTGGGTTATGGTTTCAGGATGTTCAATTCCCATAGTTCCGATAATTAATCTTTCTATGTCTAAATCGAGAAGTCTTTTGGCATAATCAATGCTTCTTATACCTCCGCCTAATTGTATAGGTACATTAACTTCCTTCAATATTTTTTTAATTACATCAAGGCTGGTTTTTCCGTCAATCGTGCCGTCCAAATCAATAATATGTAAATTTTCAGCTCCCAAATCTTCCCAGTGTTTTGCAACATTTTCAGGGTTTTCAATAGCTATCATTTCACTTCCGGGTTGTCCCTGGACTAGCTGTACACATTTGCCATTTTTAATATCAACTGCCGGCATTATTAACATTTCATCTTTTTTAAATGACATTTATAACTCCATTACTAAATTTTTTGGTTTATAATATTTTTATAATTAATATGGTTTAATAGTTACTGTTAAATGCAAATCTTTTTTGGAAAAAATCTATATAATATTACCAATAATAAATTTAGGTATGACTAAATATTTATATAATATTTTTATATAATATTTTAATTAATATCTTATTAAGTGATTTAATATGAGTGATATTGTAAAATTTGAAAATGTGGTCAAGGAGTATAAATCCGGAGAGCATATTTTAACAGCTATTGATCATATCGATTTTACTATTGAAGAAGGTGAATTTGTTGTTATTTTAGGTCCTTCGGGAGCTGGAAAATCAACTCTTTTAAACCTTTTAGGAGGTTTAGACACTGTCACCAGTGGTAAAATTATTGTAGATGGAAATAATATTGAAAGCTTCAATGACAATCAGCTGACTAAGTACCGAGCTAAAAACGTTGGTTTCATATTTCAATTTTATAATTTAATTCCCAATTTGACTGCTCTTGAAAATGTTGAACTTATGAAGGATATTGTAGATGTTGATATTGATGGAATGAAAGTTCTGGCATCTGTCGGATTGGACAGGCATGCTAATCAGTTTCCTTCACAGTTGTCAGGTGGAGAACAACAAAGAGTTTCAATAGCTAGGGCTGTTGCTAAAAAACCGTCTATGCTTTTATGTGATGAACCTACTGGAGCACTGGATTCTAAAACAGGTGTTTCAATTTTGAATTTACTTCAGAATATGAGTGTTAACAACAATTCCACTGTAGTTATTGTTACACATAATGCAATTCTTGCTGAAGCTGCAGACAAGGTTATAAGAATTAAAAATGGTAAAATTGAAAGCATAACAATTAATGAAAACCCTAAAAAAGTAACTGATTTGGAATGGTGATTTTATGTTGTCTAAAAAGATGATTAGGGATATTAAAAATCATAAATCTCAATTTCTTTCAATCTTTTTAATGGCTTTTTTAGGAGTATTTGTATTTGCAGGAATCGGTGGGGAATACACTGGTTTTGAGCAAAGTGTAAATGATTATTATGATGCTACAAATTTAGCGGATGGATGGATTTATAGCAGTCATCTGGATAATTCTACTGTAGATAAAGTTGATAATCTAAGTGCAACTACAGCCAGTGAAAGACAGCTGGTTATTAATTCGGTAGGTGATTTTGATAATGACCCTGATGTGACGCTGCACTTTGTAGAAAATAATGATATTTCTAAATTTTATCTTGTTGAAGGAAAAGATGTTGATATTGATGATGAAGATGGTGTGTGGTTAGATAAACGTTTTGCTGATGCTAAACATTTAAATGTTGGGGATAACATTTCATTTTCAGTTAACGGATTAACCATTAATAAAGAAATTAAAGGTCTTAGTTATTCTCCTGAAAATGTTTATACTCCTTCAGATACTTCAATTATTACAGATTTCAATAAAACAGGTTATGCTTACCTGTCTTATAAGGCATTTCCAGCACAAATACAGTATAATGTATTGCTTGTTGATTTTAATGGAAATCCGAATGATTATGTAGCTGATTTGGATTCAGTTATTGGTGGAAATTACAGTTCATTTGTAAAACAGGCAGATCATCAAAGTGTTTCTCAATTTAATGAGGAACTGGATCAGCATAAAATGATGGGTGATATTTTCCCGGTTGTTTTCATATTGATTGCTGTTTTAACTCTGTTAACTACAATGGCAAGGATAATTAATCATCAGAGAACTCAGATTGGTGTTTTAAAAGCGGTAGGTTTTAAAGACAGAACTATAATGCTCCACTATATTTCGTACGGTTTCTGGCTAGTTTTGGCAGGAAGTATTTTGGGATTAATATTGGGGCCATTGACTATTCCAAAATTGTTTTTAGAATCAATGCAGGCTGTTTATACATTACCTGGATGGAATGTTGGATACAGTATTAGTTTTGTCATAGTTGCAGCATTAATGGTTGGTGTATCATTAATAGCTTCTTACTGGGCAACAAGAAGTATTTCTAAAGAAAATCCTGCAAATTCAATCAGGCCAAAATCTCCTAAAGTTGCAGTTTCAGGATTGCTGGAAAAGTCAAAGATATGGAAAAAATTCAGCTTTAATGCACGCTGGAATTATAGGGATGCAAAAAGAAATAGAACAAGGTCACTAATGACAATTGTAGGTGTTGCAGGATGTACTGCACTGCTTGTTTCAGCATTTGGAATGTATGACGGAATGAATGACTTGCGTGACTGGGAATATGAAGACATTAATCATTATTCCTCTAAATTAATTGTTGATAATGATGCATCAATTAGTCAAATCAACAGCATAACTGATGAGGTTAACGGTACTCAATTAATGGAAGGCAGAATAGAATTTGATGTTAATGACCATAGGGATTCAGGTTCGCTGCTGGTTTTAAATAAAAGCAGTTTGGTAACTCCAACAGATAAACATAGAAATCCGACAGAAATTCCTGATGACGGTGTTTCCATTTCCATGAAGATGGCTGATAATTTGGGTGTTGAAAAAGGAGACACAATCAAATGGCATATTGTAGGAAATGACAAATGGGTATCTACCAAAGTAAGCTCTATTCATGCAGACCCTATATCTCAGGGATTAATAATGACTCCTGATTATTTTGAAGATTTGGGATTGAATTATACTCCAACAAGTATTGTTACATCTCAGAATGTAACTTCAGATTATAATGGAATCAAAGCAGTAAATACTTTAGATACAGCTGTTTCAAATTGGAATGAGATATCTGAATCAATGCTTTCAATGGTATCTATTTTAATATTCTTTGCAGCATTATTGGCTGTTATTGTCCTTTATAATTTGGGATTGTTGTCATTTACAGAAATTGAGCGGGAAATAGCTACCTTAAAAGTTATAGGATTTGAAACAAATAATTTGAGAAAGTTATTATTGACGCAAAATTTATGGTTTACTTCAATGGGTTTTGTTTTGGGAATTCCATTCGGTTATCTCTTAATGAAATCAATGACGGATTCTGCAGGACCTTCATTCCAATTTCCTATAACCTTAAGTCCTGGAAACTTAATGTTAAGTTTTATAATAACATTTTCATTATCCATAGTGGTTAACTTAATGTTTTCAGGAAAAATTAGAAAATTAAATATGGTTGAATCATTAAAAGGTGTTGAATAACCTTTTACTTTTTTTTATTTTTGCAAAATTTATTTTAATTAATATTTATAATAATATATTATTATGAAGAGGACAGCTTTAAAAATTGGCTATATCGGAACTAATTTTCATGGTTTTCAAAGACAACCTGATTTAAGAACTGTTGAAGAAGAGCTGATTTACCATTTACGTAAACTAGGTTATATTGATGATTTAAAAAAGTCCAGATTTAGAATAGCCGGTAGAACTGATGCAGGAGTTCATAGTTTAGGTAATGTAATCAGTTTTCAGTCTGAAAAAGAAGTTAGAGTTAATGAAATCAATAACAGTTTGCCTGATGATATTCAGATACTGGCTAAAGCTCCGGTAAGATTTGGTTTTAAACCGAGGTATGCTGAAATGAGACAGTATCGTTATGTTTTATTTAGGTCTGATTTGGATTTGTATAAACTGAATGAAGTAGCTGAAATTTTTAAAGGAACTCATAATTTTACTAATTTTACTAAACGATTCCAAAAAACAACAACCAGAACAATTGATGATATTAAAATCACCAAAGCAAATCTCAATGATTATCATAAAAAGGAATTTCCAAATTTGCATGACACACTTTCACCTGTTTTTGTAGATATTTATGGGGAAAGCTTCTTATGGAACATGGTTCGTAAAATGATGCGTGTTTTTGTTGATGTAGCTATTGGGAAGTTATCTTTGGAAAAAGTTGAAGAATTATTAAATCCTGCAGAGAATGACCCTAGAGCCAATATTAAAGTTTTGGATCCGGATTATCTGATTTTAATGGATATTAAATATGATGGGGTTAAATTTGTTTATGATGATTATGCCTGTGAACGCTTTAAAAGAAATTTAGTTGATTCACTAGGCGATTTGCAAAGAAAATATGCTATAAGGGAATCCATGATAAAAAGTTTGGAAGATCTGAACGGATAAACTAAAAAACAGGTAATTTTTATTGTTACTTGAGTTTATTATGAAAAAATTCTGCATTAAAAATAAGTTTTGATAAAAAAGAAGAATTCGGGAAATAAGATGTCCCAAATTCTATTTTTCCATTTCAAATGAAAATCTGTATTCTTGATTTACAAGAACCATGTCTTTGATTTTAGCATTCAAAATCCCTGAAATTTTGTATAAATCTTCCATGGTAACTAAATTACCTTCATTTATACTTAAAAAGAAGGTTACAATATCATCTGTAATAAGATAATTTAAATTGTAGTCTTCGTCTTTGTGATATTTTTTTAATATATCGTATATTTTTTCTTCAATTTCTTTATCAAGGTCGGTCATAATAATCACCCCAATGTGTATTAGTAGAAGTTTATACTATTTAAATAACCAACATTTATTATTCATGATTAACTAATTTTATATAGGTCGATAAAATGAAAATAGCTATTATACTTGGAACCAGGCCGGAAATTATTAAAATGGCTCCAATTATTGATGAAATTGAAAAGCGAGGTATAACTTCCTGTCTTATTCATACTGGCCAACATTATGATAAAGAAATGTCGGATAATTTCTTTAAAGACTTGGAAATCAAATCTCCAGATTATAATATTCATGTTGGTTCTGGTTCTCATGGAAAACAAACTGGTTTGATGATGCAGGGTATCGAAGAAGTTTTGCTTGATGAAAAACCGGATATAGTTCTTGTTCAGGGAGATACAAATGCAGTTCTTGCAGGAGCACTGGTGGCTTCTAAATTACATATTGCTGTTGGACATGTTGAAGCGGGACTCAGATCATTTGATATTACGATGCCTGAAGAATTAAATAGGATGGCTGCAGATGCCTGTTCTTTGATGTATTTTATTCCGACTGAAGAATCTGCAATTAATCTTTTAGCTGAAGGAATTTCAAGAAAAAAACTTTTTATTACAGGAAATACTGTAGTTGATGCCTGTTTCAGGCATTTGGAAATAGCAAACAAAGCGGGAATTCAGGAAGAGTCTTTGGCTAACTTGGACATTGAAAATATGGATAATATTTTAACTTTGACTATGCATAGGGCAGAAAATGTTGATGATAAGGAAAGGTTAATAAATATTATTTCCGCTTTAAAAGAACTGAAAGGCATGAATATTATTTTTCCGATTCATCCAAGAACTAAAAAGACTTTGGAGAACTTTAATTTATTTGATGAATTAAATGAATTGGAACATGTCCATATTATTAAACCGTTGGGATATTTGGACTTTTTAATTTTAACTTCACATTCTACTTTAATTTTAACAGATTCCGGAGGTCTTCAGGAAGAAGCAATTACTTTGGATGTTCCTGTTTTAACTTTAAGGTATAATACTGAAAGGCCTGAAACAGTCAGTGCAGGGGGAAATATTTTGGTGGGAGCTAATAAAAATAATATTTTAGAAAACGCTGAAAAGATTCTCAATGATGAGGAATTTGCAGATAAAATGAAAAATGCTAAAAATCCTTATGGAAAAGGGGATGCAGCTATTAAAACTATTGATGCAATCGAAGAAGCATATAATAATGGTTTATTGGATATTAAAGCCCCTGAAAATATAATGTCATCATTTGACCGTAAAATGATAAAAATTAATGAAGATGTTTCTGTTAAGGAATTTGAAGAAAATGAAAATGCATTAGTGCATATGGTTTTTGATGGTGAAAAAATGATTTTTCCATTGAACAATTTAAATTTAAAAGGTATGATGATTACTTATGATGTCTATCAATGATGATTCAATTTTACTGTTCGAATATTTTACAGCTTCCGGTGAAAAAGATAAATGTATTATTTCAGAAGCAGAAGCTTTAATATTTTCACTTTTAGATGATTTAAAAGATTATAATGTAACAGTTGTTCTTAATGAATCTTACAATGAGATTATAGAGGATTATGATAACGTTACACCAATATTTATTAATGAAGATATAATTTCCTGGCTTGAAAAAAATGCAGCTAGTTTTAAAAAAGCTATTTTCATAGCTGCAGAAAATAATAATAGCCTATACAATATTACAAAAATTTTAGAAGAGAATAATGTAAAAATTTATAATTCCTCTTCTGAAGCATGTTACAATTCCTCTGACAAATTTGTTTCTTATGAATTGTTATACAATATTGTTCCACAGCCTAGAACTTTTAAATTAAAAATAGACAAAGTGGGATATTGGAAAAGAGCATTGGAAAACCTTTATAAAAAATGGCATGCTGAAAAACCATTGGATGATTTAAAACTTATAATCAAACCTCTTGTTGGTGTGGATTGTGAAAATATTAAAATAATAAACGGCATTGATGATTTGGACTATAGTTTGGAAAAAATATTTCTTCCAGGTTCCAGAGTAATAGTTCAGGAATTTATCGAAGGAACAGATATTAGTGTTAGTTTGCTTTGTGACGGCAGTACAGCTATTCCAATAAGTTTAAATAAACAGATTATAGATTTAACTGGTGATAAGGGAACTTATTTAGGGGGACAAATCCCATTTGAAAGCAAATTTAAAGATTTGGCTTTTAAAACAGCCATTAAAGCAGTTGAATCAATTGATGGCTTAAAAGGATTTGTTGGTGTGGATTTGGTAATCAGCAATGATGAAAAAGACATTGAGGATGTTTATGTCCTTGAAATTAATTCCAGATTCACCACTCCTTACGCAGGTCTTAAAAAAATAGCCAATATTAATATTGGTTCATCTATCATTGATTTGATTGATAAAAATGTAGATATTAAAGATTTAAATGAAAAAATAGATTTAAATGGAAAAATTGAATTTAAAAAATCAGGGGATAATTTAGTAATTAGGAGTATTTAAGAATGAAAGTAGCAGGTTTTGATATTGGCGGTGCAAACACTGACTTGGCAGTTGTTGATTTTGAAAATAATGAAGTAAAAAATATTGAAGTGGATTTTGCTTATCTTCCGATGTGGAGCAATAATGAAGCATTACCTAAAGTTTTAACTGAATTGATTGAAAATATTTGTCCGATTGATGAAATTGATGCTGTAGGAATATCTATGACTGCAGAATTGGTGGATGCATATGATACAAAAAAAGACGGAGTTTTAGATGTTGTTAAAAAATGTGAGGAAACTTTTGAGTGTCCGACAGCTTATGTTGGAATTGATGGGATGTTATCAAAAGAAGAAATTGAAAAAACTCCTTTAAAGGCAGCAGCTGCTAACTGGATAGCTACTGCCCAAATAGCTACATTAATAAGTGATAATTGTATTTTCATAGATACTGGAAGTACAACAACTGATATTATTCCAATTAAAGACGGAAAAGAATGTGCAATTGGAAGATCAGATTTTGAAAGACTGGCTACCGGCGAACTGGTATATACAGGAACATTAAGAACCAATTTGGCCAGCTTCTTGGATAAGGTTCAGTTACATGGAAAAGAATACAGGGTAGCTTCCGAGTTATTTGCACAAACTGCAGATGTTTATACTGTTTTGGATTTAATAACTTTAGATGATTATGTTTGCGATACTTTTGATGGTGAAAACAAGTCTAAAAAAAGTTGTATGAAAAGAATAGCAAGAGTATTGTGTGCTGATTTGGATTCATTAAGTGAAGATGATGTTGTTGAATTAGCTAAATTCACTCATCAAAAGCAGGTTGAACAAATTGCAGATGCTTTAAAACAGGTATCTGAAACTCAAAATTTGGATTTAATTGTAACTACTGGTCTTGGAAAAGATATTTTAGATAAAAAAGCTGCAGAATTCTTAGGTCTTGAAGTTAAATCTATGGATACCATTTTAACTGATGAAGAATGTGTTGTTGCACCGGCAGTTGGTACTGCAGTGATGATGAACAAATTTTTAAATTAAAAAAAGTTTAAATGTGTGGTTTAATACCATACATCTTTTATTCCTATTAAGTAAGCTCCGGTATTGGCCACTAAATGTATAATCAATGTTAATACAACAGCTATTGCAATAATTGTTATGGAAAAGCTTACCATTACTGAACTGAATATTAAAGCAACAATAAGAAAATCAATCTGGTCTAAAATGGGGGCAGGTTTTCCCTGTCCAATTCCCACTCTTCTTTTTAAAAAACTTCCTACTGCATCCCCAACCATTGCACCGAATCCAAGTAAAAATCCTACTATTATTCCTTCTACTAAATTTGTACAGATTGGGGTATAAATGAATTCTCCGAAGTTTTCAAGTATCATTGGCCCAAGCAATCCCTGAATTGCTCCCATAAGGGTTCCCATAATTGTTCCACCGATTAATCCTTTCCATGTAACTCCGTTACCTATCCATCGGTTGCCATTTTTGTCTGTTTTTTTGAAATCTAAAGGAAGGCCTCCTCCAAAGACTAATGCAGAACCGTTTGACACATAAGCAGGCAATATAAAGTATAGGATAGTAATACAAGCCATTATAAAAATTTGGGTATTATCAACCATGTATGTTCCTCATTTTTTTATTAAGTTTTATCTTTGTATGTGTTATCTTTTATATTTAATGTTAAAACATTAATTAACTTTAAATATTAAATTGAGTTAATATATTTATATTATGTAATGAATGGTTAATAGTTTATTAATTATTAGCAAAGGGTGATTTTGTGAGAATAAAAATGACAAAAAGTTTGTGTCCAATTTGTTTCAAACCACTTGATGCAGAGGTTTTTGATGAAGACGGTAAAATCTTGATTAAAAAAACCTGTGATGAACATGGTGAGTTTGTAAATACATATTGGAGTGATGATAAGCTTTATAATAGGGTTAAACAATTTGAACCTACAATAACTTCAGTTGAAAACCCTTCTGTAGAGAAATTCGGAGATTGTCCTAATAATTGTGGGCTTTGTGAAGACCATGAAACCTCCACTGTGTTAGGTTTAATTGATGTTACAAATAGATGTAATTTAAGATGTCCTGTTTGTTTTGCAAATGCGGCTGTTTCCGGACGTTTGTATGAACCTACACAGGATGAAATTAGGGAAATGTTAAGGAACCTGAGGAATTTAAAACCTCATCCAACTCCAGCTATTCAATATGCGGGTGGTGAACCGACTGTTAGGAAGGATTTGGCCGAACTTGTAGCTATGGCTAAAGAAGAAGGTTTTACTCATGTTCAAATAGCTACTAATGGTTTAAGATTAGCTAGAAAAGAAAATTTTGCAAAAGAATTAAAAGATGCTGGTTTAAACACAGTATACTTGGCTTTTGATGGTGTAACTCCTGAACCATATATCAATAACAGAGGTAAAAATTTACTTCCTCAAAAGATTCAGGCTATTGAAAATTGTAGAAAAGCAGGTCTTGGTGTAGTTCTTGTTCCAACATTAATTAAAGGTGTCAATGATCAGCAAATCGGTGAAATTATTAAATTTGCATTTGATCATAGGGAAAATGTTTATGGAGTCAATTTCCAGCCGGTTTCATTTTCAGGAAGAACTCCTGCAAGTCAGGTTGAAGAACAAAGGATAACTATTCCTGATTTTGTTAATGAGATTGCTAAACAAACTCATGGTGATGTAAATGTTGATGATTTTTATCCTCCATCTTCTGTAGAACCATTTGCACGTTTTATCGGTGCTCTTGAAGGCGAAAGTCCGGGTGTTACTTTAAACTGTAATCAGCACTGTGGAATAGCTACTTATGTGTTTATGGAAGAAACTGAAGGGAAAAATACATTAAACAATTTGATTCCTATTACTAAATTCATTGATGTTGAAGGGTTATTTGAATTATTGGACAAATATTCCGACAAACTTGAAAAAGGTGGATTTGGAATTAAGAAAAGGGTTGAAGCTAGTGCTGTGAAAAACCTTCCCAAATTGATTAATACTAATGAAGTACCTGAAGGTTTGGATATTAAGAAAATATTGTTAAATGTATTTACTAAAAGATCTTATGATGCTTTAGGAGAATTTTCAAAAGATGCTATGCTTATTTCCTGTATGCACTTTATGGATCCATTTAATTTTGATGAAGATAGAGTTAAAAAATGTATTATTCATTATGCAACTCCAGACGGTAGAATTATTCCGTTCTGTACTATGAATTCCATGTATCGTGAAAGTGTGGAAGAAGAATTCTCAACACCTTTAAAAGAAGATAAAAACTGAGGGTTTAAATACATGATTATTAAGTCACCTTCAAGACTTCATTTAACTTTAATTGATATGAATGGGTCTTATGGAAGGATAGATGGAGGAATAGGTCTTACAATTAAAGACCCTAACTTTGTCTTATACGGAGAACCGGCAGAAAAAGGAATCACTGTTGATTTCAAGGATAATACTCAATTTAACGATGTGATTCGTAATGAATGTGTATCTAAAATAACTTCTGCAGCACAAAAAGTAATTGACCATTTTGATATTGACGAAGGATTTTATTTTAGAGTGGATAAAGCTTATCTTCCCCATTCTGGTTTAGGTTCTGGAACTCAAATGGGTTTATCAACCGGAAAGCTTATTGCTGAACATATTGGTGCTTATTCAAACGGATATTCTTTAGGAGAAATTATCGGACGTGGAGGAACTTCCGGAATTGGTGTGTTTTCATTTGATTTTGGGGGATTTATTGTAGATGGTGGACATAGCTTAAAATCAAAATCATCATTTTTACCATCATCTGCTTCACAAGCTAAACCTCCTCAATTATTGGCTCACTATGATTTTCCTGATGATTGGGAGATTTTACTGGTTATTCTTGATTCCAAAAATACAGTAAACGGTCAAAAGGAAGTAAACATATTTCAGGATTACTGTCCTGTTCCTAAAAATGAAGTGGAACAAACTTCCCACATTATATTTATGAATATGATTCCTTTTTTACTTGAAAGGGATTTGCCAGCATTTGGCCATTCAATTGATGAAATTCAAAAAAGAGGATTTAAAAATGTGGAAGTTTCGCTTCAGTCTCAACAAATCAGGGATTTGACGGATAAATTAAGGGAAATTGGAGCTTATGGTGTAGGTATGAGCTCTTTTGGACCTACAGTTTATTCAGTATTTGATAAAAATAATAAACACATAGTTGAAGAGATTAAAGAGTATGTCGGAAACAGAGGCATAGTTCTTACAACTAAAGCACAAAATTATGGTCATGAAATCCAAAAATAAGTGGTATATATGGATATAATTAAAGGAAAAACATGGACTTTTGGTGAAAATATTGATACGGATGTTATTATTCCCGGAAGATATTTGAGAACCTTTAATCCTCAAGATTTGGCTGATCATGTACTTGAAGGAGAACGTCCAGATTTTACAAAGAATGTTAAAAAAGGAGATATAATAGTAGCTGATGAAAATTTTGGTTGCGGTTCATCAAGAGAGCAGGCTCCAGTAGCTATTAAAACTGCAGGTGTAGATGCTATTGTGGCTAAATCTTTCGCCAGAATTTTTTACAGAAATGCAATTAACATTGGATTGCCAGTAATTGTTTGTGATATTCAGGCAAAAGACGGAGATATTATAAACATTGATTTGTCAAAAGGAATATTAACTAATGAAACTACTGGTGAATCAGTTACTTTTGAACCTTTTAAAGAGTTTATGTTAGATATTTTAGAAGATAATGGTCTTGTTAATCATTATCTAAAAGAAAAACAATAATTTTTATTTTTTGGAGGCATTAATAATGGAGTGTCCAATTTGCGGTTCTGATGATTTTGATATTTTAAATTCAAAGCAGAAATCATCTAAAAAGAAGATTACGGAAGAATATTTATTAAAATGTGTAGATTGCGGTCATGTTTTTAAAAATGTTGTTTCATCTAAAAAACCTCAATTGTATAGGGTTATTATTTCAAAGCAGGGTGAATCTATAAAAACATTCATCGAATTATCTCCTAATGATGAATTGATTGTTGGAGATAGTTTGCTTACTGAAGAAGGTCAGGTTAAAATAACAAGTATTGAAACTGAAAATAAACGTGTTAAAAAAGCTTTAGTTGAAGATATTGTTACAATATGGGCCAATTCAGTTGAAATTCCTGCACGTATAGGATTTTCTGTTGATTTGCATGGTGAAGTCGATTCATATAAATTGGATTTGGACAGGGATTTCCAGATATCTACAGAAGATATTGTTAAAATTGATAAGCACATTGTTAGAATACATGTTATTAAAACACAGGAACGTAAAATTACTTCCGGATTTGCAAGAGCTGAAGTAATTAAAAGAGTTTATGGAAAACCTGTTAAATTCAATAATTTCGATTATGATTTAACCAAATATATTGTTAAGAAAACATTAAGCGAGTAAGTTTCATGAAAGTATATATTGACACATATGGCTGTACATTCAATAAAGCCGACGCTCAGATAATGGGGGGAGTTTTAAAAGAAAATCATATTGATTTGGTTGATTCTCCTGAACTGGCAGATGTTATAATTGTAAATACATGTTATGTAAAGCTCCCAACTGAAAATAAGGTAGTTTATAAAATTCAGCAGTTGCAGGAAAAATTTCCAGATAAAAAAGTTATCGTAAGCGGGTGCATGGTTGAAATTGATCCTGAAAAATTAGAAAAAGTAGCTCCTGACTGCAGCTGGATAGGACCTCATCAACTTAATAAAACAGCAGATGTAGTTAACGGAACTTATTGCGGCAGGCTTATTCGTGAGTGCGGATTTTCAAAAGACAGTAAAGTTGGGGTTCCTAAAGTTTCTGATGGTTCTTTAATTCACATAATTCAAATAGCTGAGGGCTGTTTGGGAGCATGTACTTTTTGCTGTACTCGTTTTGCAAGAGGACCATTAAACAGTTATCCGATTAAGGATATAGTTGCCGAAGCTAAAAAAGCTATTGATGATGGTGCTGTTGAAATTCAGCTTACTGCTCAGGACACTGCCGCTTTCGGATATGATAGTGGCGAAAAACTGTCTGATTTAATTAAAGAAGTGGCTAATTTGGATGGAGAATTTCGTGTTCGTGTTGGAATGATGCATCCTAAAAACATTTTAAATAATGTTGATGAAATAATTGATGCAATTAAACATCCGAAGGTATATAATTTCATTCATTTGCCTGTACAAACAGGAAGCAATAAAGTTTTATCTGAAATGAGAAGAGGCCATACACTGGATCAGTATCTGGATATTGTTTCAAAATTTAAAAGTGAAATTCCGGATTTGACCTTGGCGGTAGATATTATTGTCGGATATCCAACTGAAAGTGATGAAGATTTCCAGTTAACTGTTGATTTACTTAGAAATATAAAACCAAGTTTGATTCATTTGTCAAAATATCAGCATAGGAAAGGTGCAGTTTCATCTTCTCTTAAGGAAATTCCCCATGAAGTCATGAAAAAAAGGTCTAGGAATTTGTCTAGAATCAAAACTGAAATTACTGAAGAAGAAAACAAAGAATTAGTTGGTTCTGTTCAAAATGCCGTTGTTGTGGAAGTAGGTTCTAAAGGTGGATTTATAGCTAAAACAGATTCTTATATTCCAGTAATTGTTGACGGTGTTAATTTAGGAGACTTTATTAAGGTTAAAATCACTGATGCAACAGCTACTTACCTTAAGGGCGATGTTGTGTCAAAATAATTTTTTATTTTTCTGTTATGGTTTATTTTTCTATCATTGCTTATTTTTGTTCTTCAATTATTAACTTTGTTTTTTAAATTTTCCAATTTGGAAAATGATATACTATTATGTTTATGGTTATTGTATAAAGGGTAAATAGCCATTATTGCCGATACATTTATATACTATATGGTACTATGTTTTAATTGGAGGTGTCATTATGAGTGAATTACCAATCGCACCAGTCGGTCGTATCTTAAAAAATGCTGGCGCACAAAGAATTAGTGATGATGCAAAAATTGCATTAGCTGAAGCATTAGAAGAAAAAGGTGACGCAATTGCACAAAAAGCTGTAAATTTCGCACGCCACGCTGGTAGAAAAACTGTAAAAGCTGAAGATATCAAATTAGCTATCAAATAGGCTTTTTAACAATTTATTAAATCTATTGGCCATTTTCTTGGTCAATTTTTTATATTTTTATTTTTCATCGGTTTTTATTGTAACAGATAACTTTATATACTATGTTAAATAAAATAAGTAATGTTGCATAGGACCGGTGGTCTAGGGGTATGATTCCTCCTTGACATGGAGGAGATCACGAGTTCGAATCTCGTTCGGTCCATATGCCATGGTAGTTCAGTTGGGAGAACGCCAGACTGAAGATCTGGATGTCGCTGGTTCAAGTCCGGCCCATGGCATTAACTACTTTTAAAATATTTATTATCTTTATTTGAACTGACTATTTTTTTAAAATATTGTTATTTATTAAAAAAAGTTATTTTTTATTTAAATTTAAAAAAGTGATGGATTAAGATTCTAATCGAATCTTATTGGTTTTGGTGTTACTTGAGTGTTTTCTCTTAAAGTACGGTATTTATCTACAATTTCGTATCCGTTGTCACTGCCGATTAAATCAGCCCCACCTGTTAAAAGCTGATTAGCTAATTTATAGGTATCTACGCCACCATAAATTTCAATTTTAAGTTGTGGTGCATATTTTTGGATTATGTTAATATCATTAACTTTTGAATAAATATTGTCTGGGGCAATGAATCCTGTGGATGTTTTGATGAAATCCACTTTATTTTCTTCCAGTACTTTTGCAATACTTGCTTTTTCACTGTCTTCTATTGCCTGCATTTCAACAATGACTTTTAAGGTTTTATCTCCTAAAAGTTCTCTTAACTGGCTGAGTTCTTCATGGATTAAGTTATATTTATGATCTTTTAGGTGGTTTAAATTGATTACTGCTTCAATTTCATCTGCTCCGTCTTCAAGAGCTTTAGCTGCTTGTGCTACTTTACCTTCTGTTGTTTCAAAACCTAAAGGAAATCCGACAACAGTACTTATTTTTGTAGTACTGTCAGCTAATTTTTCTTTAGCTAATGATACATATGTCGGACTTATTGTAATGGAATTAAAGTTTAGTTCTCCCACTTTATCTAAATATTCTTCCATTTCTTCTTCACTTATCATGTTATTTAAGTTTATACAATTGATAAGGCTTGCTAACTCTTTTGAGTTTTTTATTTTATACATTATATAACACTCCTATATAAGTAATTTAATTAGTACTATTACGAATAATCTATATAATACTTTTGTCTTGATTTTTTCAGATTAATTTTTTAGCCATATATGGACCTTTTCTTTCATATCCAAATTTACGATAATAATTTCTGGTTCCGATTCCGCTAATTATAGCTATTTCATCTTTTCCTTTCTTGATAGCTAATTTTTCAGCTTCTTTTAATAGTTTTTCTCCAAATCCTGTGTGTTGACCTATTTTTGGATTTTTACCACCTATTTTAATCATATTTCCATAGACGTGCAATTCACGTATAAGTGCAGTTTCATCGCTGATTTCAGGTCTGTAGTGATTTGGTGAAGGAATTCTGAATCTTAAAAATCCTGCGATACTTTCTTCGTTTTTATCTTCAATTGATAAAAAGGTTTCTTCACCGCCGCATGCATTGTATGATTCTTTAAATAATTTAAAATCATCTAAACTATATTCCTGACTTGTTTTTTTATGACCTATTTCGCGGCAGCGGATACATTGGCAGTTAATGTCATGTTCTTCTAATTTGTTGTAAACCAGTTCTCCAAGGTTGGATTTTTGAACTCCTGCTTCAATTAATGTTGATGGAATGTCTCTTTGAATTCTCATGGTTCTAACCCATTTTGGAAGAATCTGTTTAATTTTAACAATTAAATCAACAGCTTCTTCATCAGTATACGGATTATATTTTCCTTCTTTCCACAGGTCATATAACTCGCTGCCTTTGGTAACAAGACACGGGTAAATCTTAAGCATATCCGGTTTAAAATTATCATCGCTAAATAGCTTTTTGAACATATTTAAATCTTCATCAGGACTTACAAACAATCCAGGCATCATATGCATTGCTACTTTTACGGCACTGTCACGAAGAAGTGTATTTGATTCTATTACATCAGCTATTGTATGGCCTCTTTTAATTTTAGTGTATAATTCGTCAGATAAAGTTTGAACACCTAATTCAACTCTTGTAACTCCAAAATCAAGCATTCTATTTATGTGTTCTTTTTTACAGTAGTCAGGACGTGTTTCAAATGTCATTCCGACACATCTTACTTTGGAATTTTCATTGGCTTTTTGAACATCATCAATAAGTACATAATTGCTTGGTTCATAGCTTTTAAGAATATCTTTTTCAAAGCATTTTATTTCTGCAGGATCTAAATTGTATTCGTTGTCTTCAGGTTTGTTTTTAAGTATCAATCCAAAATCAACCATTGCCTTTAGACATTGTGATACAAACCATTCCTGATAACATAAGTCTCTGGAAGGGAATGTTCCGCCCATTATGATGAGTTCCACTTTATCAATTGGGTGTCCTATTTTTTTAAGCTGTTTCAAACGGTTAAAACATTGTATATATGGATGAAATTCATACATTCTACCTCTTAGGGCTGCAGGTTCTTCACCGGTATAACTTGGTGGTGCATTGTTACTTTTTGGACAGTAGAAACACCTTCCGTGAGGGCATTCATGAGGATGGCACATTACAGCAACTATTGCAACACCGGACATTGTTCGGGTAGGTTTTTTCTTTAAGATGTTTGAAACAATTTCTTTTTCTTGGGGAGTTGCATATTCCAAAATATCTGCATTGCTCATAAATCTGGATAGCTTTAAGTCACGACATAACTGTCTTTTTTTGACTTCCAGCTCTTTTCTGGTGTTTATCTTGTTTTTTAAAATGTCCTCAATTATTATGCGACAAGCATTTTCCATATTATTCTAACCTTTTATAAATTTAATAGTTAATTATTTATATTGATATAATTATAATATTTACTGTTTTATAGAAGATATTTTCTTTAAAATATCTAAAAATAAGGTGATAACTATGAATATTAAAGAAGTTTTAAACTCTAAAGTTTTAGATAAAAACGCATATGAAGTTGGAACTGTAAGTGATTTTGATATTGATCAAAAAGAAGGAACTATCAATTCCATGATTGTTTCTTTAAAAAAAGGAGTATTTTCTAAAGAAGAACTTGAAGTACCTTTCGAAGACATTGAAACCATTGGTGGATATGTTATTTTAGCTAAAGAATTACCTAAACCTGAAGAAGCTGAAGAAGAAGTTGAAGCTCAAAAAGTCGAAGTAGAAAAAGAAGAATAAATAAGTATTCTTAAAAAGGGGTTTTTAAAAATGATTGTTGATGCAAGAAATAGGGAAATAAATCTTGGATCACATGTAAGATATGTAGATACTGGAACTGTTGGTGAGGTTACTGACAGTAAAGTGGAAAATGATGCTTCCTGGGTTAAAATCGATAAAACTAATTTATGGTATCTTGCAAATAAATTAGAATTATTAAATGATGAAGATTTTAAAACTAAAACTTATCATGATGATAAGGATATAGATATTGAAGCCATTAAAAACTCTGAAAAAATGTTTGAGGATGTTGAAATATCTTCCAGTGCAGCTAATGGTGGAGGATAGTTTCATCCTTTCTTTTTTTAATGATTCATAGTAAATATTTTAACTTTACCTGCAAGTTTGGGACCGATACCTTCTACTTTTTGTAAATCTTTTTCACTTGCTTCACTTAAATTATCGCCGAATGTTTTCATAAGAAGTCTTGCTCTTTTTCTTCCAAGTCTTTTAACTCCTACAACAAGAGGGATTATATCTTCTTTTACTCCGTAATATAATCTGGCAGATAAATAATCCATGTCTTTCAGGTTGGAATAATTTCCAAGAACTTCAAGTGTGTTTTTAGCAAATTTAACTAAACGGGAAGCTTCATAAGCTGATCTTCTGGTAGATGCTGAATAAACATTGTATGCATTTTCAATTTCATACTCATTTCGCTCATCAATCCATTCGATTAAAGAAACGGCAGTAGCTTCAGGGTTTCCTATATCAACTGCAAAAAGGCCGCATTCAGACAGTTTGTCACGAACAGGATCTTTGCTTTTTCTTCCTTTAAATGAAATTAATGGTAAATCAGGAGTTTCAGCTAATGCATAAATCATTTCTGCAGGGTTTAATTTTTCCATAGTTGAAACATATTCCTTAATTTTTACAGCTGTTTCAACTGCATAGTTTGATTTAGCTATTAGATTGCCGAAGTCTGTTGTTTTAAGTCCTTCTGGGGTGGCTCTTATTATTCCATTTTGAAGCAGGAATTCAAGAGCGCTTTCAAGCTCCCAGTTTAAACTGTCCTGAGCAAACATGGACATGGATGGATTGTTTTTCATTTGGAACCCGTATAATGTTTTTCCAAAGAAATCATTTAAATCATCAAGGTTTTTGGAAAGTGAAGATGCGATTTGTGCTATAATCTGTTTGTAGATGGCATCTTTGTTATCTATTAATTTTGAATTTGTTAATTCAATTTCACCGTTAACATAACGTGCTTCCAAATCAAATGCCTCATCCATTGTTTTAGCTACCAAATAGGAATACCCTACATCATCATATTGTGGTCTTCCGGCTCTTCCGGACATCTGTTCATAATCAAAAACAGGTATTGATGCAGGACCGTTGCTTGTCCATCGGGTGTGGTCTCTGATTACCACATATTTTGATGGCAAATTAACACCATACATCAAACTTGGAGTTGCAGTAATCATCAGTATATTCCCGTTTCTGAATTCATCTTCAATTATTTCTTTCTGTTCATTGAAAAGTCCAGCATGGTGGAATACAACTCCTTTTTCAGCAGCTTCAGCCAATTTAAGACATGTTGTAGTTGGAAGTGACCCTTTTTTCTTTGGAACTTCCAGTAATTTATCAGCTACCTGCTTAAATTTATGTTTTTGTTCCTTTGTTGTTTTTTTATCTATTTTTTTAGCGACATAGGTAGCTA
>OBHX01000452.1_pt1 | contig 39678 bp, 29 predicted proteins | sample 1519331 | NCBI WGS metagenome assembly OBHX01 (sample SAMEA2602897, study PRJEB22501) | metagenome
GGCTGAAACTTTCCTCTATTTCTAACTACAAAGTATAAGAAAATTATGAGTTACACGGTAGGGGCAAACATCGTTCGCCCGTAATGAAAGTGTGATACCTATGGGATTTTTATCCTGTTTACAGACTATAAATTTATAATATCTACAAAGGACAAAATACAAATAGAAAGGTTAATTTTCAAACGGGACATCAATGATGTCCCCTACACCTGTGAGTCATAGTTATATATGATTTAAAATGCATAATCTCACTATAAATTTTTCTTTATAGACAATTAAATTTAAAACAAACTTACCTTTACCCACAAACAAAATTGAAAAACCCTAATTTGTTGAATTGTTTTTAGAATAGCACAATCAAAATTGAACCCAAAAAATTTGTTTGATTATTTTAACTCACAATTAAAATTGATAAATAAAAAAGCTAACTGATTTAGAATCAGTTAGCTAATGAGTTTAGAATATGTAATTAAAAATACAAGTCTATTAATTATATAAGTCTATTAATTGAAAATTATTTTAGTCTATAGAATCATCTGTTGAGGTATCGGCAGTTTTTTCTGTAGGCTTTTTCTTTTTTGTGTAATCACAGTAGAAGTCATCAACTTCACCAAGTGACTTTTTCTTAATAGCTCTACCGTTGCCAACCATAATGCCACCAACTAAAAATAGTAAAACCCCAATAATAACAGAGACTCTGCCTAGTGAACCTACACCGGTAAATACTGTTGCAAAAACAATTAATCCCAGTATTACAAGTGCAGTACCAACAACAATAAGAGCATCATATGTATGATATTTATTTAGTATAAGTGTTTCTTTTTCGTCTTTCATAATGTCCTCCAAAAAGGTTTATAAATATAGTTTAACATTATTAGTGGTAAGTGTCAATAAATATAGAGTAATTGCTTTCTAATATAAACAAAATTTTAGGGGAGAGAATTGTATATAAAAAGGGACGAACTAAGTTCGCCCCTGAATAATTTAAATGTAAGTTAATACTAATAAATATTAGTCAAAGAACTTATCGTGAATTGCAGAAACAGCTCTGTCAGCATCTTTCTTAGCAATAAGAACAGATGTCTTAATTTCAGAAGTAGCAATCATCTGAATGTTAACATTGTTGTTGTAAAGTGCTTCAAACATCTTTGTAGCAACACCGGCATGGCTTTCCATACCTGCACCAACAATAGAAATCTTAGCAACATCCTTGTCAAGTGTTACTTCTTCAAAGCCTAGAGCATCTTTGTTGTCGTTTAGAGTGTCAACAGCTTCCTGACCCTTATCAGCAGCAACAGTAAATGCAATATCTTTTGTGCCTTCAGTACCAACAGACTGAAGAATAATGTCAACATTAATATCCTTTGCTGAAAGCTTTGAGAATACTTTGAAAGCAAAGCCTGGTTCGTTTGGAATACCCTTTATTGAAATTCTTGCAATGTCGCAGTCCTTAGCAACACCTGAAATAATCATTTTTTCCATCTTTGGTTTCTCCTTTACTATTGTACCTGGTTTATTAGTAAGACTTGAAAGTACTTCAAGTTCAATTCCATATTTTTTAGCCATTTCTACAGAACGGTTGTTTAGAACCTGTGCACCAAGAGTTGCAAGTTCTAGCATTTCGTCATAAGAAATTTCCTTTAGCTTAATTGCGTTTTTAACTTTTCTAGGGTCAGCTGTGAATACACCTTCAACATCTGTGAAAATCTGACATAGGTCAGCGTGTAGAGAAGCTGCAATAGCAACTGCAGATGTGTCACTACCACCTCTACCTAGAGTTGTTAGGTCTTCGTGGCGGTTAATACCCTGGAAACCGGCAACAACAACAACCTTGTGTTGGTCAAGTTCCTGACGAATTCTCTGACCATCAACATTCTTAATTCTAGCTGATGTGTGTGCTGATGTTGTCTGGAAACCTGCCTGCCAGCCTAGTAGTGAAATTGCCGGTACACCAAGCTTTTCACAAGCCATAGCAAGTAGTGAAATTGAAATCTGCTCACCTGAAGCAAGTAGCATATCTCTTTCTCTCTTGTTAGCCTCTGGGTTGATTTCCATTTGCTTTGCAATGAGGTCATCTGTTGTATCACCTTGAGCAGATACTACAACTACAACGTCATTACCCTTTTTGTAAGTGTCTGTTACAATCTTTGCAACATTAAACACTCTTTCGGTATCGGCTACTGATGAGCCACCGAACTTTTGTACTATAAGTGCCATTTCCTATCTCCTTATTTTCCACCTAAGTGAATTTTTATATAGATTTAAAATGATAAACTAATTAATTATAGGTTGCCAATTCTAATAGCAGAAAGAACCTTTTCACCATTTTCATTAAGCTTAGCAATCTTTTCTTCAATTTCACCAAACTTATATTCCTGTGTCATAAGAACTGTGTTGCCATCAGCCTTCATAATTTCTGAATCAGGGAATAGGCTTTGTGCCATTTCACCCTTACCGGCAACTCTTATGTACATTGCTGTCTTACTATCTTTATATGAAGCAACCTGACTTTCGTCACTATCTGTCCAGAAAATTCTCTTTCTAGCCTTTAGGTGCTTTGCACAGTCAACAACATCGGCTACAACTGCTGATGCAGTAGGTAACTTACCGGCACCCTTACCGTAGAACATTACATCACCTGTACAGTCACCCTTAACTAAGATACCGTTAAATACATCGTTAATGTCTGATAGAATACAATCCTTTGAAAGTAGCATTGGAGCAACCATAATATCCAGCTTGCCATCTTCTGTTTTCTTAACATCACCGATTAATTTGATAACATAGTTTAAGCTATCGGCATACTTAACATCATCAAGTGTGATTTCTGAAATACCCTTTGTGTAAACATTGTCAGGATAAATGTGTTTACCAAATGCAAGAGAAGCAAGAATACAAATCTTTCTACAAGCATCATGACCTTCAATGTCAGCTTCCGGATTTCTTTCAGCATAACCTAAGTCTTGAGCTAACTTAAGAGCATCTGAAAAATCCATATTATCGTTAATCATCTTACCAAAGATGAAGTTTGTTGTACCGTTTAAGATACCGGCAATTTCGTCAACTTCATTTGCTACTAAGCACTGTGAAAGTGGTCTGATAATTGGAATACCACCACCAACTGATGCTTCAAATAAGAAGTTAGCATTGTTTTCTTTTGCTACTGCAAGAAGTTCTGCTCCATGCTTAGCAACAAGTTCTTTGTTAGATGTTACAACGCTTTTACCTGCCTGTAAGCATCTCTTAACAAAGTCATATGCAGGGTTTGTACCACCCATAACTTCAACAACAACTCTTACTTCAATGTCATTTACAATGTCCTCAAAGTTCTTTGTAAATCTGTCTGCCAGTGGGCTGTCAGGAAATTCTCTTAAGTCAAGAATATGCTTAACATAAAGTTCCTCACCAACTGCTTTGAAAAGTTTCTGTTTGTGTGTTGTCAGAATTTCTGCTACACCTGAGCCAACTGTACCGTGACCCATAATTGCTACTGAAATCATATCTGTACCTCTCTTGTATATTTATCTTGTTTTGTAAAATCTTAGTTAGTTTGCAGCTCTTGTAGTTGCTACCGGTTCATTGTTGTTATTCTCGGCAGGCTTTGTTTCAGGAGCTTTAGTTTCAGGTGCTTTAGTTTGTTGATTTTCCTGTGAAGCAGGTTCATTTTCTCCACCACTTTCGGTTGCACCCTGAGTTGTTGCGTCATAGTTATTATAATTGTTATTATCGCTATAAGCTGTTGTGTAGTTGTTATAGTCAGTGTAGTTATTGTTGTTGTAACTATCATTGTTATAAGTGTCATCATTGTTGTAGTAAACTGTACCACTGTGGTCACCGTAACAATAGTCAGGCTTCTTATCCTTAAAGTAATAACCTGTTCTTGTGTTTGAACAATATGATGAAGCTAGTAGGCCGGAATCTACACAATAAGAAATTTCTTCCATATCAGCAGGGAAGTTGTAAGACTTTTTCTTTTTACCCTTTAGATACTTTGACATAACTGTCTGAAAGTTCTTTGCTGCGATAGATGTATCCGGGTTAGTTGCCGGTGTATCAAAACCTGTCCATACTGCAAGTGTTGCATATGGAGAACAACCACAGAACCAGCTATCCTTATCATCATTAGTTGTACCTGTTTTACCGATAATATCCCAACCGTCAATTCTGGCATTATATGCCTGAGTGTTGTGGGAAGTAGTAACGTTAAAGTGAAGTTCTCTGTTCATAATGGCAGCAGTTTCATCAGAGTATGCTTGTTTTGGCATTTGGTCTCTCTTGTCAATAACAATCTTGCCGTCATTATCAGTTACATAGTAGTAAGTGTATGGTTCATAATACTGACCACCATTGCCAAGGTACTGATAGGCAGCTGCCATTTCTCTGGCAGTAACACCACCTGTCATACCACCGATAGACAATGCACCAACTTCTTTACCGTCTTGTTCATCAAGATGTGTAAAGCCCATTAGCTGAGTAACCTGCTTATATGCAGCAGCAGGTGTGATTTTGTCCATAACCTGAGCAGCTGTTGCGTTTGAAGAAATTTCGATAGCATCCGGAAGCGACATTGTACCTTTGTAACCGTAATACCAGTTGGTAGGACCTGCCTCGGCATATCCGTCTGTACCAACCTTATAGTCATCTAGTGGTTCGTCTTCTACCAGTGAACCATAAGTTAGAACATTGTGTTCAATAGCATAAGGATAAACAACTACCGGCTTAATAGAAGAACCGGGTTGTAGTGCAGCAGATGTAGCTCTGTCAAAAAGATTGTTACTTGTTTTCTTTAGGGAAGAACCGGTAGTAGCAACAACTCTACCGTCATATTCCATAAGGGTCATAGCAGTCTGTAGTCCTGTAACATCATTTTCTGTGTTAACACTTCTACCAACCTTTTCGATATATTTCTGCATCTTAGCATCCATAGCACAATAAATCTTTAGGCCTTGTGTTGAGATCATTCTTTGTGCAACATCTTCAGAAATATCATTCTGCTTTGCTAAATCCTTCTTAAGGTCATTCATAAGTTCTTCAATATACCAGTTCTGAACATAGATTTCTTCTTTTTCTTTCTTTTGGTTATATCCGACGAACTTCATATTCTTGGATTCTTTCATTGCGTCTTCATATTCTTTTTTTGTTATCTTACCTTGTTTGTACATTTCCTTGATAACAATTTCTCTACGCTTCTTGTTGTTTTCAGGGTAGATAAGTGGGTTCCATTGGCTAGGGTTCTGTGTGATACCAGCAATAGCAGCACACTGAGCAATAGAACACTTCTGAATATCTTGACCAAAATAAAGCTGAGATGCAGCCTGAACGCCTTGACAGTTGTTACCAAAGTTTACAACATTTAGGTAGGCCTCAAGAATCTGGTCCTTAGTGTATTCCTTTTCAACATTTAAAGCTCTGAAGATTTCTCTAATCTTACGATTTAGTGAAACCTGATTGTCATCAGTAAGGTTCTTGATTAACTGCTGAGTGATTGTTGAACCACCATAGCTACTTGAACCTGATGAAAGGGAAAGTATAGCACCGGCAGTTCTCTGCCAGTCAACACCATGGTGTTCATAGAAACGCTTGTCCTCGATTGCAACCATAGCATCTTTCATATGCTGAGGAATGTCCTTAAAGTCAACCCATACTCTGTTTTCTGTGTCGTAAATGGATTGATATTCCTTAAACTCACCATCATCGTTTTGTACATAAATGTGGCTGGTTAGGTTTAGACTTGCAGCAACTAGGTCAATGCCTGTTGGTTCAGAGGCAATGCCAAAAATATATACCCCTAGGCTGATACCTACAGCAACAATAGCACATACGAAAACCATAAAAATGGTGAATATAGCTTTTCCAATACCTGAAAATACTACTTTACTAGTTCCTTTTTTGTCGTGTTCGATTACACTTCTACCAGAAGGTTTTTTAGTACTCATCTTACTGATATCAGTTTCTCTCAAACCGACCACCTCCTTTTTAAGGCAATATTCTGTTTTATTTGTAATTTTATTATGTACTTTATCTACATTATAATTTTTCAATATATATGTAAAACATAACAGATAACATTGTACCATATTATCATACAAAAATAAACCTATTTTTTACTTTTTCTTTATATGTGCAAAAAAAATCTTTTAATATATGAATATTCGTATATTTTTATGAAAAAATAATTCCTTGAAGGAATATTTTTCTAATTATGTGAAAGGAAGTTGAACATATGAAGGAATATGTAGCTATTATCCTAACCGGATGTATTCTCTTTGCATCGGTTTTTGTGTCAGCAAATTTTGAACTTAAGGAGGAAGAATTTGCTCAAACTTTAAGTCAGCAAAAGGCTACTGCATCAGAAATTTATTATGTGAAAAATTACAAAGGTTATGTTTCGGTTTTTAAGAAAAATGAAAAATCTCCAATGATAAAAACAGATACTCTTGTTAGTTCTTTGCCTTATGATGACCAAGATAAATTAAAAGAGGGAATAGAGGTTAAGGGAGATACTTCTCTGAGAAAATGTTTGGAAGATTTTTGTAGTTAGCTTTAGTTGAGTGTGAAAACAGTTTTTTAAAATAAAGTATATGCAAAAACGGTTAATTAATAGACAAAAATATATAATTATGATTAATAATATACAAAATTTTAAGTTATAAAAACCTTTTAATTATGAACTATAAGAGGAAAAACAAGGGTACAGTTCATTGACAATAAGGCTTTTTTATAGTACAATAACAAAGATTGGAGAATTGTGCCCTTTTGCAATTTTGCAAAAAGGTTTATCTACTAAAACTACCTATTTTCTAGGTTGCGTAAATTGGAGGTACATAATGATTGATACTGTCATTAATAAAGAATTAGGTATTCAATACCCTATTTTTCAAGGTGGTATGGCTTGGGTTGCTGATGCTTCTTTAGCTTCAGGTGTTTCAAATGCCGGTGGCCTTGGTATTATCGCTGCTATGAATTCTAACGGAGAACAACTTCGTGCAGAAATTAAGAAATGTAAAGAAATGACTGACAAACCTTTCGGTGTAAACATTATGATGATGTCACCATTCGTTGATGAAGTAGCAAAGGTTGTTGTTGAAGAAGGAGTAAAGGTTGTTACAACAGGTGCCGGTACTCCTACAAAATATATGCCAATGTGGACTGAAGCAGGTATTAAGGTTATCCCTGTAGTTGCTTCTGTTGCACTTGCAAGAATGGTTGAAAAGCGTGGTGCTTTTGCAGTCATTGCCGAAGGTGGCGAAAGTGGTGGTCATGTTGGTGACTTAACTACAATGGCTCTTGTACCTCAGGTTGTAGATGCAGTTAATATTCCGGTTATTGCAGCCGGTGGTATTGCTGACGGCAGACAGATTGCTGCTGCATTTATGTTAGGTGCTAAGGGTGTACAGGTTGGTACAAGGTTCTTAGTATGTGATGAATGTACTATCGCTCATGAATATAAAGAAAAGGTCCTAAAGGCTAAGGATATTGACACTGTTGTTACAGGTAAGCGTCTGGGTCATCCTGTTCGTTCAATCAGAAATAGCTTTACTAAGGAATATCAGGCTTGTGAATATGACCGTACAAATTGTGATGATGAAAAGCTTGAAAGTATGGGTACAGGTAAGCTAAGACTTGCAGCTCGTGAAGGTGATGTAAAGAACGGTACTGTACTAGCCGGTCAGGTTGCTGCTATGGTTAAGAAAGAACAACCTGCTAAGGAAATTATTGAAGAAATGTTTACTCAAGCTGAGGAAACACTAAAGGGAGCTACACAATGGGTAAAATAGCATTAGTATTCTCAGGTCAGGGTGCACAGTATCCCGGCATGGGTAAAGAATTATATGATTGTTCTCCTGCTGCTAAGGCAGTTTATGATATGGCTGACTCTATCAGAGAGGGTACAAGCAATCAGTGCTTTAACGGTACAAAGGAAGAACTTTCTGTTACAGTAAACACTCAGCCTACAGTTTTTACTGCCGATCTTGCTGCTGCTGAGGCAGTTAAGGAAAAAGGCATTAAGATTGATTATGTTGCAGGTTTCTCATTAGGTGAAATTGCAGCACTTGGCTTTAGTGGAATTATGAGTTACGAAGATGCTTTCAAACTTGTTTGTAAGAGAGCAGAATTAATGGATAAAGCAGCAAATGAAACTCCCGGTGCTATGGTTGCAGTTATGAAGCTAACACCTGAAAGAATAGAAGAAATTGCTTCTGAATTTGATGAATGTTGGCCTGTTAACTACAACTCACCGGCACAGACAGTTGTTGCTATGAACAAAGATAACCTTGAAGCTTTTTGTGAAAAGATTAAAAGTGAAAAAGGTAGAGCAGTACCTCTAGCAGTAAGTGGTGCATTCCACTCACCTTATATGGCTAAGGCAGCTGAAGGTCTTGGTGAATATTTAGCAGATATGACACTAAATGAACCAACTATTCCACTTTATGCAAACTATACAGCAGAAGAATATAGTGGGGATTATAAGTCACTTATTACTAATCAGTGTAAGAACCCTGTAAAGTGGCAGAAAACAGTAGAGAATTTAATTGCAAATGGTGTTGACACATTTATTGAAGTTGGTGTTGGCAAGACTCTAACAGGTCTAATTAAGAAAATTGACAGAAATGTTACTGCAATTAAGGTTGAAAATAAAGAAGATTTAGATGCACTAAATGTGTAAGAAAAAGGAGAAGTTTATGAAGTTAGAAGGTAAGATTGCTCTTGTAACAGGTGGTTCAAGAGGTATCGGTTTTGCTACTTGTAAGAAGTTAGCAAGTGAAGGTGCAACAATTATTATTACTGATATTTGTGACGAAGAAAAGGCAGCTCCTGCTATTAAAGAATTAGAAGATATGGGAGCAAAGGCAAAGTTCTATAAGAGTGATGTTTCAAACTTTGAATCAGCACAGGAAACTGTTAATGCAGTTATTAAGGACTTTGGTGGTCTTGATATTCTGGTTAATAATGCCGGTATTGTTCGTGATATGCTTATGGTTAAGATGACAGAAGCTGATTTTGATGCAGTTATCAATGTTAACCTAAAGGGTACTTACAATATGATGAAAGCAACTTATAAGCACTTTATGAAGCAGAGAAGTGGTAGAATTATTTCTCTTGCATCAGTTGTCGGTATTATGGGTAATGCAGGTCAGGCTAACTATTCAGCATCAAAGGCAGGTATCATCGGTCTAACAAAGTCAGTTGCAAAGGAATTAGGTGGCAGAAATGTTACAGTTAATGCTATCGCTCCTGGTTATATTGCCACAGATATGACAGATCAGCTTTCTGATAAGGCAAAGGATATGATTTCAAGTGGTATCCCAATGAAGAGAGCCGGTTCTCCTGAAGATGTTGCAAATGCAATTTGTTTCCTAGCTTCTGATGATGCTTCATATATTACAGGTGAAGTTCTAAGAGTTGACGGTGGTATGGCAATGTAATTTGCCTTAAATTTACGAAGAAAGGTAGCTAATATGAGAAGAGTAGTAGTAACTGGTATTGGAGCAGTGACTCCGGTAGGTAATGATATGAAGACAACTTGGGACAACCTTGTAAACGGTGTTTCAGGTATTGACTTTATTCCTGAAGAACGCTTTAGTACAGAAGGTCTAAAGGTTAAGATTGCTGGTTTAGTTAAAAATTTCGAACCAACAAAGTATTTTGAAAAGAAAGATTTAAGAAAGAACGATTTATATACACAGTATGCAGTTGCAGCAGCAACTGAAGCTGTAGAAGACAGTGACATCCTAGGTAAGATTGAAGAAGATAACTTTGGTGTTTATGTAGGTGCCGGTATCGGTGGCCTTGATAGTTTCTATAAGAACTCTATCAATATGGAAAAGTTTGGTGCAAGAAAGGTTAGCCCATTCTTTATTCCAATGATGATTGGTAATATGGCATCAGGTACAATCGCTATTAAGTTCAAGGCAAAAGGTCCTTGTGTGCCAATCGTAACTGCTTGTGCAACAGGTGCAAACTCAATCGGTGAAGCTTTCCATGCTATCAGAGATGGCTACTGTGATGCAATTATTACAGGTGGTGCAGAAGCAGCAGTTTCTCCACTATCAATTGCCGGTTTCCAAAACTGTAAGGCACTTACAACAAGAAATGACCCAAAGACTGCTTCTATCCCATTTGACAAGAACCGTGATGGCTTTGTTATGGGTGAAGGTGGCGCTTGTATGATTCTTGAAGAATATGAACACGCTAAGGCTCGTGGTGCTAAGATTTATGCTGAAATTGCCGGTTACGGTAACACTTGTGATGCTCACCATATTACTGCTCCTGATGCAACTGCCGAAACTCCTGCAAAGGCAATTAAGGTAGCTATGAAGGAAGCTAATGTTACAGGTGACGAAGAATGGTATTGGAATGCTCACGGTACATCAACTCACCTAAATGATGTAACAGAAACAAAGGCTATCAAGAAGGCTCTTGGTGAAAATGCTTACAGAGTAAATGTTTCTTCAACAAAGTCAATGACAGGTCACCTATTTGGTGCTACCGGTGCATTAGAAGCTATTGTTTGTACACTTGCTCTAAAGAATGGCATTATCCCACCAACAATCGGCTACACAGAAAAAGATGAAGAATGTGACCTTAACTACACACCTAACAAGGCAGTTAAGAGAGATGTAAATGTTGCAGCATCTACTAACCTTGGCTTTGGTGGTCACAATGCTTGCCTAATCTTCAAGAAGTTTATGGAGGACTAAGATGGAAGTTTTTAAACTAAAGAAGTATGACCTTGATGATGTTAAAAGATTAATTGAACTTGCTAATAAGAACGATTTAAGTGTTCTTGAAATAGAAACAAAAAAGGGCAGAAGAATTCGTATTGAGAAGAATAAGCCTGTTGCTCCTGCAGTAGCTTTTAATGCTACTGCCCCAACACCTACTGTTGTACCTGCTCCTGTAGTAGAAACTGCACCTGTACAGCAGTCTGCTCCGGCTCCTGCACCTACAACTGCTCCTCAACCTACAGGCAAAACAATTAAAGCACCTATGGTTGGTGTTTTCTATAAGGCAGCATCTCCTGAAGCTGAACCATATGTAACCGTTGGTAAGACAGTTAAAAAGGGTGATACAGTTTGTATCATTGAAGCTATGAAGCTAATGAACGAAATTCAGGCAGAAGAAGATGGCACTATTAAGGAAATCCTTGTTAAAGATGGTGACATTATCGAATACGGTCAGTCACTTTTCGTTATTGAATAATTTTACATAAAAAATTTGTATGGGCGAACATTGTTCGCCCCATTATGCATTAATATGTAAAAATAAATTACAACTAAAGAAAGGTAATTTAAAATGAATCAAGAAGAAATTAAGCAGATTTTACCTCATAGAGATAATATGCTACTTGTTGAAAGAGCAGAATTAACAGGTGAAAATGAGGCAAAAGGTTATTATACAATTAAAGGTGACGAATTTTTCTTAAAAGGTCACTTCCCGGGTAACCCTGTTGTTCCCGGTGTTATTCTTTGTGAAATGATGGGACAGGCCAGTTGTGTACTTCTTGCTGATAAGGTAAAAGGTGGCACACCTTACTTTACAAAGTTAGATGGTGTTAAGTTTAAGAAACCTGTTCTACCCGGTGACACATTGGAAACTGTTGCTACAGTTACAAGAGTAAGAGCACCATTCTATTTTATTAGTACAAAGGGTTATGTAAACGGCAAACTTCATGTTCAGGCAGAAATGTCATTTGCTGTAAAGTAAAACTCCTAGAGGATTGGAGATTTAAAAATGTTTTCAAAAATTTTAATTGCAAACCGTGGTGAAATTGCAGTAAGAATTATCAGAGCTTGTAGAGAAATGGGTATCAGCACAGTTGCTATTTATAGTGAAGCTGATAAGGATGCCCTTCATGTATCATTAGCTGATGAGGCCTATTGTGTTGGTCCTGCTCAGGTAGGGGATAGTTACTTAAATATGCTTAATATTTTAACAATAGCTGTTTCTTCCGGTGCTCAGGCTATTCACCCGGGATACGGACTTCTTTCTGAAAATGCAAAGTTTGTTTCTCTTTGCGAAAAGTGTAACATTACTTTCATTGGTCCATCTTCTCAGATGATTGAGGACCTTGGTGACAAGGATAAAGCAAGAAAAACAATGCAAAAAGCCGGTGTACCTGTTACTCCGGGTACAGAAGTTATTGAAGATGAAAATGAAGCTAAAGCAGCTGCCGGTAAGATTGGCTACCCAATTCTTATTAAAGCTCGTTCCGGTGGTGGTGGTAGAGGTATCCGTCTTGTTGAAAAAGAAGAGGATTTCCTAAATGCTTTCAGAAGTGCATCAAGTGAAGCTAAAAGTGCATTTGGTGACAGTGGTTGCTACATAGAAAAATTCCTAAAACCGGTTAAGCATATTGAAATGCAGTTGCTTTGTGATAAGCACGGCAATGTTCTATGCCTTGGTGAAAGAGAATGTTCTGTTCAGAGAAAGAACCAAAAGTTAATTGAAGAAAGTCCTAGCCCATCAATTACTCCTGAAATCAGAGCAAAAATGATGGATGCTGCTACTAAGGCTGCTAAGGCAGTAAACTACAATTCAGTCGGTACAGTAGAATTTCTACTTGATAAGGACAAGAACTTCTACTTTATGGAAATGAATACTCGTTTACAGGTTGAACACGGTGTTACAGAAATGGTAACAGGTCTTGACTTAGTACAGTGGCAGATTAGAGTTGCTGCCGGTTGTAAGCTTGATAAAACTCAGGATCAGATTTTCTTCCATGGTCACGCCATTGAATGTAGAATTAATGCAGAAAATCCTGACAAGGACTTCCGTCCATCTTGTGGTAAGATTACAAAGCTACATATTCCCGGTGGTTCATTTGTTCGTTTTGATACTGCTATTTATCAGGATTATGTTATTCCACCATTCTATGACAGTATGGTAGGTAAGGTTATTGTTCAAGGCAGAACTCGTGATCTTGCTATCAGAAAGATGAAGATGGCACTTTCTGAACTTTCAATCAGTGGTATTGACAACAACAGAAACCTACAGATTGAAATTCTTTCTGCTAAAGAATTTATTGATGGTTCTTATACAACTGATTTTATTGAAGAATTTGAGAAGAGAAGAAAAAAGTAATTGTATCAAAGTGAAAATCGTGTTATAATGTGCTTATATAGTTTTTACGAATAATTTACGAAATGGGTGATTATGTTGGATTTATTTACTTTTTTAAAACCAAAGAATGAACTTGAGGGTTCTAACCAATCAAATAACTCAGTGCCATTTGTTCCTGATTCAATGTGGGTAAAGTGTCCTGCTTGTAACAATATGCTTTTGGCAAGTGATTTGAAAGAAAACCTTAGTGTTTGCAGTAAATGTAATCATCACTTTAGAATGACTGCTAGGGAAAGAATTAAGATTGTTGCCGACAAGGGTACTTTCGTTGAAATGGATAAGGATATGGAAAGTACAGATATTCTTAATTTCCCTAACTACAAAGAAAAACTAAGAATTGCTAAAGAAAAAAGTAATGAAAAAGAAAATGTAATCACAGGTACTTGTAAAATCGGTGGCAATGATACTGCAATTTGTGTTATGTCATCAGACTTTATGATGGGTTCTATGGGTACTGTTACCGGTGAAAAGATTACCAGAGCTATTGAGTATGCTACAGACAATAGACTACCTATTGTTATTTTCACAGTTTCAGGTGGTGCAAGAATGCAGGAAGGTGTGTTGTCACTAATGCAGATGGCAAAGACTTCCGGTGCAGTAAAGCGTCACAGTGACGCAGGTCTTCTATATATTACTGTTCTAACTGACCCAACAACAGGTGGTGTTACTGCTTCATTTGCTATGGAAGGTGACATTATCCTTGCTGAGCCAAAGGCTCTTGTTGGATTTGCAGGACAGAGAGTTGTTGAACAAACAACCCACACTAAACTTCCTAAGGGTTTCCAAAGATCAGAATTCTTACTTGAAAAAGGTTTTGTAGATTCTGTTGTACAGAGAAAAGATATGAAGAAAACTCTTGCTTATCTTCTTTCTATTCACAATCCTAACAAGGAGGTTCAAGAATAATGAATGCTTATGATAAGGTAATGGCAGCCAGAGACTCTAAGAGATTAACTGCCGTTGATTATATTAACAAAATGTTCGGTTCATCATTTATTGAAATGCATGGTGACAGAAGATTTGGTGATGATAAGGCTATTGTTGGTGGTTTAGCAATGCTTTATGACCAGCCTATCACAGTTATCGGTATTGAAAAAGGTAGAAATACTAAGGAAAGAATGAACCGTAACTTTGGTTCTGCTAACCCAGAGGGTTACAGAAAAGCATTAAGACTTATGAAACAGGCTGAAAAGTTCCACAGACCTGTATTTTGCTTAGTTGATACCAGTGGTGCTTATCCCGGTATCGGTGCTGAGGAAAGAGGTCAAGGTCTTGCTATTGCTGAGAACCTTATGGAAATGATGACACTAAAGACACCTGTGCTTTCCATTATTATCGGTGAGGGTGGTTCAGGTGGTGCTTTGGCACTGGCAGTTGCTGATGAAGTTTGGATGCTTGAAGATAGTATTTATTCAGTAATTTCACCTGAGGGTTGTGCATCAATCCTATGGAAAGATAGTTCAAAAGCACCTGAGGCTTCTAACTGCTTAAAGTTAACTTCTCACGATTTGTTTGACCTAGGTGTTATTGAAAGAATTATTCGTGAACCTGTTGATAGTGATGATAGAAAAATGTTTGAGGGACTAAAAATGCTGGTTGCCAGAACATTTGAGAAAAATATGGCTGTTGACACAGATAAACTTATTGATACAAGATATGCTCGTTTCCGTAAGTTTGGCAAGAAAGATTAATTTCTAAATATATAAATTATGGCTTTCATTACATTGTAGTGAAAGCCTTTTTTGTTATAGCAATTTAATATAGTGAATTTCCTATATAATAGTCTGTGGTAGTTGACTTATTAAAAAAATAGGATTATAATATAATTACTTGTGGGATTCCTGACTCCCCCTCAAGTGAAAATGTTAAATGTTAATGTTTTTTTGATGAATGTAGTATTTTTTCTATACCTCACTATCAAAAATACACAGCAGCAGCACAACGAAAGTTGTGCTGTTGTTGTTTTATATAAGTTTTTATTCTATTTAAATTGTAAAGATAAATCTTTTATTATATATCCGGTTTAATATAATTTATATGTTTTTTATTTTGCTTATGTGTAAGTTTAGTTAGATAAATTGGGGTTTGTGGGGATGTTTAAATATGAAAAGTGTAAACTATGTCCTTGTATAAACTGTAAACTATGTGATTGTACAATTCAAAATACAACGATATTTTGTAGCATAAACAATAGTAATTTATATATCGTATTGTGGCTCACAGGTGTAGGGGCGAACATTGTTCGCCCGTTAAAAAGTGTGATACCTATGGGATTATTGACCTATTTGCAGATTATAAATTTATAATATCTACATAGGGCAATATGCCAATAAAGAGGTTAATTTGCTCGGTCCAACAGTGTTGGACCCTACACCTGTGAGTCATAGTTATATATGATTTAAAATGCATAATCTCACTATAAATTTTTCTTTATAGCCAATTAAATTTAAAACAAACTTACCTTTACCCACAGACAAAATTGAAAAACCCTAATTTGTATTACTATAATATATATGAACAGAGAAAAAAGGTGTAGTAGAATTTTCTACTACACCTTTTTAGGTTAAATATAGAATAGCTTATTATAAATATAAGGCTATAAACAGTTATTTGAAGTACAAAATAAAAAGTAAAAGTTAAAATTTAATTGTAATCTTAGTACCTTTACCAAGTTCACTTTCAACTTTCATTTTACCGTTGTGATGTTCAACACCATGCTTAACAATTGAAAGTCCAAGACCTGTACCACCGACTTCTTTACTGTGGCTTTTGTCAACTCTGTAGAATCTTTCAAAAATTCTGCTTTGGTCTTCTTTGCTGATACCAATACCTGTATCCTCAACAATCAGTGTAGCTTTACCGTTTACCGGTGCAACAGTAATTGTTACCGAGCCGTTAGGCTTGTTGTATTTAATAGCATTGTCAACTAGGTTATAAACAATTTCACTTAGTAGTGTTGGTACACCATGTACTATTGTTTTCTCACCGTATAATGTTAATTTAACACCACAGTTGTCTGCAATAGGAGATAGAGTGTCCTCAACATTCTTTGCAATTTCATAAATGTCAACTTCCTTATCTTCAGGTTCGTATGACTTGTCATCTAACTTAGACAATTTTATAATATCATTAACCAAAGTGATAAGTCTGTTAGTTTCTTTAGTAATGTTGTGTGCAAAGTGAGTTACTGTTTCTTTAGGAGTTGCATCCATTCCGATAATTTCAGCAGATGCTAAAATTGCAGTTAGTGGAGTTTTTAGTTCATGGCTAACATTAGCACTGAATTCTCTTCTTAATAATTCTCTCTGATGCTTTTCTGTAACATCAAGGATAACTGCTACAGCACCTTTAATTTTGCCGTCAACCTCAACAGGATTGCAGTATAGACTTAAGTATCTGTCACCATATTCAAAAGTATCTGACATATGAGTTCCATGAATGGCATTGTTAATGTTAGTTTTAAATTTATCATCAATACTTAGGTCTTCTAAATATTCATCATCCAGTGATGAAATATTAAGTAACTTTTTCACACTCTTATTATATGAAAGAATTTTGCCCTGTAAATCAAGAACCAAAAGTCCTTCTTTCATATTGCTTGTGATAACATTAAATTCAGCTTGAGTTCTCTTTAACTCTTTGATTTGGTCACGAATAACTCTGTTTTGGTGGCTGATTTTGTGTACAAGTGGCTCAATTTCTTCATATGTTGTAACTGCCTCAACATTTTCCAGGTCAAGGTCATTAATAGGCATAACAATCTTTTTTGAAGATAGGTAAGCTATTATATATGAAAGTACAAGTGCAATTATCACAACAATTGCAAGTGGTTGCCACATATTAAGTAATAAAATCCAAACAGTATATTGGTTGGTGGAAATACGAATTACCGAACCATCAGAAAGTAACTTTGCACAGTATATAGTCCTTTCGGATAAAGTGTTAGACATTCTTACATCTTCACCGGTACCGTTTTTCATTGCATCCTTAATTTCTTTACGGTTAAGGTGGTTTTCCATTTTACTTTTAGAAACATTAGAATCGTACTTAATAGAACCATCCTTGTTAACCCAAGTGATTCGGGCTTTTTCTGATTTGCTTAATGTGTCAAGATATTTTGTACCACCATCTTCAACACCAACAGAAATTATGTTAATTTCAGAATGAAGTTCATTCATTATTTGTTTTCCATGGTAGTTGTACATAACACCAAAGACAATAACGATTGTAACAACAAGCATAGAAAAACAAGCTAAAAAAATGTTTTTAAATATTTTCTTTGTCATTGTCATTTTATTCACCAATCTTATATCCAAAACCTCTGATAGTTTCAATCATATTGCCACATTCACCAAGCTTAGTTCTAAGGGTTCGAATGTGTACATCTACAGTTCTGTTTTCACCATCAAAGTCATAACCCCAGATTTTGTTAAGCAACTTTTCTCTGGAGAAAACAACACCTTTGTTTTGCATTAACAGTAGAAGTAGGTGATACTCCTTGTATGTAAGCAAAACATTTTTACCATTTGCAGTAACAATGTGTTTTTCGGGATTTACTGTTAGTTTGCCTACCGTGATTTCACCATCATCCTTGTGATTAGATGTTCTTCTTAGTAATGCTCTAATTCTTGAAACAAGTTCCAGCATACTAAATGGTTTTGTCATATAATCATCAGCACCACTATCTAGTCCTATAACCTTGTCATATTCAGCATCTTTAGCAGTTACCATAATGATAGGTAGGTCTGATGTTTCTTTGCTGCTTCTTAATTTTCGGAGTATCTGTAAACCATCCTCTTCCGGTAGCATAATGTCTAGCAGAATAAGGTCAGGTGTTTCTTCTTTCATAGCTTTCCAAAATTCTGATGGCCTTTCAAAGCCCTTAACTTCAAAGCCACTATTCTTCAATGAATAAAATACAGCTTCATTTATACTACGGTCATCCTCTATGAAATAAATCATATATATCATCTCCGTTCTTTTCTATTAATATTATAGCACCGATAGGTTAAATAAAAAGGGTAGTAATGTTAAATCTAAGTTAAATAAGAAGTTTGGATTATATTGGTATGAAAAGTATTTAAAAATATTTATGTAAACTTCACTTATATTATAACTAATAGTAGTTTAAAAGTGAATAGATTTGTACTGTTAAAAGTAAATATTTTTATATTTGTTTTCAATTAAATAGTAGGTGTAGAAAATATTAAAAATATTTAAAAAGTTATGAAAAAACTCTTGACAGTTCCTAAGATATATAGTAAAATGTATCTTGTCGTTGAGAGATAATGACTAAATAAGTTAATATTTGCGGGTGTGGCGGAATTGGCAGACGCGCTAGATTTAGGTTCTAGTGTTCACCGACGTGCAGGTTCAAGTCCTGTCACCCGCACCAAAAAATTGGTTAACAATTTACTTGTTAACCAATTTTTTTATACCTCAAAAATCCCATGGATAAGCCATTTTTAAGGCTTTTTTCATTTTTCATCGGTACACAAATTATTTTCGGATTGCACACTATTTGCATCCATTTTGGTGCAATAGTATTTTGATTTGCACCATAATTGCACCGAAAAATTTTCAGTATTTTGTTAACTAAATGTACTTATGTTATGAAATGAAATACATTAAAAAAGATTATAGCAAGTGTAAAGGCTACCCAATGGGTAGCCTTTTTGTGTGTTGGTTTATTATTTTTAGACTTATTAATAATTTCTATTTAGTATTTTATAATTGAAAATATCTATATTTCCAAGGTTAGAATATAATTTTACACTTTCTTGTATATTCTTTTCTGTATTGTAATTTGGAATTTTTGGTATTCTGATTAACAACTTTTCTTTGCCGGTTTTATGACTTAATCTAAGTACATTGTCATATACTTTTAGGTTTTCTACACCTGTATAGTTTTTGTATATTTCTGTGTTGCTATCTTTAATGTCAATTATCCATTGGTCAATATAGGGTAGAAGTAGTTCGATTTTATCCCACTTAACATTAAGACTTGTTTCTATTCGTATTTTCCATTGGAGAGGTACTAGGTCACAAACTTCCTTTATGTATTCAGCATTTAGCAAAGGTTCTCCACCACCAAATACAATTCCACCACCTGTTGACTTAAAATATATATCATCAACCATTAGAAGATTTACAAGGTCATTAGGTTCAATATAGGTGCAAGGAATATTTTCACTTTTGCATTGTGGGTTTAAACAATATTTGCAATTTAGAGGACAACCGTAGAATGTAATAAGTGTTGAAATTCCTTTCCCGTCAGTTCCCATTCTGTGCCTATTAATACCCATTATTTCAGCTTTTTGCTTTTCATTATTTTTCATCATTGTTGTTCACAACCACCTTTGGATATTTCACATTATCCAAATTCTTTGTTAATTCTCTTAATTCGTTAGCTTCATTATCACAGGCAATACAAGTACCTGCACAAGGTCCGTTATATGTACATTCTTTAAAGTTATAGTCAATCCCATTTAACTTTGCAAATTCTTTACGAATGGCTCTTAACTGATTACAAATCACTTTACCGTCAGGTCTTGGGGATGGTGCTTTCACCGATTTAATTAATGGATTTTCATCATCATTTCTATAGTGAAAATTAGGATTGCTTTGTATGTTATGGGAATGGTTAGTTTCATAATTATCTACTATTTTTAATAACTTAGTCTGAACATAAATATTCTTATCAAAATCAAAGAAATATTTATTAGAATCATTTTCTATATTTCTTTCAATACTTTCTAATTCATTTAATAAGTGACTTGTCTGTTCATTGATAACTTTTTCTATAGTGGCATTATCTATGGTATTATACTTTTTCATTGCTAATTTGTAAGGGTCGTAAACTGCAATGAATTTTACCTTAGATAAATTTGAAAGTGTTTTGTATTGCATAGTACCCTTTGTAATTTTTCCAAAAGGTAAGGGCAAAATCAAGTGGATGTTTCCACTATAATTTGACTTTTGAAGAATATTAAGCACATTAAGAATATCAGTCTTTATGTCACTTAAAATAACAATATCTTTATTTTCTGATGCTAAAGGCTCAACTTGATTTGTTAAGGGTAGGTCTGTTTTTATGACTTTAAGTGACTTTTTGTATTTTGATAATGAAGTCATATTTTCATCAGCATACATTCCTATATCTGCTATTAATATATTGCAAATCATTCTTTTAACTCCTCGAATAATGCCTTTAGTTCAGGAAGTTGCAATAGCTTTGTTAATGCACCATGACCCTCAATTTTATTAGACTCATAATCCGGAAGATATTCATATCTTAAATCTATTCCATAAAAATCATCACTAAAAGTGACTTTGAATTTATAATCGTGTGGACCAATTTCTTGTCCCACAAGCCAACCATCTATTTTATTTTCAGCAACATAATTTTCTGCCCATTTACATATTTCATTATAAAGACCGGCATCAATCTTAAATTCACCTTTCACAAGGTTATAATTTTTGTCAATGCTTTTTCTGTATTTTATGCTTCTGTTAGGATATAGATTAATAAAGAAAATACTCTTAAAACAACATATCCTTGAAATTTGAATTATATATCCATCCTTTTTCATTTCTCCTATGACAATGTGTTCATTAATTTCTTTTGTGGTGATTTTATAAGCAATAGAGTCAGCAATCTTTTGCTTTTCATAAGGCAGTGCAAGTGTAACTGTATAATCTTCGTTATTCTCTAAGAAAAACAATATAGACTCAATAAATCCATATAATTCTTCTGCTGTTTTGCAAGGTTCACCACTAACTTTGATAATATCTTTTGTGTTTGACTCTATGAATTCTTCAAGAGCATAACATACGGAATTTTCTTTTAAATATTTTGAAACATCATCCTTATAACCTTGATACCAAGTTTCATATTCAAGTCTGCAATATGCACTTATAAATTTTTCTTCATATTCCTTTATAATACTCATTAAAGCACCTCCAAAATAAAACAATGGTTTATTGGTTTCCTTTCTATTACTATAATAACATTTGTACTGTCCCATTTTTGGGACTTATCTTTTGAAATTGAAAATTTTTAAGTCTATAAACAAAAAACTAACTACTAAAATAGCAGTTAGTTTTAAAAATAATATTCTATTATGCCTTAAAGTTATATACAGGTTTCATAATATCAATTATATCAACTGAGTCTTTGATAACATCAATAATATCATCAATTGATTTATATGCCATTGGAGCTTCATCAAGGGTTTGTTCATTTACGGAAGTTGTGTAAATGCCCTCCATAGATTTTTTGTATTCTTCCAAATCCAGCTTTTCTTTAGCTTGGGTTCTTGACATTAATCTACCTGCACCATGTGGGGCAGAGTAGTTCCATTCTTTGTTGCCTCTACCTAGTGCAATTATTGAGCCATCCCTCATATTAATTGGAATTAATATCTTTTCATTCTTATGGGCAGCAATAGCACCTTTTCTAAGTATCATTTCATCAGTGTCAATGTAGTTGTGAATGGTATGAAAGCTGTCTGTGGCTGTTAGTCCTGTTTTGTTGAGGATTATTTCTGCCATTTTTTCTCTACTTCTTTTGGCAAAGTTTTGGCATATTTCAACATCATAAAGGTAATCACCAAGGAATTCTCCATATAGCCAACAAATATCTTCCGGAATTTCCAGAGCCTTTGCCTTGAAATTATTTCTCAATTCCTTTAGTGCTGATTGAATTTCTTTTCTTCTGCCTTGTGACTTGTATTCTTTAATAATTCTATCTCTTTCTTTAAAATATTCTTCCTTGCCTTGATGTAATTCTATAGCAAGTTGCTGATAATATTCAGCAACTTGCTTGCCTAGGTTTCTACTGCCTGAATGAATTATCAAATAATAAGTTCCGTTACTGCTAATATCAACTTCAATAAAGTGGTTGCCACCACCAAGTGTACCTAGTGAGCGTTGTAATCGTCTTGTATCTTTCAAGTCCCTATAGCAACGAAGTTTTGTTAAATCAAATCTTTCAATTCTACCGTCCCATACATTTTTACCTGATGGGATAAAGTGACAAACCTTATCAAGTTCTTCAAAATCAATTTCTTTATCTTGAAGTTTAACTGTAAGCATACCACATCCAATATCAACACCAACAATGTTTGGACAAGCCTTGTCTTTTATAGTCATAGTTGTACCGATAGTACAACCTTTGCCTGAATGAACATCAGGCATTATTCTTACACTTGAACCCTCAGTAAGTTCATAGTCACACATTCTCTTTATCTGTTCAACTGCCTCATCTTCTATTACCTTTGCATAGCAGATTGCAGTTGCTTTTTTACCTTTTATTTCTAACATTTTATCATCTCTTTGTGATATAGTTATGCAACAATTTTTGCATATCTTTTATTGCTTATGGTTTCAATCATAAATTTGTATGGTGAAAGCTCACCACTTGCAACCATAGAAAATAATCGTGGTGTTACTCCTGAAACTAAGGCTACACCTTGTTCATTCTTTGTTACAGGTTGATTACTGTTTCTACTTGCAACATTCCAAAAAATTATATTAGGAAGTTTATAGCCTTTTTCTTCAAAGGCTTTTTTGGCATTGTTGAAATTTGTTTCATTTGCATTTTCTACACAATAATCAAATTCCATATCTGAAATAAGAATCAGTTTCTTTGGTAAATCTTCTTGTGAATAATTACCCTTTACAGCAGTATCCAGAATAAGGTTAAATACTGCCTCAATATTGGTATTTGCAATTTCATTGAATTGGCTTATGTAGCGTAATCTATCGGCAAAGGTTTCACCTTTAATTTCAATAAGTTGTGGTTTATTTGAAAATTCAATAAAGTGATTTTTGAATTTACCTTTGTTGTGTTCTGCAAAATATAAACCTAAAGAAAGTGCTACTGATGCCGGTGTTGGCTTTGAACAACAATACATAGAGCCTGATGTATCAATAACTGCTAAGGTATCTTCATCATTACAAAAATCAGGGAATGATGCCCATGTAGCATTTAGTGTTTCTTTTTCTGCTTCAGTAAAAGTGATTTGTTCATTGTGTAGAAATGAAGTAGAAAGGTATGGTTCTATTAATTCATAAGGATAAACATTGTTAGTGTTTAACTTTGCTTTACCATTTGATACATTTGCAAGAAACTCACTATATCTTTCATTATCGTTGTTCATAAAAGCCATTCTATACTTAAACAATGCCCTTGATGGTTGCTTTTCATAATCAAAGGTATAATCTTTTTCACGAAGATTATTTTCAATAATTTTAATTTTAGCTCTTAATGCTGACAGTGATTTTCTGTATTTTTCATCAGTAAGGTTAAAAGCCTTTGCTATTCTTTTTCCTGTTTTTACAGTTTCTTTATTTGATGCATTAACTGATGGTAACCATTTTCCTAATAATGAAACTGCTTTTCCACTATTCATTGCATCTATATCTTTATCAAATTGCACTTTTAAGAAAGATATTACTTCCTGTTCACACTTTGTACCTAAAAGTGAAAGTAAATCGTCATAGCGACCATATTCTGCAATATACTCAATATTCTTAATAATAGATTTTGGTTCATTATTTCCAAGCCAAGAAATAATAGTACGAAATACTTTTCTTTCTCCTAAGCCTTCTCTAATATCTCTGCCAAAGAAAAGTATCTTCATAGCCATATCAGGATCTTCTGTAAAGGCTTTGATAAATGACTTAATAATTTCACCATCACTTTTATAACGGAAAGCACCAATGCCGGAAAATAGGTCAAGACAATCTGAACCGGTTGTTCCATTGGTAACTGCACCATTTTCAGTAAAAGTTAAATTTAAGTTCTTTTTCATATCTTCCAACATTGTATGTTCCTCCTTAAAGATAAAATGAAAACAAGGCACATTAAAAAGGTAAGCGTTGCTTACTACGGTAATATAAAATATTACAAAAAGAAAAGGTTTGCTGTCTGTGCCTTTAGAACAAGACGCTTTATATGATTTATAATTAATCATTAATCTTGGATTAGAAATTGCTGTTAGCGTCTTTTAACAACTTACTTCCTTTCAGTTGTTGACATTATTTTACAATTTTTATTTTCATTTATCTTGGAAAAAAAGTTGCGAACTTTAAAGTCCACAACTTTTTTGCTTAAGTAATCTATCTTTAATTAAATCTATAAAACTATTTGGTTCAACCACCTTTACCATTTGGCCAAAGGATAAAATTCGAATTACAATTTCTGTTTCATCATCTTTATCATAGTTTATTGTAACTCTGTATTTTTCTTCTTCTACTTTTTCAACTTGCTTTTCAAAGTGAGCAAAATGCATTAACACTCTTTCAAGTGCATTCCTTTCATCAATAAGTTCAAAGACTACAGTTTTGTTTTTTGATGCTTTCTTAGTATATTTTTTGTACTTTAATCTGCCATCATATTTTTCACAAGAAATCACTCTGCCCATATTGATAGTGCCACCATAATGCTTGTCATTGCTGATAAGTCGGAATTTATCATCTTTTTCCGAGTATTCCATATATTTCGGAAAAAATTTAAAACATATATCCTCATTATAGCGATTTTTCATTTTTATGATTAGTGGGTATTTGTTTCTTATTCCGTCAAGTGCAGTTCCAAAATTAGCTATATACTGCTTATCTTCAAAGAAATCACCATCGTTATATTTGTCGAAAATATAATAATCTTCATTTGTAAACAAAGGCTCTACATCAGGAAAATCTAAAGTATCATCAGTAAAAAGCTTAATTCTTGGATCTTGAAAAATTGCCTTTAACCATCTTTTTTCAATATTAGTCAGAGGCATTTTTGGTTCTTTTTTAATTGGAGTTGTACCGTTAGGCAATAGAAGTTGCCACTTTTCTTCAACTAATGCAGGTTCAATATTTATTATACTTTCACTAAAGGCATACTTACCGACAATATTTCTAATATCATTTTTGTTGATAGGCTCTTGTACTGCTTTCTTAAGAATTTCAGCCACAGCATTGTAGTAGGCACTGTATAATTCACTAAATATCATTGTTGTTCTCCTTAATGCCATATAGCTTGTACATTTCTTTAATATCATTTTTAAACTGATTTTCAAGCTCTTTATTTGAAAAATTAATATCTGTTATCCTACAGATAAAGGTTCTAATCCAAGGTATTAATTCACTGGAATCATATTCATTTGCAGAAAATCTACTGTGATTATTGTCAAGCCTTTCTACTGTACCACAACGCTTTTCTCTTTCTAATCGGTTATGTATGAATTCTTCTTCATCACTGTAATATACTGTAAACTGAACTGACTCTACTCTTTGATTAGACTTTCCGGAAGAACTAACACCCCAAAGCTTAGGCATCATATTCTTTAGATTATTTCTTAATTCATCAAAGTTATCACACTTATCATTGACCTTTACAGAAAGAATATTGTCAAGTCTATAGGAGGTTATCCTATTAAAATTATGGGAGTATGCCATAAGGTACTGCCTACCGTTTTGTACACTTATCATAATTCTTAAAGGTACTACAAGGCTTTCTGTTACCTTTTCTTTATGTCTGTTTAGAATTTCTATTGTAGCATTTTTCTTTTCATTCATAGCTATGAAAAGTTCACACATAATCTCACTATCCATAGTACCGGTAATATAGTGATGTTTAAACTGAAAAAGTCCTTTATGACTGTTGCATTTGTCAAGAAGAAAAGAACCGATTACTCCACAAGGTGCAACCTCAGAAAAGAAATCTATAACATTAAAATCTAAATTAACATTATCCTTTGATAAACTGTAATATAAGGTTTTACCTTTCTTCTCTTTTAGAATTATTCCCTCAGTCACATATTCCTTTAACTTTTTCCTTACAGTTGACTCATCAAAAATTCTAGGACTTGAAAAGTTACACAAATATTCATCTATCTTTTCGGTAATTTCACTGATTGATAAAGGTTCTTCCGTACAACTTAATATATCCATAAGGATAAAGTGTAGGGTAATATCCCCATCGGTAAAACTCTTTGTTTTAAAGGCTTTGTATAGGGGATTGTGGTGGGATACTCTACTATCAATTGACATAAAAACATTTTTACCGTCAGCAGTTTGACGGAAACTCATATAGTCGCCAAGCCAACTTTCAATTCTTCTACGCTCATCATCATAAGAACGACTGCTTTTTCTTGTGAATTTATCTCTACTTTTAAAGCCATATACATAAAATTCCCTCATATAGTCACGAATACGGTTAAAGTTCTTTATTAATTCATTGTAAGCCACTTTATCACCTCATTCCTTCAATAATTTTCCTTACTTAAATTCTATCATAAATATTGTGTTATGGATATAATTTTACATTGAAATTTTATTTACTGTTAAGTTGTTTTCATATAAATCACAAAATTTTTAATAAAAGTGTGATTAAAATCACATAATTATTAATAAAATTGTGATTTAAGTTGTATTTTATTTAAATTCAGCATATAATAAAAATATAACAAGGTTGATAAAACGAAAACAAAGAAAAGTGAGGTGCATAAACTATGGAACGATTTGTTATGGAAAAACTTGTAAAGTGGAAAAATTCACCTTATCGAAAACCATTAATATTGAAGGGTGTTCGTCAGGTAGGAAAAACTTGGTTGTTGAAGGAGTTTGGTAGTCGTTATTATGAAAACATTGCCTATTTCAATTTTGATGAAAATGAAGAATATAAACAGTTTTTTGAAACAACTAAGGATGTCGATAGAATTTTGCAAAATCTTATGTTAGTAAGTGGTCAAAAAATTGTACCGGAAAAAACACTTATCATTTTTGATGAAATTCAGGATTGTCCTAAAGTAATAAATTCTATGAAATACTTTTGTGAGAATGCTCCACAGTATCATATAGCATGTGCAGGTTCTTTATTAGGTATTGCATTAGCAAAGCCATCTTCATTTCCTGTAGGAAAGGTCAATTTTATGCAAATTGATCCTATGACTTTTTCTGAATTTTTACTTGCAAATGGTGATGAAAATCTTTTTAGATATATAGAAAATGTAAATGTTATAGAACCAATACCGGATGCTTTCTTTAATCCTTTACGTGAAAAATTAAAAATGTATTATGTGACAGGTGGTATGCCTGAATCTGTACTAATGTGGACTGAGGCTCGTGATATTTCTGCAATGGAAGAATCCTTGTCCGGTATTATCAGTGCATATGAGCGTGATTTTGCAAAACATCCTAAAATCACTGAATTTCCAAAAATTTCTATGATTTGGAAGTCGATTCCCTCTCAATTAGCTAGGGAAAATAAGAAATTTATTTACAAAGTTGTCAAACAAGGTGCTAGAGCCAGAGAATATGAGGATGCTTTACAGTGGCTTGTAGATGCAAGGTTGGTGCATAAGATTTATCGTAGCACTGCTCCGGGTTTGCCAATATCAGCTTATGATGACCTTTCTGCCTTTAAAATTTATTTGGTGGATGTAGGTTTATTGAGAAAATTAGCCCAGCTTTCTCCAACAGCTTTTGGGGAGGGAAATCGTTTGTTTACAGAATTTAAAGGTGCATTGACTGAAAATTTTGTTTTACAGACTTTAATTACTCAGTTTGAAGTTACTCCTCGTTATTGGACAAAGACTAATCCTCCATATGAAGTCGATTTTGTGATTCAAAGAGAAAATGATATTTTTCCTATTGAAGTTAAATCAGAATCTAATACAACAAGTAAAAGTTTAAAAAAATATAAGGAATTATATCCGGATAAAGTAAAACTCCGTGTAAGATTTTCGTTGGACAACCTAAAACTTGATGATGATGTATTAAACATTCCTTTGTTTATGGCTGATAAGGCAGATAAATTAATAGGCATTGCATTAAAACAAAGATTTGAAAATCAATAATGAAAGTATACCTTTTTTAGGAAAATTGAAAGGAGCTGTGAAGAATGAAGTCTTAACTTCATCTTTTCATAGCTCCTTTTTGTGTGTTGGTTTATTATTTTTAGAATTAGAAGGCTTTGTCAAGAAAAGTGTGCAAGTTATTTTTCTAACTTACACTCATTATTTTACAAGCTCATCTTATTTCAAAAACTTTACTAACTGCAACTAGTTATTGCAATTTTGGTGTAGAAATTTATTATAATTCATTAATGATTATTAATTCCAATGAAATAGGGTGTACCTATGGATAAGATATCAGTAGGCATAATACAATATTATTATGTTAGAATTGCCCTAAATATTAATCCTTTTGATACAAGTATATAAAATTGATAATACAAAATTCCCTCTTGATGTAGTATAAACATTAGGAGAAAAATTTTTTCTTAGTTATTTTGCATAAATATGCAAAATTAAATTTATACATATTTATTATAGAAACATAAATGATTTAGTGATAAAATATACGCATAACAAATTTTATATTCTTTACAAAGGAGGCAAAATTTATGAAAAAAATCATTAGTTCAATACTGTCAGTATTAATGGTAATCAGTGCATTTTCTGTGTTAGGTACAACTGCACTGGCAGATGAAAATGCTAAAGAAATTTGGAATATTGATGACTTATATAATATTCGTAAAGATATGAATGCTGATTACATTCTTATGACTGATATTGATATGACAGAATATGTAGCCAATGATGGAGACTATTGTTATCTATGTACTAATGGTTGGAATCCAATAGGTAGTAATGGTAAATATAGTAATACTGCTTTTATGGGAACGTTTGACGGTAATAACCATACTATCAAAGGCTTAAGATTAGAAACAGCCACTATTTCTAGTGGTACTTCTGATAGATATCTAGGTTTATTTGCCAACAATTCTGGTACAATTAAAAATCTATCTTTAGATGATGTTAGTATTAAATGTGTGGAAGAAACATCCAGTTATAAAAATATAGGCACCATTTGTGGTTACAACAATGGAACTGTGGAGAATTGCCATGTATTAGGTGGTTATATTGATGCTAATTCATATTATATTAATTCTGATAAAATTAGTACATACACACATGTAGGCGGCATTGCAGGTCGTAATGAAAATTGTGGTATTATTAATAAATGTTCAAATAATGCAACTATTAGTGGTTCTGTATATAATGATAGTGGACAATATTCATTTATATATATGGGTGGCATTATCGGTTTAAATAATGGCAATATTATGCAGTCATACAATAGTGGAAATTTAAAAGAATACGCAAAAAATTATTCCGGTTGTTTGTATGAAGGTGGTATAGTTGGTACTAGTTATCCGATTTACAGTTCAATAACTAACTGCTATAATAGTGGCAAAGTATATAACACTACCGGTTATGATGTGAAAGAACATATTTGTGGCATTGGAGAAGGTTGTGAAAATAATATTAAAAACTGCTACAATGTAGGTTCAGCATATTATGGCACAATATTAAAGCCATTTAGTAATAATACAGTAGTTGATTGCTTTTATCTAAATGGCAAGAACACTTTAACTTCAGGTGCAACTGCTTTTTCAGATGTGCAAATGAAAAAGGCAATTAACTTCTCTGGGTTTGACTTTGAAAACACTTGGATTGTTGACAATTCTACTGAATATGCTTATCCTCAGTTAAGAGATAATAGACAAGATACATTACCGAAAATTGACACCATTGAGTTTAAGACTGAACCGTCAAAGATAAAGTATAGAACAGGTGATGAAATTAATGTAGAAGGTACAATCACAGTTTACTATATGGATGGTACTTTTGAAGATATTGACATTACTGAGAATATGCTAAGTGGCTATGATATGTCATCAGTTGGTGAACAAACAGTTACAGTAACATATCGTAATAAAACTTTAACTTATGATATTAATGTAGTTCAGCGACCTAATGCAGTTGGTGTTTCATTGGTAAGTGGACCTGCAAAGACAGAATTCGTTCGTGGTACTAAACTTGATTATTTAGGTGCAGAAGCAAAGATTTCTTACGATGACGGTACTTACGAAAATGTTAATTTAACACCATCAAATACTACCGGTGCTGATATTAAAAAATCAGGTACATATATTGTAACTTATACATATGAAAGTTACACAGTAAACTTCACTGTAAAGGTTGTACCTCTAAAAATTACAGGTATCGAAGTAAAATCATTGCCAACAAAGACTACATATATTGAAGGTCAATCTATTGATACAGATGGTCTTAATATTATTTTAACTCGCAATGATGGTTCTTCTGAAAGTATTAAAGATTACAAGTTAGATTATGAAAATAAGGCTGGTAATCAGACAGTTACTGTTACATATAATGAATACACCACAACATTTGATGTAACCTTTACTGAAAGAGAATTACTAAGTCTTTCTGTAACAGAACAACCAACAAAAACTTCTTACTTCTCTGATGAAAAGTTTGATAGAACAGGTATGATAGTTACTGCATCATATAATAATGGCTTGAAAGAAGAAGTTACTGATTACATAACATCAGAAATTACTGATGAAAGTGGTACACAGATTATTGAAATTTCTTATGGTGGTAAATCAACATATGTTGCTGTTGAAGTAATCGGAAAATCGGTAGAGTCAATCTCAGTTACAAAAGCACCACTTAAGTCATCATATGTTATCGGTAGTGACTTTGATACAACAGGTATGGAGGTTACTGCACATTACAATGACGGTACATCAAAGGTGATTACTGATTATTATGTTTCTTCATTACCTACTACTTTAGGTGAAGGTACAGTAAAGGTTAGCTATGGTGGTAAGTCAACAACAATTAATGTTACTATCAAAGATAAAGCATTAGTAAAAATTAAGGTAACAGAACCTAAAAAGACAACTTACTTTAAGGGTGAACAACTGGATACTACAGGTATGGTTGTTTATGCAGTTTATAATAATAAGAAGTCAGAACCGGTTACTGATTATGTTCTAAGTGGTTTCGGTGTTTCTGATGAATCAAACCATGTTACAGTATCATATAAATCATTGACTGCTAGTTTTGAAGTGTTTATTCATAACCTAACTGGTGAATGGATTAATACTAAAGAAGCAACTTGTGAAAATGCCGGTGAAAAGGTAATGCACTGTACAACTTGTAGTGAAATAGTTAAGAGGGAAGAAATTAAGGCTCTTAACCATAACTACAGTGAAAATGTTGTAAAGCCAACTTGCACAGAAAGAGGCTATATAGAACATACTTGTAAGAATTGTGGTGATACATATCGTGATTCTTATGTAAAAGAAACAGGTCATAACCCAATTACTGATTACGGTAAACCTGCAACTTGTAAAGAAAACGGTTTAACAGAAGGTAGTCATTGTAATGTTTGCGATACTATTTTAGTGCCACAAAAGGTAATTCCTAAACTAAATCATAGCTATACTGCACAGGTTACAGCAGTACCTTCTTGTACAACCAGAGGTAGTGTAACATATACTTGTCAAAGTTGTGGTGACAGTTATGTTGTATATGAAGTTGCTTTAGGTCATGATTTTGAGCTGACCAAAGAATTACCTGCTACTTGTATTACAGCAGGTTACAAAGAATATACTTGTTCAAGATGTAACGAAAATTATAGTGAATTAATCTCTATGACTAAACACAAAATAGTCATTGATAAAGCAGTATCTGCAACTTATACTGCAAATGGTAAGACTAAAGGTAGTCATTGCTCAGTATGTGGCAAGGTTATAAAAGCACAAAAGACAATTGCAAAGAAGAAACTTGCTAAGCCTACTAGTGTAAAAGCAACTGCAATGTCAAAGTCTTTCAAACTAAATTGGAAGAAAGTTTCAGGTGCTAAGGGTTATGAAATTCAGTATTCATACAAGCGTAATTTCTCAGGTGCAAAGAAAATTACTGTAAAGAGTGGCAATGCTACTTCTCAAACAGTTAAGAAACTAATAGGAAAGAAGAAAGTGTACATCCGTATCCGTGCATATTATAATGATAAAAACGGTAAGGCATATTCACCTTGGACAGTAACCAATGTTACTACTAAGAAGTAACAATTAAATAGTAATTTTACGAAAGGCTATCCATTGGGTAGCCTTTATCTTTGTTATAAGCAAGTTGCACAACGGATAAATAAAAAATTTGTAAACTATCATAATAGATTATAAACTTTCTATATGGTAAAATATAACTATAATTAGTAAAAGGAGGATTTTGTATGAAAGGTAAGAAGTTTTTTAGCATATTACTATCTATACTTATGATATGTTCAACTTTTGGTGGAATATCAGTTTCAGCAATATCATCAACAGATGATGATTATGTATGGATTAATGGCATAGGTGCTAGGGTAACTGATACGGTAACATATACTTATTATATTAATTCTAATTACGATTGGAAAAATTTTCAAGGTCAATTAGAGTATGATAAGAGTGGATTACAACTTGAAAGTTTCTCAATGCCTGATATAGGCAAGGATGGTACAGATGGTATTATGATAAATACTGATATTGAGGGTTATGTTTATTATACTGGAAGCAATATTAGTGGTTACAAAACAAAATATAAAGATGTAAGACTTTGTAAAGCAACATTTAAAGTTTTACAACATGGTACCTTTACTATTAAAAATAGTCCCGAAATAGTAACAGGACTTAATGGTGAAGCAATTGTTGATGATTTCAAAATTAGTGATGATGCAACTACTAGAGAAACTACTAAAGTTACACCTAACTATGTTGATTTAAAGGTTGTTTCATTACCAAAAAAGACAATTTATATTGAGGGAGAAACATTTAATTCTGATGGATTAAATGTTGAAGCTACTGATACCAATAATAATATAGTAACAATAAATAATTATACATTAGAGGGTACTGATAAGCTTACTCTGGGTAACAATACTATTACAGTTAAGTGTAAGGAGTTGTCAGCTACTTTTGATATAACTGTTTATAAAGATAGTGGAAAAATATATTTTGAAAAGCCTGATTGGGAAGGCAATATTTATTTCGCTCATATTTATGAAAATTCAGTTGGTATGCCTTTTTATAGTTGGATGATGAAAGCTGAAAAGCTTGAAGAAGATGCTGACGGTAAACTTTATTATGATTTAAATAAACTATACTATAGTAAAACCCTTTCAGATGGATTAAAGCCTGATACTCAGTATTCTATTATGTTTTGTGATAATCTTAATAATGGAACTTGTCCAATAATGTTTAATACTGATTGTATTGGTGATACAATTTCTGTTGTCGGTAATGAAAAGATAATTGAAAATAGTATAGATTCCAAAACTTTGTATTATCCGGCTACATGGACTAATAATTCTAAGAAGTACGGTATTCCACTACAGATTACATCAGTAGGTAAAATTCAAGGTGAGTTTATTCCTAAGGGTACATCCCCTTATGATATTATCAACAAATGGGATAAAAACTATCCTGATTATCCAAATAAAGATTCTTATAGTGACCAATCATCAGCTAGAAATCATAAGAATAGATTAGCTGAAATAAAGGCAACATTTAAAAAAATGATTGATGAAGGTAAAATCCTAGTTGCCGGTGGTGGAGTATATTCTAATAAAGAAACAAATACAACAAAACCAACTGTAAAGAAGGTAACAAAGGTATCATTAAGTAAGAAGTCAGTTGTATTGGTAAAGGGTAGAAGTACAACTGTAAAAGCAACAGTAACTCCAACTAATGCAACAAATAAAAAGTTAAAGTGGACAACTTCTAACTCAAAGGTAGCAGTAGTAAATTCACAAGGTAAAATCACTGCAAAGGGCAGAGGTAATTCAACAATTAAAGTAATGGCACTTGACGGTAGCAATAAATACGCTACTGTTAAGGTAACAGTAAAGCAACCTGTAACATCTGTTAAACTTAACAGAAAGTTAGCTAACCTAAAAGTAAAGGGCAAAGCTAAACAGAAAACCGTTACCCTAAAAGCTACTGTTTATCCAAAGAATGCAAATAATAAATCAGTATCTTGGAAATCATCAAAATCTAAAATTGCTACAGTTAATAGCAAAGGTAAAGTAACTGCTAAGAAGAGAGGCACTTGCTATATTACAGCCACTGCAAAAGATGGTAGTAAAAAATCTGCAAAGTGCAAAATTGTAGTAAAATAAATCTATAAAAATAATATCTGAAATTGTGTTGAACCCCTTGTTTTGCAAGGGGTTTGATACTCTCTAAAATTAATTTAAAAAGGTGGGATTAAATGAGTACATATGTTATCGGAGATGTTCACGGAGAATTTAATCAGCTTTTAGAATTATTAAATACAATGGATTTTTCTTCTAAGGATTGGCTATATGTAATGGGTGATGTTGTGGATAAAGGTGAATATCCTATCAAATCATTGCAGTTACTTATGGGTTTACCTAATTGTACTTGTCTTATGGGAAATCATGAGTTAATGATGCTGAAGAATAGAGAAATGATAAATAAGCTAGATAATCTTTCTACGGAATTTATAGAGAATAATTGTTTAAATATTTTAGATTGGCTTAATAATGGTGCCGAGTCTACATTATGTGAACTTTCTGAATTGTCTTTAGATGAAAGAAATAAGGTTTTGGATTATGTAGAAAAGTTTAAGCCTTATGTTGAACTAAATGTTAATGGTGTTGATTATTTGTTGGTACATGGAGGACTACAGAATTTTTCTGTTGAAAAACCTATTGCCCATTATTCATTAGAAGAATTAGTTTGGGATAGACCTGACTATAGCAAAAAATATTTCAGTAACAAGATTTTAGTAACCGGTCATACTCCAACTCAGCGTATAAAAGAAAATACCTTGCCCGGTTATATTTTTATTGGTAATAATTATATTGCACTTGATTGTGGTGCTTTTTCTCCTAACGGAAAAGAAGTTTTAGGATATATATTGCAAGCAGTCCATTGAATATGACTGCGAATAAAAGACGGGAAGGAGGTCAGAAAGTGCCTATAATCAGGAATTTTGATAGAGTTACAGCCCTCTATGAAAGGCTGCCCAAGGATGATGAGCAGCAAGGCGAATCGAACTCAATACTGAATCAAAAAAGATTTCTCGAAGATTTTGCCCGCAAAAGTGGTATGAAAAATATCAAGTATTTTACCGATGATGGTTACACAGGGCGTAACTTCAATCGTCCCGGGTTTCAGGCAATGCTTGCAGAAGCAAGACGGAAAGCCGAGCAAGAAGCGGCGGAAAAAGCCAAGCGCAAGAAAAACCGGCAGCGTGAGAGCAATGCTGCGCATAGAGCTAAAACCAAGGTGGAACGCTGGGTGGCGAATGACAGTCATAAGTACCCGAAGCGTATCTGCGAACAGTGTGGTAAGGAGTGTTATCCGAACAGCACAAGGCGGAGATTTTGCAACACCGACTGTACAAAAGTCCATCAGCAGGTAGAAGCATTGTTTTCACGGCTGGTAAAACAGCTTTCCGAAAAAGAGGGCGTTACGGAAGCCCTCAAAGTGGAAAATCAAATGCTGTGGGTGCAGAAGATGAACAACATCCGCAACGCTGCTAGATATTGTTTCAAACGATTTGATTTACGCATAACAAACAATCGGAAAAGCTGCTGTCAAGCAACAGTGGCTTTTCTTTTTTTGGAAGTATTCAAGAAGTTATAAAGTTCCGTGAGTAATGGAAGAAGGTAATATTTGCGAAAATGTCACAATTTAATGCGGAAAATTATCAAATACCACTTGCTTTTTCTTTCTCAATATGATATTATTAGTACGGATACTAAAACTTTTATAGAGAGGTGATTTGTTTGCGAAGAAGCAGCGGAGAAACAAAGAAAAAAATCCTAACCGCATGCGTTCGCCTTTTTTTGGAGCAGGGGTATAAAAACACCTCGGTCAGTCAGATCGTTGACGAAGCGGGCGTTGCAAGAGGAAGCTATTTGAATCTGTTTCCCACCAAGGATAAAATTTTGCTGGACTTGACCGAAACGATGTTCGGCGGACAGTTCGGCATGGCAAGAAGCATTGCAGACACCAAGCTGCCGCCGGTTTACGCTTATGCGTTGGAAACGGCGATCCAGCTGACCCTGACCGAGCTGAACGAGAACCTGCGGGAAATTTACATTGAAGCCTACTCCCTGCCTGAAACATCGGAGTATATCTACCTGCATACCACGGCAGAGCTGAAGCAGATCTTCAGCGCAAATTTCCCGGATTACAGCGACAGCGACTTTTACGAGATGGAAATCGGCACGGCAGGACTGATGCGCAGCTATATGGCGAGAAAAAGCGATATTCATTTTCCGTTGGAACGTAAGCTCAGCCGTTTTCTGACGGCGGCAATGCGGGTGTATCGTGTACCGGAGGAAGAACAGGCAAAGGTGCTTGCCTTTATTCAATCACTGGATATTAAAGCAATTGCTACAGAGGTTATGTACAAACTGTTTGCAATATTGGAAATGAAATACGACTTTAAGCTGTCGAAGGACGGAGAAACGGAGGTAACAACATGAAAAAACGATTAATCAGTATCATGCTCGCTCTTTGTATGGTGCTCTGCCTTGTGCCGACAACGGCATTTGCCGAGGGCGAGACGGTGGGAAAGGCCGCTGCGGCAAACAGCGAGGTTTCCGTGACGGTAACTTCGGCAGCCGAGTTTGTCAAAGCAATAGACGATACCAATACCAGAACCGAAGAAACCACGATAATTCGTATCGGTAAGAACTTCACGGTGTCCCTGAGCGAATGCGAAGGATATTTTCTGATCAAAACGAAGGTCATCATAGATCTGAATTATCATGGCTTCTCGATAAAGCAGGATATTAATTCAGACAAAGCCTTCTATCTTACGGATGGAGCGGAGCTGACGATACGGGACTCTACACGGTTTCAATACGGAGTCCTGAAGATCATCGGAAACGGAAAAAATGCCATCTCCGCCGTCCGTTTTTCGGGAAAATCCAACGCCACCCTGCGGCTGGAAAGCGGCACCGTAGAGGGCGAAAATCTGGAATATAACCGCAAAATGGTTGACGGCAGGGTCTACGGTACCCCCGGAGGCTTTGTCAGGCTTGACGAAAAAAAAGCCAAGTTTATTATGACCGGTGGTACGATCAAGAACTTTTACGGCGTATATGGCGGAGCCGTGAGCCTGGAGTATGGAACATTCCTTATGGAGGGCGGCACCATTCAAAACTGCTATGCCAGAAACGGCGGAGCGATCTCTGTTGATTATGGCAAGAACGCCGTGCTGACGATCGGCGGTGGCTCCGGTACTCCGGTGATCAAAAACAACAGTGCCATCGGTCCCGGCGGCGCGCTTTCCGTGAGCAGCGCAAGCAGTAAGGTTGAGATCAAGGGTGGTTTGTTTGAAGATAATTATTCAACCGGTTCCGATGACGCGCCGGTTAACCTCAAAAACGGTGCGGAGCTTTATGTGGATTCCGGCTGCGAAGTGAAAATGAGTGGTGGAACGATCAAAAATTCGGGTACCAGTCAGTATGCCATGTCCTCCGCCGGTAAATTCACCGTAACGGGAAATGCGGTCATTGACATCAATTCGCAGCACTGCACGCTGACATGCTCGGGTACGAATAATTACTTTTTTGATTTCGACGGCGGATATGCAATCATCAAGGGAAAATATGCCGCGGGTGACGCTTTTTCGATCTCGGATACGAACGGTCTTCGGTTCGGCTCATCCGAAAGCGCTCTCGGAGAGATCAGGCAGGAATTCCGGAACGAAGATATAGCCGATGCGCAGTACATCAAAATTGCAAAAAAACGAACCGTGACCTTTAAGCTTGCCGAAAACGAGCCGACGACGCTTTCGTCTCAAACAGTCCTTCAAGGAGAGAAAATCCAAAAACCTGCCGATCCGCCGAAGCGCGACGGATATATTTTTAATGACATCTGGGCCATTCCCTCCGGCGGCGGCTATATACATTGGAATTTCGATGACGATGTTTTAACGGAGGATACAACCCTTTACGGCCGTTGGTCGGGTTACAGAGTAAAAATCACTTTTAACGCAAACGGATATTCTATGAGCGGCCAGTCCGAAATATACGGAGAATACGGACAAAAATTAAAGGATTTAAGCGGAGTTCCTACCATAAATCCCGCTTCGTTTATGAAGTTCATCGGCTGGTACACACAGAGCAGCGGCGGAACCAAAGTGGACGAAAATACCGTCCTGACTGATAATATGACTCTCTATGCGAAATGCGCGCCTCAATACACCGTTTTTATTTGTTATCAGTACGAAAATGACGAGGGACAAAGAGTCACTCTTCAAACGATGAACCACCTTGACGAAAACGGAAGAGTTCCCAAACCGTCCGTACAGCCCGTTCACAAAACGGGGTACGTTTTTGACGATTGGTATGTGGGCGAAGTTTCTTACGGCTCTTTGACCGATAACTATACCAATCTCAAAACCGTGGCTGATCTTTTCAGAGAATACGGAACCATGGACGGCGCACAGGGTAGAATATACCTTGTCGCCCGATATGTTGAGCGGAATGATTACAGCGTTATCTTTAAGAGTGAAGACAGTGTAATTGATACAAAGAGCAATCTCAAATGGACAGATAAAGTTTTAGACGGCGTGTCCATGCCGACGAGAGACGGCTATGATTTTGTCGGCTTTAAATACGGCGACAAAACGGTCACTGCCAATACCGTCTATTCTGACCTTGCGGCAGATGACGGCGTCACGAGCCTTACGCTGACGGCGCAGTGGAGCGAAAAAGCCGACTTTGCAGTGAAGTTCCATACTGCCGGTGGCACGGAACTTGCGGATAAAACAAATGTGAAATGGACGGATACGGTACTGGACGGCATAACCGACCCCACAAGAAGCGGTTATACCTTCAACGGCTGGAAATGCGGTGATACGTCCGTTACAGCAGATACAACCTATGCCGAGCTTGCGGCCGGCGATACGGTAACGAGCATCACGCTGACGGCGCAGTGGACGGTCAATTGGTACACAATTATCTTTAACACAAACGGCGGCAGTGAAATTGCTTCAATTACGCAGGATTACGGCACAGACATCACAGAACCTGATGCCCCGACAAGAGAGGGTTATACTTTCGCCGGTTGGGATAAGACAATTCCCGCGACTATGCCTGCGGAGAATATGACAATCACGGCACAGTGGACAGACAGCGAAAAGCCCACGGGCGAAATCAAAATTAGCGATAATAGTTGGAAAGCGTTCCTCAACAATATCACCTTCGGTATGTTCTTTAAAGATACACAGACGGTAACGATAACCGCAGCCGACAACAGCGGAGATGCGGTAACGGTTGAATATCTGCTGTCAAATAAGGAATTGACCAAGGCGGAACTTGACGGCAAAACATTCACGGAGTACACCGCACCGTTCGGCATTGACCCCGATAACGAATACATTATCTATGTCAGACTGACCGATAAGGCGGACAATACGGATTATATCTGCTCGGATGGCATTGTGCTTGACGGAATAAGCCCCGTTATCACCGGCATTGAGAACGGCAAGACCTATTGTGCGGCGCAGCTAGTTACCGTTGACGAAAAGTATATCGATACCGTGAAGGTGAACGGCAATACGGTTAACCTTGACAGCAATAATCAGTTTACTCTGAATCCGGCGGAGGGCGAACAAACGATTGTTGTGACCGACAAGGCAGGCAATG
>OBHX01000470.1_pt1 | contig 38953 bp, 36 predicted proteins | sample 1519331 | NCBI WGS metagenome assembly OBHX01 (sample SAMEA2602897, study PRJEB22501) | metagenome
TGGTGGTACAGGAACCGGCAGCAATACAGGAACCGGTGGTGGTACAGGAACCGGCGGCAATACAGGAACCGGTGGTGGTACAGGAACCGGCGGTGGAAGTTCCGGTACCGGCTCTGATGGAAACACTACGAATTAACCAAATCATTATTCTATAATCAGACACCTATAGAAGCTGCCTTTGGCAGCTTCTATTTTTTCTATCTGATGCCGGGCACAGACAACAACAAAAGCCCTGACATACGCCAGGACTTTCGTTGTTGATGTATATACTACTAAGGGGATTAGATAATTACTAACCTAATCACAATTAGATTAGTACATGATTAGTGAAGTTCTCTTGTTACAAAATCCGGGTAAGCTGACTCTAAGCCATGCTCAGTAGAATCCAGACCTTCTAACTCTTCTTCTTTTGATACTCTAAGACCAATTGTCTTCTTTAATACGATAAATACAATGCTCATGGTTACAATTACCCAGCCTGCGATACATACGACACCAAGTGCCTGAATAGCCAGATGATGAACTCCGCCACCATAGAAGAGGCCATCTGTATAATCGAAGAGACCTACCATCAATGTTCCAAAAAGACCACAGACACCGTGTACGGATACAGCGCCAACCGGGTCATCTACTTTTAATTTGTCTTCTACAAAGTATACTGACATGGTACAAAGGATACCAGCTAAACCACCGATAACGAATGCGCCTACTGCATCAACATTTGCACATCCTGCTGTAATTGCTACCAGACCTGCCAGGGAACCATTTAAGGACATGGACACATCCGGTTTACCATTCTTAATCCAGGTATAAATCATTGCTGTAACAGTTGCTGCTGCCGGTGCAATGGTTGTTGTTGCAAAAATCTGTGAAAGCTGTAAGGTATCAGTTGCTGCTGCACCATTAAATCCATACCAGCCAAACCAGAGAATAAATACTCCCAAAGCACCAATTAAAATGTTGTGACCCATAATAGGTCTTGATTTACCATCTTTGTCATATTTACCAATACGAGGTCCTAATAAAGCGGCTCCGATAAATGCGGTAATTCCACCTACCATATGAATACATGCAGAACCTGCGAAATCTGTAAATCCAAGGTCTGTAAGCCATGGAGTTCCGCCCCATACCCAGTGTGCTTCTACCGGATATACAATCAGGCTGATTACAAAACTGTAAATACAATATGTAATGAACTTGGTACGCTCTGCCATTGCTCCAGATACAATTGTTGCAGCTGTTGCACAGAATACCAGGTTAAATACGAAATTGGACCAGTCTGTTGTTCCAAAATTCTTCAATGGGTTTAAACCCCATCCCACAAATTTTCCATCACCACAAAGAATATTATATCCTAATAAATAAAATGCAACGGTACCAATACAGAAGTCCATCAGGTTCTTCATTGTAATATTACCTGTATTTTTTGATCTGGTAAAACCAGCCTCTACCATTGCAAATCCACATTGCATAAAAAATACTAACGCTGCTCCCATCAGGAACCAAACACTCATATCCATAATCATTTCCTCCTTTACCAAAATAAATATTAAAGTAAAAAAAATAGAGATATCAAACAAGGCTCTCTCCTTGTCTGCTTATCTCCTTCGATAATATTTATTTGCGATATTCATTTTTCAATATCCACAAGACAGTTTCCTATCTGCGCCTTACTCCTCTTTGCATCTTTTATAATGCTTTGTCACCATGTTCACCGGTACGGATACGAACGGCATCTTCTACATCATACACAAAGATTTTACCATCACCAAAGTTACCGGTATTAATCTCATCTACTACCTTATCAATTAATCCTGGTGCAACTTCATCTGAGACAACGGTCTCTACTTTGATTTTCGGAAGTAATGTTACATTATAAGATGCTCCACGGTAATTCTTGATAATACCCTTCTGATTACCATATCCCATGCTGTTTACAATGTTTAAACCATTGACTTCACTGCTTTCTAAGACTGCTTTCAAATCTTCAAGCTTTTCCGGTTTGATAATAATTTCCAGCTTTTTCATATTATCTCGTCCTCCTTCTTATTATTGTTCACAATTTATTCACCTGGCATTCAAAGATGATTCACTTTATCAACACGCTTTTTTCAAATTAGGCTGATATAGTATAGTCATAAGCAAAAGAAAAACATAACTTTAAATATTCTTTTTCATAATCTGCCAGGTAACTTAAGTTGCCTGGCATCCTCCCTTTTATGCCTCTTTTTTCCGTCTGTTCTAAGGAGAATGCCCTGCAATTAAAGTTCTTTTTTATACTTCGAAGATTAAATCTCCATAAGATGGCATTGGCCATATATCTTTGTCAACAAGCATCTCTAACTTGTCAACCGGAGCTCTTAATGCATCCATTGTTGTTTTTACAACATCTCTGTAATATACAGCCTGATCTCTTCCCTCTTCCATTGTTCCACCTTTTTCTGTTACTTCTTCCAGTTTTGCCAAAGCAACCTTGGTCTCAGATAAGAGGTCAGATACTTCTGCCAGTAATTCTGTCTGAACACTGATGTCTGCATCACATACAGATTTTACAGCTGCTGCAGAAGTTGCAAGCTCTGTTGTATATTTGATAACTGCCGGGATAATCTGTTTTCCTGCAATATCAATCATAGCTTTTGCTTCGATGTTAATCTCTTTTGCGTAGGTCTCATATTCGATTTCTACACGGGAATCCAGCTCCGCTTTGGTAAATACACCAAAACGCTCGAATAAAGAAACTGCTTTTTCTGTATTCAGTGCCGGGATTGCATCTACCATGGACTTGATGTTTGGAAGTCCACGACGCTCTGCTTCCTCTACCCATTCATCAGAATATCCGTTTCCGTTGAATACGATTCTCTGATGCTCAGTTGCATATTTCTTAATCAGATCATGTACTGCCATATCGAAATCGTCTGCTTTTTCCAGTTCATCACACGCCTCAGAAAATGCTTCTGCTACGATTGTATTCAATACAACGTTAGGCTGTGCGATGGAATCCTGAGAACCAACCATACGGAACTCGAATTTATTTCCGGTAAATGCAAATGGTGAAGTTCTGTTACGGTCTGTTGCATCTTTCATGAAGTCAGGCAATGTCTTAACACCAGTCTCTAATTTAGAACCAGCTAAACTGTGTGTAGCTTCTCCGGTGCAGATAAGCTGTGATAATACATCCTGTAACTGTTCTCCAAGATAGATAGAAACGATTGCTGGAGGTGCCTCGTTTGCGCCTAATCTGTGGTCGTTTCCAACGTCTGCTGCAGATTCACGAAGCAGATCTGCATGTTTATCTACTGCTTTTAAGATACAGGTAAGCACTAATAAGAACTGTACGTTCTCATGAGGTGTTTTGCCCGGCTCTAATAAGTTAATTCCATCATCTGTTGTGATAGACCAGTTGTTATGTTTTCCAGAACCATTGACACCTGCAAATGGCTTCTCATGAAGCAGACACTGTAAGCCATGACGACCGGCAACCTTCTTTAAGGTTTCCATTACTAACTGGTTGTGGTCTACTGCTACGTTTGCTTCGGAGTAGATTGGAGCTAACTCATGCTGTGCAGGAGCAACTTCGTTATGCTGCGTCTTTGCAGATACACCAAGTTTCCATAATTCTTTATTTACATCTCTCATGTATGCTGCAATTCTCTCACGGATGATTCCGAAGTAATGGTCATCCATTTCCTGTCCTTTTGGAGGCATTGCTCCAAATAAGGTACGTCCGGTAAAGATTAAATCTTTTCTCTTTAAATATTTTTCTCTGTCTACGATGAAATATTCCTGCTCCGGTCCAACGGAAGGAGTTACTTTCTTAGATGTTGTATTTCCAAATAATTTTAAAAGACGAAGAGACTGGGTATTAATCGCTTCCATAGAACGAAGTAACGGTGTCTTCTGGTCTAATGCTTCTCCTGTGTAAGAGCAGAAAGCGGTAGGAATGCAAAGAGTTGCTCCTGCTGCATCCTGTCTTACGAATGCCGGTGAAGTACAATCCCATGCTGTATATCCTCTTGCCTCAAAGGTTGCTCTTAATCCACCGGATGGGAAAGAAGATGCGTCTGGCTCACCTTTGATTAATTCCTTACCGGAAAAGCTCATTAAAACTTTACCATTTGGCATTGGTGCTGTAATAAAGGAATCATGTTTCTCAGCGGTTACTCCTGTTAATGGCTGGAACCAGTGTGTATAATGGGTAGCTCCTTTTTCGATTGCCCACTCTTTCATCTCATGTGCCACTACGTCTGCTGTCTCGGGATCTAATTCTTTTCCCTCTTCGATTACTTCTCTTAACTTTTTGTAGGTCTTTTTCGGAAGACGTTCCTGCATTACTGCATCATTGAATACGTTCTCGCCGAAAATATCTGCTACATTGAAATATTCTGTCTCACTCATACTATACATCCTTTCTGCCTCTCACCATAAATCCCCTGAGAAATATGATTTTTTTTCTGCAATCAATGTATGACTTCTCTCCTCCGGTAATTCCCCAGATATAGAAAAAAGGGCATTCCAATTCCTTTGGAACACCCTTGTTCGTCACGCACATTTCATCTGCTATATCTAAAATACATGAAACTTTCTAAAAAATCAAGTCAAAGTTTATATTTTTTTTATTTTTGATACATTCTACAAATTTGTGCAAAATAATATACATTTTTTGTCGATTTTATCAATCGCCGGTTTCGGAATCAGTTGCTACCAGGTGGTACTGCATACCCCTTCTCATCTGCAACTACTTTTTCCGTACCCTCTTCTGTGCTTTTTAATGTACGCATTCCGTGGTTTCCCGCACGGACAGCATCCAGATCCTCCTGCAGAATCTGGTTAATATCTGCGTCCTCTGCATGCGCAACCCGTTCTGACATCACCATGATAAGCTCTTCATTTAAGTTCCTTACCCAGCGTCCGTTGCTGTGATCTGAAGTCAGACTGTAGTTATTCTTTACCAAATCTGCATAAGCTGCTTCATCCACTTCATATGCTGCGTTATGTAAACCAAGAAGTCCAATCTTCACAATTTCATCCGGTGTATAATCCTCAAAATCAAAGGTATGCGGAATACGGCTGGCAAGACCGGAGTTCATCTGTAAGAACGCAGACATTTCCTTCGTATATCCGGCAAAGATAATAACCATATCTTTTCTGTGGTCTTCCATAAATTTTAAAATCTCATCGATGGCTTCCTTACCAAAATCATTTTCGCTGCCCTGACTCAGGGAATATGCCTCGTCAATGAAAAGGACGCCACCCAATGCTGACTCTAAAACTTCTCTTGTCTTCTTAGCTGTCTGACCGATATAGCCTGCCACCAGATCGCTTCTTGATACCTCAATAAATTTCTTCTGGCTGATAATTCCCTTCTGATAAAGAACCTCACCTACAATACGGGCTACCGTTGTCTTTCCGGTTCCCGGATTACCAAGGAATAAGGAATGCAGTGTGAAGTCACTGTTTTCCATGCCCTGTTCTTCTCTCCGGTGATTTAATTCTACCAATGAAATAAAGCGGTTTACCTGTTCCTTTACACCATTGATTCCAATCAGCTTCTGCAGACGTTCCAATGCATCCTCATCCTTCTTACCGGATGCCTGATATCTGCCCTGTGCTAAGACTTCATCAATATCTGCTCTGGTGATAGTTTCCAAATCCTCTGTTCCCGTATTCATAACACGGTTGGCAAAGGCTTTCAGCAATTTCTCATTAAAGTTTCGAATCCAACGGGCATTGCTATGGTCTAAGGAATTACGATATGCACGTTTTACCTGCTGTGCATAGTATTCTTCATCTTCAAACTGATACTGTTTCTTTACCAGATCCTTTTCGCCAATCTCAACGATTTCATCCGGTGTATAATCCTCAAATACAAATTTGTTTGGCACACGGGAAGTAAGTCCCGGATTTGTCTTTAAAAACTCTTCCATCTCTTTGGTATATCCGGCGAAGATAATCATGATTTCTCCACGGTGGTCTTCCATATACTTTAAGATGGTATTAATTGCTTCAATACCAAAGTCTACATTGGCATCCTTTTTATTCAGGGCATATGCCTCATCAATAAATAACACACCGCCTTTGGCTTTTTCCAATAATGCCAGTGTCTGCTGCGCCGTTCCACCTACATTCTGGGAAATAAAGTCCGGCTCGGATGCTTCTATCAATTTAAATTCATCACTCTTAAATGCTCCGGATTCAAATAAAACTTCTCCGATTAACCGGGCTACGGTTGTCTTTCCGGTTCCCGGATTTCCAAGGAATACGGAATGATAAGACTGCTCCTGCGGCTCTAATCCTTTTGCAATGCGCTGCTGGTTGAATTCCACCATACGAAGCATTTTATCAATCTCTTTCTTGACGCTGCCAAGTCCGATTAACTGATTCAACTGCTCTCTTGCACTTACCTGTGGCTTATCAGAATCTTCACTGCCATTGCCGGCATTTCCGGATGCTCTGCCATTCTTTGGATAATAAGTCTTGCAGCCCTCTTCTGCCTCAATATTCAGTTCACTTACTTCTCCACCATTATGTTTCAGTTCCTTCACACTAAAAATGGAATCCTCTGTCATTCTGATATTCGGTGAATTCACATGATTTAAGGTAAGAGTGTCTCCATATACTACGGAACGATTCATGATGCCAAGGTCAATCTTGTCTTCACTCTCACCTAAAATATTCCATTCTCCAAGAATACATGCTGCTGATTCATCCTGTATCATAGCTCCTTCACGAATCACCGTATTCTTAAAGGTAGCTTTTGCATCCTCCACTTTTATAGAAGTAAATTCATTTCCCTCAGAATGTAAGCCGGAACCACTCTTCACACATATGGCTGCACTAAATCCCGGTTGCAGGATACGGGATGATACAATGCTTGCTGTACTTTTATCCAGCCATACTGCCGGATATTCTTTGTCCTTGTCACAGCCCTTAATGGTACTGTTTACAATTTCTACATTACAGCCTGCTGCATTTATGGCATTTCCATCCCCTGTCTGAAGGGTACTGTTATTCACTTTAAAATCTACATTGTCTATAATCAGCTTACAGTCCTGGAAAACGCAGTTATCCAGTTCCAGCTCACTGTTTTCGATATAGCTTTTTATATACAATTTCGGATTTTCCATGATGGTAGTGTTTTTCAAAACCACCTTTGATTCATTCTCTGCATAAATCAGCGGATATACCTCACCATCCGTCTGTGAATTTTCCAGCACGCAGTTTATCAGGCTGACTTCTGCCTGCTCTTTGCAGTTAATGATATTGGTTCTTTCCACTCCATAACAAATCCAGATATTTTCAAATGTTACATTTGCCTGTTGATTGATATTAAATTTTCCTGTAATTACATTGGTAAAGTTCTGATTTCCACCCTCTGCCAATGTAACTTTTCCTTCAAAATGAAGGTCTTTGCTTATGGCAATGCCATCCACCACCGGCGAATAGCCTGCCTGAAACTCAATGGTATCCCCCGCAGCCGCTGCCTGAATTGCATCCGGCAGTCTCCAAGTATTATTATCTGTTCCAACCAGATATCTCATCTATTTGCTTCCTCCCTGTTTTGCCTGCGAACTACGAGAAACACGCTTTGCGAGTTTCTCGAGTTATCGCGGTGCTCGTCAAATCTGCATGCAAGCATGCGATTTTTCTCGCTACTCGCGTAAAAGAAAAAGACCTCATAGAGCAGTTCTTGCCGCCCTACAAGGTCTTTGTTTTCGCTCAATTTTGTCACTCCATAGGCTAGTAAATTTTACTCTTTAGAAATAAAATACTCTGCCTTGAAATGCAGAAAATCTGACCTTATAAAAATTTTATAGCGCGCCCACTATATTTTGTCGATACTATTTTACTTAGCATCTCTTATATTTTTAACCTATACTATAAAACCTATCAAAAGTTTTTTTGAAACTGAATACTTCACAATGGATTCAATTCCCAGTAGATGACAAAAGTTTTCCTCATCGAACCTTAATTGAATAGAACTCTGCTATATCATACTGATAAATAAACGGATTTAAAAATTTTCTATTTTCAAAAAAAGACCTCATAGAACGGTTTTCCCGCTCTACAAGGTCTTTGTTTTTCATTATTTTATTCATTCCTTCGGTTAAAATTTTTTGCCTTGGGATAGATAAAAATCATTCTTATTCTGCTTTTCCAACAGAACCAAATAATTCCATTTTTTCTTTTACAGTAGCTTTGATTGCTTCTGCACCTGGAGCTAATAATTTACGTGGGTCAAATCCTTTGCCCTCTAAGTCCTTACCAGCTTCGATATATTTACGTGTAGCATCTGCGAAAGATAACTGACACTCTGTATTTACATTAATCTTAGATACGCCAAGAGAGATAGCTTTCTTAATCATATCTGCAGGAATTCCTGTACCACCGTGAAGTACTAATGGCATAGTTCCTGTCTTCTGCTGGATAGCGTCCAGAGTCTCGAAGGAAAGTCCTTTCCAGTTTGCCGGATATTTTCCGTGGATATTACCGATACCTGCTGCAAGCATATCTACACCAAGATCAGCGATTGTCTTACACTCGTTAGGATCTGCGCACTCGCCCATTCCAACTACTCCGTCTTCTTCTCCACCGATGGAACCAACCTCACACTCGATAGAAAGTCCAAGCTGATGAGCTACATTTACAAGCTCTGTAGACTTAGCAAGGTTCTCTTCAAATGGATAATGAGAACCATCAAACATGATAGATGTAAATCCAGCTTTGATACATTTATAACATCCTTCGTATGTTCCATGATCTAAGTGAAGTGCTACAGGAACTGTGATTCCAAGTTCTTCATGCATAGCTTTTACCATAGCTGCAACGGTCTTAAAACCTGTCATATATTTTCCTGCACCTTCAGATACACCAAGAATTACAGGGGATTTTAATTCTTCTGCAGTTAACAGTATTGATTTTGTCCACTCAAGGTTGTTGATATTGAACTGGCCTACTGCATAATGACCAGCTTTTGCTTTTTTTAACATTTCTGTTGCTGATACTAACATTTTGATTCCTCCATTGTTTTTTTTTCATTGTACCATGGCTTTTTCCAAAAATAAAGTTAAAAATATAACAATCATTTTACAGATGTTTCTTTATTCTTGACCATAATCTCCAAAGCCTGGTGCATATTTCTTATTTCCACTTCCTTATGGTCTCCCCCAAACTCACCATCTAAAGTCCATGGAATAATTTCTTCCGGATAAAACTTAATATTGCTGCTCTTAAATGAGTATACCAGGTCGGTATCATCCTTGCGGCTGGTTAATGCTGCAATAATCTCATTTAACTCCAGTGGATTCTTCGGTGCTTTAATCAGTGTCACCTCAAAAACACCGTCATCCAGGAGTACATTTTTACCTGTCAGGTTCTTAAATCCCCCCACAGAAATAGAATTGGTAATCATACCATAGATAAATTCGTCCTCTAATACCTCATCATCATATTCCACCCGCATCTTATAGACCGGAATGTCTAAAAGCTGTTTCATTCCTTCTAAAATATAAGCTGCGTGTCCTAATACATTCTTTAACTGCTGGCTGGTCTGATAAGATACTGCAGTAAACAGTCCAAATGCTGCCACATATACGAATGAATCTCCATTAAAATATCCTATATCTACCGGAAACCTTCTTCCCTTTACCGCTACATTTGCTGCCTTTAGCATGCTTTTAGGTATTCTTAAAGAATTGGCAAAGTCGTTGGTACTTCCTGCCGGAATATAACCAAGCAGTGTCTTTTCTTCACTTTCCATCATTCCGCTGACTGCTTCATCCAAAGTACCGTCTCCACCACTACAGACAATCAGATCATAATTCTTCGCTTCTTCTCTGACATGGTTCTGCGCATCCCCTTTGCTCTGTGTCGGATATATGGTTACTTCATAATCTGCCTTTACCATAATATCTACAATTTCTAACAGTTTATTCTTAATCAGTCCCTTGCCGGAATGTGGATTAAATATAAAAAGTAATTTCTTTTTCATTTTTACATAACCTCTCTTTTCCTTCTAGCCCTCAGACAGGAACTGTTCCAATGTATCCAAGGCTTCCTTCTCGTCCTCACCCTCAGTAACAACTGTTACCATATCCTCATAATTCATTGCCAGTGACATCATACCCATAATGCTCTTCACATTTACTTTTTTATCTCCGGATTCAATATAAATACTGCTGGAAAAACGATTTGCAGTCTGAACAAGCAATGCAATGGGACTTGCTTCGACACCATTAACAAATTTAATGGTCACCTCTTTCTTCATCATATGTATTCCTCCTCATCCTTTTCATACTCTCATGTTTTCAGCAATTTCACTTATCTTTCTTAACCTGTGATTCACACCGGATTTTCCCACCGGCGGATTTAAGTATGCCCCCAGTTCCTTAAGAGGCGCTTCCGGGTGCTCCAAACGTACCTGTGCCATCTCGTAAAGATTATCCGGCAATTCCTGCAGTCGTCCCTTTTCCTGGATAAACTTAATATCTTCAATCTGCTTTACTGCAGCATTCACTGTCTTATTAATATTGGCAGTTTCACAATTTACCTGCCGGTTTACACTGTTACGCATCTCCTTTAAAATGCGTACATTTTCAAGGTTCATCAGTGCCACATGTGCTTCCATGATATTTAACATATCCACAATCTGTGCACCTTCTTTTAAGTATACCACATGGTGCTTCTTGCGTTCCACCACTTTCGCATCCATGCCAAAGTCACTGATTACCGTCCTGAGCTGTTCTGCCTGTTGTGGCGTTGCACATACAATTTCAAAATGATAGGATTTATGCGGGTCACTCATGGAACCCGAAGCCAGAAATGCTCCTCTTACAAATGTCCTTCTACAGCAGGACTTCTGCAGCAACATTCCATTTACTGCCTGTCGGAACGGATGCAGTGAACCGTCCTCTTCCAAAAATTTAAGTGCCATTAATACCCTGCGCATGGCATCCTGTTCTTCTATATATAACACACCCGGATTCTGTTCAGATAACTCTGCACTGATGTCAAATGCCCGCTTCAAAAGCGTATAGCACTTTTTTGCCAATCCGGCATGTTCTGTTGCAATTTCCAATCTGGGATCTGCTCCCGTCAATATCATTCTTCCGGAAAAACTTATAATTGCTGCAAGTTCTGCTAACTGGCAGTGTCTGCTTTTACTTATATGCTTCTCCAGTTCCGCCTTTACTTCTCCCGAAAAAGACATCTCATATCTCCATCTAGTGCCGCATCGTATCCTTTTCAATGTCACGATGCTCTATCTTAATTCCAAACTGTTTCTGTTTCTCCAACCGTTTAAACAATTCATTGGCAAGGGTTACGGAACGATGCTTGCCTCCGGTACAGCCAATGGCAATTACCAGCTGGCTCTTCCCCTCTGTTATGTAATTCGGTATCAGAAATTTTATCATATCTTCTAATTTATCCAGAAATACGTGGGCTTCCTTATATTGCATCACAAAATCCTGAATTTCTTTATCATTGCCATTCTTTTGGCGTAAGCCTTCCACATAATACGGATTTGGCAGAAAACGTACATCAAACACCAGATCTGCATCTGCCGGAATTCCATACTTGAATCCAAAGGATAAAATTGTGATAAATAAATTCTTAAATTCCTGATTCTCTACAAATATTTTATTTAATTCTGTTTTTAATTCTCTGGTCAGAAGATGACTGGTATCTATAATGTAATTCGCCTGTTTCTTTAAGAATTCCAATCTTCTTCTTTCTTCTTCGATGCCTTTATCGACACGATCGCTTCCTGCCAGTGGATGACTTCTTCTGGTTTCTTTATAACGTTTTACCAGCACACCATCCTCTGCATCCAAAAACAGTACATCAAATTCTTTTCCTTCACCTCTCAGGTGGTCAAGAATATCCTGCAAATCTTCCAATGCCTGTCCGCTTCGGATATCCACACCCACAGCAACCTTCTGAAGCTCGGTATTTCTTAAATCTGCCAACTCTATAAACTTTTCAATCAGCGGAATCGGTAGATTATCGACACAATAAAATCCGATATCCTCCATCATCTTAAGTGCTGTACTCTTTCCAGCCCCGGACATTCCTGTCAGAATTACCAGTTTCATGAAAATTCTCCTAACCTTCTTACTTCCGGCTCCAGTCTTACCTGAAACTCCTGTTCTACTTTTTCCTGCACCCTGCGCATCAGCTCTTCCACTTCTGCTGCAGTTGCCTGCCCACGGTTTATAACAAAGCCACAATGTTTTTCGGATACCTGGGCATCTCCCACACGATAGCCTCTTAACCCGGCATCCATAATCAGCTTTCCGGCAAAATAGCCTTCCGGCCGCTTAAAGGTACTTCCTGCACTTGGGAATTCCAACGGCTGCTTCTCCTGCCGTTTCTGGCGAAGTTCCTGCATGACAGCTTCAATTTTCTCTTTTTCTCCGGATACTAATTTTAACGTTACACCCAGCACTACTTCCCCGGTCTCCATGACACGGCTGTGTCTGTAACTTAAGGAAATCTCTTCTACCGGAACTTCTACCACTTCACCATCTTTGGTCAAAAGATCCGCAGATACTAAAATATCCTTCATCTCTCCGCCATAAGCACCGGCGTTCATCACAACTGCACCTCCGATGCTTCCCGGAATTCCTGCTGCAAATTCCATGCCGCCTAAGGATGCTTCCAGTGCCTTGTGTGCAACCTTCGAAAGCAATGCTCCCGCTTCAGCACGGATCATATTTTCCTTTACTTCAATGGAAGAAGCATTTGCGCCAAATTCAATGACCACTCCGGGAATTCCCTTATCGCCCACCAGAAGATTGCTTCCGTTTCCAATAATCGTATACGGAATCTTCTTTGCTCTGCACAATGTGATGACATCCACTGCCTCTTTGATGGTCGGCATCAGAAAAATCTCTGCCATACCCCCAATCCGGAATGTGGTATGACGGCTCATCGGCTCCTGCAAGCGTATTCTGTTTTCATCTACAATTGTCTTAATGGCTTCTATCCAGTCTTCTCTCACAATTTGCTTCTCCCATTTTTTATTTCTCTATGAAGCCAAAAATGCTACATATCCTTTATATGCTTCATATAAATCTGCTTTACTGATAATCTCCCATGGTGCATGCATATTTAAAACTGCCACACCACTGTCAATTACCTGCATTCCATAATTTGCCAGAATATACGCGATGGTTCCGCCGCCACCCTGGTCTACTTTACCTAATTCTGCAGTCTGATAAAATACATTACCATCGTCCATCACTGCACGCAATTTTCCAACATATTCTGCACTGGCATCATTAGAACCTGACTTTCCTCTGGAACCGGTATATTTATTAAATACCATTCCTTTTCCAAAATATGCTGCATTTTTCTTATCCATAACGGATGGATAATTGGGGTCAAATGCCGCACTGACATCAGAGGATAATACATGGGAATTCTGCAATGCACGACGCAGTGCAAGTTCTGTATACTGTCCTGCTGCTGCCATCACTTCTGCTGTCATATTTTCAAAAAATCTCGACTGCATCCCGGTTGCTCCCACGCTGCCGATTTCTTCTTTATCTACCAGGAGACATACACTGGTATATTCCGGTGTTTCATTTTTTGCCAGCATTGCCTCAAAGGATGGATACGCACAGACTCTGTCATCATGTCCGTACCCCATAATCATGCTCCGGTCAAATCCATAATCTCTTGCTTCTCCGGCTGGTACTACTTCAATCTCTGCGGACAGGAAATCTTCTTCCTCAATTCCATATTCCTCTTTTAAGATTCCAAGGATATTTTCTTTTACCGTATCCTTGGCATTTTCTTTTTCTTCACCTGCAAGCGGAATACTTCCAATCAGAAGGTCTAAGTTTTCTCCTTCAATAACCTTTGCTGCTTTCTTTTCCATCTGCTCACCGGCAAGATGAATCAGTAAATCACTGACACCAAATACCGGGTCTCCCGGCTTATCTCCAATATTTACCTCTACTACACTTCCGTCTTTCTTTGCCACTACACCATGCAATGCCAGCGGAAGTGTTACCCACTGGTATTTCTTCACACCACCATAATAATGGGTATCTAACATAGCAAGCCCGGTATCTTCATAGAATGGATTCTGTTTTAAATCCATTCTCGGAGAATCCACATGTGCGCCGAGAATCCGCATGCCCTCTTCCATTGGTTTCTTTCCTACAATGAACATAGCAAGTGCTTTTCCATTATTATCTGCATACACTCTTGCACCGGATTCCAGTTTTATTCCTTCTGCAATCACTTTCTTTATATCAAGATATCCTGCTGCCTCTGCCCGCTCTACAAAAGTGCGTACACATTCTCTTTCTGTCTTACATGCTGATATAAATTTACGATACTCTTCTGCAAATTCAAAAACTTTCTTCTTCTCTTCTTCACTGTAATGATTCCATGCTACTTCACGTTCCATATGAATGAATCTCCTTTTACTCTTCTTCCTCGTCGTCCTTCTTGTTCAGATTTGCCTGTACACGACGATACAATTCCTGAGCTGCATTGTAACCCATCTTCTTCTGTCTGTGGTTAACGGCTGCAGCCTCGCAAATAACTGCCAGATTTCGGCCTGGACGGATTGGAAGGGAATGACATACTACTTTATTTCCAAGTAACTCTGTATATTCTTCCTCAAGGCCAAGGCGGTCATACTCATTATCTTTCTTCCAGTCTTCTAGTTTAATTACGAGATCGATATTCTGTTTCTCTTTTACACACTCAACACCGAACAAAGTCTTTACATCAATGATTCCGATACCTCTTAACTCAATGAAGTATCTGGTGATATCCGGTGATGTGCCGGTTAAGGTATGCTCATTGATTTTACGGATTTCTACCACATCATCTGTTACCAGACGATGTCCTCGCTTAATCAGTTCCAGTGCTGCTTCACTCTTACCGATTCCGCTTTCACCGGTAATCAGAAGTCCCTCACCGTAAACGTCTACCAGCACACCATGGATGGTAATACACGGAGCAAGCTCTTCACTTAAAAGATAAATCAGCTCCGCCATGAATTCTGATGTGCTTCTGCCTGTTCCGAATACCGGCACATTATTTTCCTTTGCCCTCTGTAAGAACAGGTCATCCGGCTGTAAATCCCTGCAGAAAATAACACATGGTATATCATATTTTAAGAACCGGCTGTAAATGCTATCCTTTTCTGAATCATTCAAATGCTGCAGGTATGTATATTCTACCATACCGATAATCTGTACACGGGACTGCTCGAAATGTTCAAAATATCCGCTCAGCTGTAATGCCGGACGATTTACATCCGCAAGTCTGATGCGGTGTCCCTTTAATTCCATATCCTCAATATATTTCTTTAACTGCAGTTTTTTTACGATTTTCTCAATTCCTACACCTTCCATGGCATGACTCCTTCCTTATCTTCGCCCCTGTATTTTTATAATTCTTTACTGTTCTAATAATTTGAAACGATCTACCAGTTCATCTAAAGAAGTTGCCTCTGCAGACAATTCTTCACTGGTTGCTGATGCCTCCTGGGATGCTGCAGAATTGGTCTGAATAACATCATCAATCTGTTTTACACCATCTTCAATTTCTTTTACTGACACTGCCTGGCGGTCAGAAGCAATTCTGATATTAGCAACTTCTGTAATAATAGTATCCAGTTCTGTAATAACCTTATTTAATGATTCCGATGTCTGCTGTGTTACTTCATTTCCATGTTCTACTTCTACCTGGTTTGTCTCCAGTAACTGCTTGGATGTCTCTGCAGATTCTGCACTGCTTTCAGCCAGCATACGAATCTGCTCCGCAACAACTGCAAATCCCTTTCCTGCTTCTCCGGCTCTTGCCGCCTCAATGGATGCATTCAGGGAAAGAAGGTTAGTCTGGCTTGCAATACCATCAATTTCAGTAATAACTCTTTCCAGCTCTTTGGATGTTGTCGAGATACGTTCCATTGCCTCCATAAGTTCCCGCATCTTGTTCTGGCTGACATTTGCTTCCATTCCTACGCTCTTTGCACGGTCATGTACAATATCTGTTGACTTGCTGTTTGCAACAACCTGCTCTGTAACCTTTGAAACATTCTCCACCAAATTATCTACTGCAATAGACTGGTCTGTTGCACCCTTTGCCAGATCCTGGGAGCTGATTGCAAGCTGTTCAGAACCGGCGGCTACCTGATTAGAAGATTCCTTAATCAGACATAATGTACTGCTTACGTTCTGGATGGTGCTTACCAGTTCTTCCATCACTGTTTCAAATTCTCCCACATATGCTTCTTTGCATGAAGAATGTACGGTATAATTACCCTGTGCAAATTCTTTTAAAATATTCTGTAAATCGCCAACAATTTTCTGTAAAGTATCTTCCATATTACGGAACTGGTTTGCCAGTTCTCCGATTTCATCTTCTGACTGATAAGTTACTTTCTCATGTAATTCTCCATGGGAAAGATGCTCTGCTACATCTTTTAATTCCCGGATTGGTTTTACAATATAATAAATTAACCACTTGGATTCCCGGCCGGTTAAAGTAACACTTACTACTACGATTGTCAGCATAATCACAATGCAGATAACCAGAACCGGAATACGGAACGCATCCGGCACCACTGCCAGCAGAATCAATCCCAGACTGGCTAGTGCTACTGTTGCAAAATACAGCCTGAATATCATGTTAAATGCATCATTAACTTTTTTCTTGATACTTTTGTTTTTGAATTTTTCTTCTTTGGTCATAGTGATTCTCCTTTTTCTTTTTCTTTTTCTTTTTCCTCTCCCCTGTGGAAAAAGCGGAATACTTCTTCCGCTGCTTTTTCGTTCATCGCTTCTGTCCCAGACAATTCTTCTATGGATGCACTGCGAATTGCGTCTAAGGACTGGAACCTTCGCATCAGTGCCTTTCTTCGTGCCGGCCCGATTCCCGGGATATCATCCAGCACAGAATGTACCTGTTCCTTACTTCGTAAAGAACGATGATATTCTATGGCAAACCGATGTGCTTCATCCTGTATTCTTGTAATCAAATGAAATCCTTCACCGGAAGTGTCTATCGGTATCTCTATATTCTGATAATATAATCCTCTCGTCCTGTGATGATCATCTTTTACCATTCCACAGACCGGTATGGAAAGATGCAGTTCATCCAGCACCTGAAGAGCAATATTTACCTGACCTCTTCCACCATCCATCATAATCAAATCCGGGAATTTTGTAAATCCCCCATATTGGTCATCCAGCCCTTTTTTTTGTAAAATTTTTCTTTCTTCCTGTCCATGGGTAAATCTGCGAGTCAGAACCTCGTGCATGGATGCATAATCATCCGGTCCCGTAATAGTTCTTAACTTAAATTTCCGGTAATCACTGCGCTGTGGTTTTCCCTTTTCATAAACCACCATGGAACCTACCGTTTCAAATCCATTGATATTGGAAATATCATAGGCTTCCACACGTTCTAACTTTTCTAAATCCAGCCAGGATGCAATTTCTTTCATTGCACCGATTGTCCTGCCTTCTTCACGCTTTAGCTTTTCCCTGTCCTGGGACAATACCAGTGCAGCATTTTTCTCTGCCAGCTCTACCAGTTTTTCCTTCATTCCTTTCTGTGGTACCCGGAGTACTACCTTCTGACCACGCTTCTTAGTCAGCCAGTCTTCAATAACTGCTGCATCCTCAACTGCATATTGCAGCATGATTTCCTTTGGGATATATGGTGTTCCGGAATAGAACTGCTTCAAAAATGTTGCCAGTATCTGTTCCTTACTGTCTTCATTGGCAATAGTTACATAAAAGTGTTCTCTTCCTATAAGCCTGCCACTCCGGATAAAGAATACCTGAACTACCGCATCCCGGTCATCGGCTGCAAGAGCTATTATATCTTTATCCTCTCCGTCGGAACTGGTGATTTTCTGCTTCTGCGCCACCTGTTTTACACTATTTAGAAGTTCCCGGTACTCAATTGCCCGCTCAAAATCCATATTTTCCGATGCCTGCATCATCCGCTCTTCTAATTCTTTTAAAACCGGCTGATAATTGCCATTTAAGAAATCTACTGCCTGATTGATTTTCTCCCGGTACTCCTCTTTGGAAATATAACCCTGACAGGGTGCCTGACACTGATGAATATGGTAATTAAGGCACGGACGTTCTTTTCCAATATCTCTTGGCAATACCCGGTTGCAGGTTCTTAAATGATAAATTTTTTTCAACAAATCTATCGTATCTTTCACCGCACCGGCACTGGTATATGGACCAAAATATCTGGATTTGTCTTTTTTCAGCTGACGGCAAAAGAGAACCCTGGGAAATTCTTCCCCCAGAGTCACCTTTATATAGGGATAAGTCTTATCATCCCGGAGCATGGTATTATACTTCGGTCTGTACTCTTTTATTAAATTGCATTCTAATACCAGTGCTTCTAATTCCGAATCAGTGATAATATATTCAAACCGGGTAATCTTCTTTACCATCTGGTCTTTCTTGATTCCTTCGTCATGACACGCCTGAAAATACTGACGTACCCGGTTTCGAAGGCTTACTGCCTTACCTACATAGATAATGGCATCACTGGCATCATGCATGATATAGACCCCCGGCTGATCCGGAAGCTTCTTTAATTCTTCTTTAATATTAAACGTCATTCCCGTTCTCTTCTTTTTGGTCCTCTTCTTCCTTCTTTTCCTCATCCGGATCCGGCAGCCCTTTTAACTCACGGAATATCTTCATAAATTCTTTACCCGTAATGGTTTCATGTTCATATAAATAATCCGCAATATGGTCTAATACCTCGCGATTCTCTTCTAAGAGCTGATATGCCTCCTGATAGCAGTTATGAATCATGGTACGGACTTCTTCATCAATCTGTGCCGCTGTCTCATCGCCGCAATTCAAATGTGCTGCACCATCCAGATATGCATTATCTACAGAAGCCAAACTCATCATGCCAAATTTATCTGACATACCAAACTGTGTAATCATTGCCCTTGCAATCTTAGTCGCATTTTCAATATCATTTGCTGCTCCACTGGTTGCAGAATGGAATACCAGTTCTTCTGCTGCACGGCCTGCCATATAAGTCGTTATCTTGGCAATTAATTCATCCTTGGTCTCAAGAAATTTCTCTTCTTCCGGTGTCTGCAAGGTGTATCCCAATGCCCCCATGGTTCTTGGTACGATAGTAATTTTCTGTACCGGTTCTGTATTCTTCTGTAATGCAGTAACCATTGCATGACCTACTTCATGATAAGAAACAATCTTCTTCTCATGATTACTCATGGCACGGTCTTTCTTCTCTTTTCCACCAACTGCCACGATTTCAAAGGCTTCAAACAAATCACTCTGATTTACAAATTTACGGTTATGTTTTACTGCATTAATAGCCGCTTCATTAATCATATTTGCAAGATCGGAGCCAACCAGTCCTGCACTTGCCAGAGCAATTGCTTCCAAATCTACGGATTCATCCATATGCACATCTTTGGAGTGTACCTTCAGCGTCTCAAGACGACCCTTCAAATCCGGTTTGTCTACAATAATTCTACGGTCAAACCGGCCCGGGCGAAGTAACGCTTTATCCAGTACTTCCGGACGGTTTGTTGCTGCCAGAACTAAAAGCCCCTTTGAAGTATCAAATCCATCCATCTCTGCCAGCAACTGGTTTAAGGTCTGCTCACGCTCGTCATTTCCACCGCCGAATCTGCTGTCACGGCTCTTGCCGATGGCATCAATCTCATCAATAAATATGATACATGGTGCCTGTTTCTGGGCATCCTTAAACAAATCTCTTACCCGGGATGCACCAACACCTACAAACATCTCTACAAAGTCAGAACCGGCCAGTGAGAAGAACGGAACATTTGCTTCTCCGGCAACTGCCTTGGCAAGCAGCGTTTTACCGGTTCCAGGTGGTCCTACAAGCAATGCTCCCTTCGGAAGTTTTGCTCCGATTTCACGGTATTTTTTCGGATTATGCAGGAAATCTACCACTTCCTGTAAAGATTCTTTTGCTTCATCCTGTCCGGCAACATCCTTAAAGGTTACACCGGTTGTCTTTTCTACATATACTTTGGCATTGCTCTTGCCGACTCCCATCATTCCGCCGCCGGCCTTCTTCATGACTGCGCCAAAAATAATCCAGATAATAATCAAAGGCAATACAATACTTAAAATATTAAATACCCATGCCGATGTATTATTCGGAATATATCCATCAATTTCTACCTTGTGTTTATTTAAGAGGTCTAATAAATTTTCATCTTTAATAAATCCGGTATAATAGGTCATCTTTACCAGCGTCTTATCATCTGACTTTGGTGTGATATTATACTGGTTTGCACCTACTTCGACCTTTTCTACCTTGTCATCCTTTACCATCTGGACAAATTCCGTATAGGTAATCCGCTGGGAAGTCATATCTGCACTGCAACGGTTTAAAAGACTCATAAAGAACAGCGTCACAAGAGTAATGATAACAAATGCCAGTATCATCTGGCCATTACCGCCCTTTTTATCGCCGTTCTGATTATTATTCCCATTATTCTGGTTATTATTTCCACCATTCTGATTATTATTTCCATTATTAAACAGGTTATCCATTGTATCCTCCGTATATGATTCTCGAAACTCTCCCAAAATATAGTTCTTATTATATGTAATCTGCCCGGATAAATCAATAATAACTCTGTTAAGTTTTCCTTTCTTTTCTAAATATTTTATAAATTTTTGTGGATTTATTTTTACTGTCGTTGTATAATAGACTAAGTTTGAGAAAAAATGAGACCGACGGCGCATTCACTGTCGGTCTATCTAAGTTTTAACCATATACACACATTTAAGGAGGAACTACCATGCCTGTAAAATACGTCTTTGTCACCGGTGGAGTTGTTTCCGGTCTCGGAAAAGGCATTACTGCTGCATCACTTGGCCGTCTGTTAAAAGCCAGAGGCTACAAGGTTACTATGCAGAAATTTGACCCGTATATCAATATTGACCCGGGTACCATGAACCCAATCCAGCACGGTGAAGTTTTCGTTACCGATGATGGAGCAGAAACCGACCTGGATTTAGGCCATTATGAACGTTTCATTGATGAAAGTCTTACCAAGAATTCTAACGTTACTACCGGAAAGGTTTACTGGTCTGTACTTCAGAAAGAACGCCGTGGAGACTTTGGTGGAGGTACTGTTCAGGTAATTCCACATATTACCAATGAAATCAAGAGCCGATTCTACCGTAACTTTACTTCCAATGATACCCATATTGCCATCATTGAAGTAGGTGGTACTGTCGGAGATATTGAAAGCCAGCCTTTCTTAGAGTCCATCAGACAGTTCCAGCATGAAGTCGGACATGAAAATGCAATTCTGATTCATGTAACACTGATTCCTTATATCAAGGCATCCGGTGAATTAAAGACCAAACCGACACAGTCCAGCGTAAAAGAATTACAGGGAATGGGTATCCAGCCGGATATTATCGTATGCCGTTCCGAGCATCCTTTAGACCAGGGCTTAAAAGATAAAATTGCTTTATTCTGTAATGTGCCAAATGACCATGTGCTGCAGAATCTGGACGTAGAATATCTCTACGAAGCACCACTTGCCATGGAAAAAGAAAATCTGGCAAAGGTTGCCTGTGATTCTCTTCATCTTCCATGTCCGGAGCCGGATTTAAAAGACTGGACCGATATGGTTGAAGCATTACGTAATCCGATTCAGGAAGTAAATATCTCCTTAGTCGGAAAATATACACAGCTTCATGATGCTTATATCTCTGTTGTAGAAGCATTAAAACATGGTGGAATTGCCGAGCGTGCAACCGTTAATTTAAACTGGGTAGATTCCGAATTATTAAATGATGAAAATGCAGAAGAAATTCTTGGTAATTCTGACGGAATTATTGTACCGGGTGGTTTCGGTGACCGTGGTGTAGAAGGAATGATTACTGCTGCAAAATATGCAAGAGAACATAAAATTCCATACCTTGGTCTCTGTCTTGGTATGCAGGTTGCTATCATTGAATATGCAAGACACGTCTGCAGACTCAATGACGCGCACAGCATCGAATTGGACCCGAATACCACACATCCTGTTATTGCTCTGATGCCGGATCAGGATGGCATTGAAGACATCGGTGGAACCTTACGTCTCGGTTCTTACCCATGTGTTCTGGATACTGCTTCCCTTGCTTATCAGGTTTACGGAGAAGAAACCATCCACGAAAGACATCGTCACAGATACGAAGTGAACAATGATTACCGTAACATTCTTACTGAAAACGGTATGAAGCTGTGTGGTCTTTCTCCGGATGGACGTATCGTAGAAATGGTAGAAATTCCTGGACACCCTTGGTTCGTTGCAACCCAGGCCCATCCAGAATTAAAATCCAGACCAAACCGTCCACATCCTTTATTCAAAGGCTTTATTAAAGCAGCAACTGAAATCAGAAAGCAGAAATAGACTTTATTTTAAAAACAGCCTGTGATTTTCATGATACATCATGAAAATCACAGGCTGTTTCTGTTTTACAAATATAACCAAAAATCAAAGCAGTACTGCTTACTTTCTTTCTCCGTCTAAGAAACGCATCTCGCCCTCTTCCCCTTCTTCCGGTTTTGAGAAGCCAATCATTCTGGCCTTTTCTCCATTTAAAAGACGCAGGCACTGTGGACAAAGTGTTCCAAAGGAAACCGGCTGTCCGCACCGGGAACAATAATTCGACATAATACCTGCTTTATCCTTTTCTTTATATTCAATTCTTCCCTCTTTAATCCACTGCTTTACCATCCGTACCGGAATATCAAAATACTCTGCCACCTGATATTCATTTACATCATTGTTTCGTACAAATTCCCGCACTTTATCAAAAAGAAGCAGTTTCTCACAGGCATAACAGTATTCCCTGTCTGACAAAGGCGGCAATGCCTTTCTGCACATCTTACAATACTTAACTTCTGTCTCCATTCTTCCCATCACCTGCTAACTGTATTTATTCTGTATCTTCTGAAGATATGTCACATATTTTTCTCTCATCTCTGCCGGCTCGATAATCTCAACCTTTTCTCCAAGACCACAAAGCCAGCCGTAAAACTGTCCGCTGACTGCCACATGAAGTCTTGCTCTAAAATGCATATCATCTGCTTTTCTGACATTTACTTCCTGCCCAAACCGGTCAATCACCACGCCAATCATATCATTTTCACAAAGCAGTATCACCGTTTCTTCCTCACCGGCAAACATACCAAAAGTTTTCTTTGAATAAGATGCAATATCAAAGGTTTCAAACTGCTTAAGACCTTCCCGTTTCTTTCTGGTCAGTGAAATCTTAATCATCTTATCCACGCGGAAATGCTTGATAATCTTATCTTCCTCATCATATGCTATAAGATAATAATTCTCATCATCCCAGGAAAGCACCAGCGGACTCACCTCGTAAAATGCTCCGTCCCGTCGAAGCTCCATTTCTTTTTCGATATTCCACGAAAAATACTGGAAACGGATTTTTACATCTCCGGAAATTCCGTTGTAAATCATATCAATGTTATAATAAATATTCTCATTAATGGTCTTATTCCGGTTGGTTACCACTACCTGACGCTGAAGCTGTTTTGCCTCATAGACGCTGACCAGCTTCTCCAACTTATGTATCAGCTCTCTTGATTTCTTCTGTGTAATGAACTTCGATGACTGCACCGCATCCACCAAAAGTTTCAATTCTGCCAGTTCAAAATCACGGCTTCCGATATAATATCCGCCTCGGTACTCCTGTTCCCTTAAAATATCCACACCAAAGTCCTGCAGCATCTCCAAATCCCGATAAATACTTTTGCGTTCTGCCGAAATACCTTTCTGATTCAGATATGCTATAATATCCCTCATCCTGACAGCATGCTTCTCATCCGTCTGTTCATACAGCAGTTCTAATATATATAATATTTTCAGTTTCTGATGCTCTGTTTTTCCCATAGTTTTAGTATAGCATAGGGCAAAACTTTGTGATACCTGTTTTTCAAATTTTCTGACATTTTCTCGTCACCCGCCTAAATTATGTTTTTCATTTTACTGTAAAAAAAGGAATTGTCACCCATTCCAATTCATGTTATAATATTTATAAAAGAAGATTGAATTACCAAGAGACGAGAGCAAGGTAAAGAAGAGCGAGAGCATCGCTTTTATTTATCTTGCTTTTTTTGTTGCCAGCAGAAAGGAGTTTTATATGTACGATATTGCAATTATTGGTGCCGGAGTCACCGGCTGTGCCATTGCCAGAGAGTTATCCCGCTATCAGGCAGGCATCTGTGTCATTGAACGGGAAGAGGATGTCTGCTGCGGAACCTCCAAAGCCAACAGTGCCATTATCCACGCCGGATTTGACGCAAAACCGGGCACACTGAAAGCAAAGCTTAATGTAGAAGGAAATGCCATGATGGATACTCTCTCTAAGGATCTGGACATTCCTTTTGTACGAAACGGTTCTCTGGTGGTCTGCACCGATGAACAGGATGCCAGCGAATTGGAACGTCTTTTGGAACAGGGGAAAGGAAACGGGGTCAAAGACTTACGCATTCTTGACCGCGAAGCCTTACACACCATGGAACCAAATTTAGACGATCATGTCACAAGTGCTCTCTACGCGCCCACAGGTGGTATCGTCTGTCCGTTTCATATGACAATTGCCTTTGCAGAAAATGCCGTTGCAAATGGCGTTGAATTCTTTTTAAATACTGCTGTAACTTCTATCACCAGCCTAGAAGATGGATACCTGATTTCCACTGATAAGCAGGATATCACCGCAAAAACTGTTATCAACGCTGCCGGTGTATATGCAGATGTTTTTCACAATATGGTAAGCAGCAAAAAACTTCACATTACCGCCCGGAAAGGTGAATACCAGCTTCTTGATAAATCTGCCGGAACTCATGTATCCCATACGATTTTCCAGCTACCGGGTAAAATGGGAAAAGGTGTCCTGGTTACTCCTACGGTTCACGGCAATCTTCTCGTTGGTCCGACCGCAGAGGATACCGATAACAAAGAAGGCATCAATACCACCAGAGAAGGACTTGCTTCTCTTTCCGAAAAAGCCTCTCACAGCGTTAAGAATCTTCCGATGCGTCAGGTCATTACTTCTTTTGCCGGACTTCGTGCCCATGAAGATAATGGCGACTTTATCATTGGCGAAGCAGCTGATGCTCCCGGCTTCTTTGATGCCGCTGGTATCGAATCTCCAGGGCTTTCCTCTGCACCAGCCATTGGCGTCATGATGGCCAGGCTGGTGCAGGATAAGATGCATTTAACCGAAAAAGGAAATTTCATTGCCACCCGCAAAGGAATTTTAAGACCAGAAGAGCTTTCCTTAGAAGAAAGAAATGAACTGATCAAAAAGCAGCCTGCCTATGGAAACATTATCTGCCGCTGTGAAATGATTTCAGAAGGAGAAATTCTCGATGCTATTCACCGCCCGCTGGGTGCCCGCTCTTTAGATGCCATCAAGCGTCGTACCAGAGCAGGCATGGGACGCTGTCAGGCAGGTTTTTGTTCCCCGCGTACCATGGAAATTCTTTCCAGAGAAGTTCCTATGGAAATGACGGACATCAGCAAATGTGGTGGCTCTTCACAGTTTGTCTATGGATATAACAAAGAGATTCAGGAGGAAATGCCATGAAATCATATGATTTAGTAATCGTTGGCGGCGGTCCTGCAGGACTTGCAGCCGCTGTATCCGCAAAAGAAAATGGAATAAATGATATCCTCATTATTGAACGTGACAAAGAACTGGGCGGCATCTTAAACCAGTGCATCCACAACGGTTTTGGCCTTCATACCTTTAAGGAAGAGCTGACCGGGCCGGAATATGCTTCCCGCTTTATTGAAAAAGTACTCGCTCTTGGCATCTCTTACAAATTAAACACTATGGTAATGGATATCTCCCATAAGAAAAAAATAACTGCCATGAACCGGAAAGATGGCATGTTTGAGATTCAGGCAAAAGCAATTATCCTTGCCATGGGCTGCAGGGAGCGGAGCCGTGGTGCCCTTAATATTCCGGGCTATCGTCCGGCAGGTATCTACTCCGCCGGAACGGCACAGCGTCTTGTCAATATGGAAGGCTATATGCCGGGCAGAGAAGTCGTTATCTTAGGCTCCGGTGATATCGGTCTGATTATGGCACGCCGCATGACCTTAGAGGGTGCCAAAGTAAAAGTCGTAGCAGAACTGATGCCTTATTCCGGCGGTCTCAAGCGTAATATTGTTCAATGTCTGAATGACTTTGATATTCCGTTGAAATTAAGCCATACCGTTATTGATATTGAAGGAAAAGAGCGTGTCACCGGTGTTACCATTGCAGAAGTCGGCTCCGATGGAAGGCCAATTGCCGGTACAGAAGAATATTATTCCTGTGATACGCTCCTCTTATCCTGTGGTCTGATTCCAGAAAATGAATTAAGCCGCAGTGCCGGTGTCACTTTAAATCCGGTCACCTCCGGTCCTGTTGTAAATGACAGCTTAGAAACCAGTATTGCCGGTGTTTTTGCTTGTGGAAATGTCCTGCATGTCCATGACCTGGTGGATTATGTTTCTGAAGAAGCCGGTATCGCCGGAGCGAATGCTGCACATTATATTTTATCCGGCAACACTGCTGATGCATGTAATACCAGCAGCCAGCATTCCGATGCATCCGTTTCCGAATGCAGCCAGCCATCTGTCGAAATTATTCCAACCGGTGGCGTCCGCTATACCGTTCCAAAATACATCCGGCCGGAGGCTATGGCAGACAAAGTTACTGTCCGGTTCCGTGTGGGACAAATTTATAAAAACTGCGGAATAGCTACTTACTTCGGCAAAGAACGTATCAGCTTCCGGAAACGTCCGGTTATGGCTCCGGGCGAGATGGAATCCGTTGTCCTTACCAAAGAACAGCTTACCAACTGCCCTGATTTAGAGCAGATTACCATTTGTATAGAGGAGGCGTAAGAGGATGGAAAAACGTGAATTAACCTGTATCGGCTGCCCTTTAGGCTGCTCTATTACCGTAACCATGGAAAATGCAGAAATTCTTGATGTTACCGGCAACACCTGCAAACGCGGCGATGCTTATGCCCGTAAGGAAGTTACCCATCCAACCAGAATCGTAACTTCTACCGTCCGGGTATCCGGTGGCACGATTCCGATGGCGTCCTGCAAAACCAAAGAGGATATCCCAAAAGAAAAGATTTTTGCAATTATCAATGCTCTCTGTGGCGTCACTGTTCCTGCACCGGTCTCTATCGGAGATATTCTGGTTCAGGACGTTGCAGGCACCGGCGTGGATATTGTTGCCACAAAAAATGTTCCTGCAAAATTATAATCTCATTGTTATCAAATGATTCACATCATTCTGATAAATATTTATTCCAGGGGAATAACTGTTTTGGTGCGCCAGTATCTGATTGAGGGGTCGGATGCTGGCGTACTTGTTTTTACATGCGTTCCGTATGTTCATAAAATTCCGCAAATTTATATTTTTTATCCTATAGTTTTCCTTTATCATTTCCGGAAATGACGGTATAATATTTATAAATACGAAAATACGATGCGTAGAAAGGCGGTTTTACTATGCTTTCAAATTGTAAAGATGCCATAGATAATTCTCCGATTATTGCAGCCATCAAGGATATGGCAGGATTGGAAAAATGTCTCACCTGCGACAGTCAGGTTATTTTTATCCTGTTTGGAGACATCTGCAATATTGCAGATATTGTAGATAAGGTCAAAGCTGCAGGGAAAACGGCTATGGTACATATCGATTTAATCAATGGCCTGTCCGGAAAAGAGATTGCTGTGGATTTCATCCGCAAATACACCCACGCCGATGGAATTATCACTACAAAACCAGTCCTTATCAAACGAGCCAGGGAATTAGAGCTTTCCACGATTCTGCGATTCTTCGTCATTGATTCCATGGCTTATGACAGCATTGAAAAGCAGCTTCGTTCTGTAAAACCGGATTATATTGAAATCCTGCCGGCACTGATGCCTAAGGTTGTATCCCGCATATGCCGGCTTTCAAAAGTTCCGGTTATTACCGGCGGACTCATTTCCGATAAAGAAGATGTAGTTTCCATGCTGAATGCCGGAGCAGTCTGCATCTCATCTACGAATCCGGATGTGTGGTTTTTGTAATATGATTTTCAATTAATTTTATACAATTTCTATTTGTAACGAATCAGGAGGTTTCCTATGACAGAATCAGAAAAAATGAAGCTGGGACTTTGGTATGATGCCAATTATGACCAGGAATTATCAGAAGAACGTGAGAAAGCCGAAGATTTATATTTCACTTTCAACCATACTGCACCAAAGGAAAAGGAGCTGCGGGAAGATATTCTTAAAAAACTGCTTCCAAAAATGGGTGAACGTGTTACCATTCTCTCCCCATTTTATACCGATTATGGTTATAACTGTAACATTGGCTCTGATTGCTTTATCAATCACAATGCCTATCTGATGGACTGTGCTCCAATCACTCTTGGCAGCCACTGTTTTATCGGCCCAAACTGCGGCATGTATACAGCCGTTCATGCTACTATCGCCGAAGAACGCAATCTTGGGCTGGAAAAGGCGCTTCCGATTACTATTGGCGATAACGTCTGGATGGGCGGTGATGTCACCATTCTTCCAGGTATCACCATTGGTGGAAATACCATTATCGGTGCCGGAAGCGTCGTCACAAAGGATATTCCTTCCAATGTCGTTGCCGCCGGTAATCCATGCCGTGTTCTCCGTCCAATTACAGAGGCCGACCGCATTGCAAAGAAATAATAGGGGGAGTAAAAAATGACACCAACCGATAATGAATTTTATGAAGCGTACAAAAAGTCAGCCAGCTTTTGTGATGATCTGTATCAGAAAGAACGGGAGAAAAACTATAAAAGTGGTATTAAATATTATATTGAAGATATGGAGCATACTCCCTTTTCAGTTGCAAGAATGATTCCCAACTGGAATTCTGATTTAAAAAAGCTGAAATATCTGCTCTATCTCAGAAATCAGCTCAGCCATGATATCAATACATCTCCTGGTTCGCTCGCTACCTCAGATGATACTCTGTGGATTCAGTCCTTTTATCAGCGATTATTAAACCAGAGTGACCCTCTTGCCCTAAAACATCAGTTGCTTTCTCCTACCAGAAATACTAATACTCCTGCTAAAAGTGTCTCCACACCAAATCAGTCTATGCAACATAGAACGATGCCATATAACCCACTCTATGCCAATGAAGCTGATAGAGAACCACAAAACATGCATTTTCACTGGACATGGATTGTTATTGGGATTGTTATTACATTCATTGTTCTATTTTTCATTTACCTTGGAGCTATAATTTAACTCCCTATTTCTGATTGTATTAATTTCTGTCCAATCATTTCAAATTCCTTTTCATCTTCATTCATTTTACTACACTTACTTTCTTATTCTTCTTATCAGCACGCCATTAGACAAAAGTGTGGAATCAATGTAGTGGCGGGCAAGCAGGATTTCTCCCTGCTGTTCTACTTCCACATCTTCCTCACAGCAATTGATGATTACTTCCACATAACAATCCGGAAAATCAACTTTCCGGAACTGGATAACACGCTTGTACTTGGCATAATCATTTGGGAAATGGAAATTGCGGCTTTTTAAAAGAGGTTCCTGTCTGCGCAGATGAATCAATGTTGCAATAATTTTGCTGCGCTCAGCATATTTTCCAGCCTCAATATCCTTCCAAGGCATACAACGTCTGCAATCCGGATCATAGCTTCCCTCCATTGCAATTTCCGTTCCGTAATAAATGCAAGGACTGCCCGGCATTGCAAATAATACTGCAATCTGCGCAAAATACTCATCCAGATTTTTCACATCCGAGCGAAGCCGCTTTGTATCATGAGAATCCAGAAGATTGAAAAGCACATCATTGGTCTGCTGCATATAGCTTGTATAGCAGCGGTTAATCGTATACTCAAAATCCTCATTGGTCAGACTCTTATCAATCCAGAAATCCTTAATACTTTGTCCCAGTGGATAATTCATAACGGCATCAAATTCATCCCCGCGAAGCCACGGAAGTGCATTGTGCCAGATTTCTCCTAAAATATAAATGTCCGGGTTAATTTCCTTTACTCTGGCATGCAGTTCCTTACAGAATCGATGAGATACCTCATTTGCCACATCCAGACGGATTCCGTCAATACCATAATGCTCCACCCAGTTTGCACAGATGTCTACAAAATATTTTCTGACTTCCGGGTTATTGGTATTGATTTTCGGCATTCCATCATAAAAGGCAAAGGTATAAATCTGTTTTTTCTTTGCAGCCTTTCCATTCCGGTCAAAAGGCCATTCATTTATCATAAACCAGTCATAATATTCTGATTCCGGTCCTTTTTCAAGAACATCCTGCCACGGTGCAAAATAATATCCGCAATGATTAAACACGCCATCTAACATTACACGGATGCCACGTTTATGTGCTTCTTCCACCAGATGAATCAATGTCTCTTCATCTCCGAACCGTGGGTCTATCTTTGTATAATCCGTCGTATCATACTTATGGTTGGATGGTGACTCATTGATTGGTGTCAGGTATAATCCATTGATTCCAAGATTCTGCAGGTAATCCAGTTTACTTGTGATTCCAGCCAGATCTCCGCCAAAGCATTCCTCATTTTTCACCCTGCCATGCTCACGCCACGGCACTACATCCTCCGGGTCAATGGAATGGTCGCCGTTACAGAAACGGTCCGGGAAAATCTGATACCACACGGTATCGTTTACCCATGCAGGTGTACGCGGCACATCACACGGATTCATCCACGGAAATACAAAACACTGGCGGCTTCTGCCTTCCAGATGCATCTGCTCATCACTGACAAATCCATCCTCAAAATAGAACCAGCTTTCATTTTCTGTCTGTAACTTAAAATAATATTTCAGACGTTTATACTCCGGTCGGACGGTTGTTGTCCACCAAATCTGATTTTTCAGACGCTTCTTATAAATGATTGCCTCTTCCGTTCCATCCCAATGCTCTCCGCCACCTAAGATACCAGCAGCAAATGGGTCTCCTGATATGATGGATACCGATTGCACATCATATCCCGTCTTAATATTAATAATTAACTCATCTTCATTCAACGGATAACAATAATTGTCACTCGCCTGATGATAAACTGCATTAAAATCCATTTGTTTCCTCTTTCTCTTTGCGATGTATTTGTCTTTAAATTATAACATATTTCTTTTCATTTCTCTTTATCATTTTTTCAAATACAGGTATCATAGTTACAAAGATTCAGAAAGGCGGTTATATTATGCTTTCCAACTTGTAGAGACGCTATGGATAATTCACCGATTATTGCGGCGATTAAAGATATGACAGGATTAGAAAAATGTCTGACCTGTGACAGCCAGGTTATTTTTATTCTGTTTGGAGATATCTGCAATATTTCAGATATTGTAGACAAAGTGAAATCTGCCGGAAAAACCGCTATGGTACACATTGATTTAATTAACGGTCTTTCCGGGAAAGAGATTGCCGTGGATTTCATTTAGAAATTTACCCGGGCTGACGGTATTATCACTACCAAACCAGCTCTTATTAAACGAGCCAGGGAATTAGAACTTTCCACGATTCTGCGTTTCTTTGTCATCGATTCCATGGCTTACAGCAGCTTCGAAAAGCAGCTTCGCTCTGTTAAACCGGATTACATCGAAATCCTGCCGGCACTGATGCCTAAGGTTGTATCCCGCATATGCCGGATTTCCAAAGTCCCTGTTATTACTGGCGGACTCATTTCCGATAAAGAAGACGTTGTATCCATGCTGAATGCCGGAGCTGTCTGCATCTCTTCTACCAATCCGGATGTGTGGTTTCTGTAAACTCCAACTGAAACCGGAGATTTATTCTTTCTATATTGAATTAGTTCGCTTCCAATACTTTTTTATTCTATATATGTGCAAAGATGTTGACTATTCAACTTTTAACTGTTATGCTTTTATATGTTGAGTATGCAACATCTTTTTTTTTGCAAATAACGGAAATTTATACCTTTTTCCTGTAGCTTTATGGAGGCAGCTATGATTGAACGATTTGAAACCTTTACCACCAATATTGCATCGATTTACAAAAACATTGTAAAAATAAAGAAATATGAGATGAACAAAATTGGTCTTAAGGGCACTCATGTTACATGCATGAATTTTCTAAACAATTCTCCGGAAGGTCTTACCGCCGCTGAAATCTGTGTTCTCGCCAAAGAAAACAAGGCTGGTATTTCCAGGGTGCTTGCCGACCTCCTAGAACAGGGGCTGGTAGAATATGTCAATGCAGAAGATACGTCCGACAAGCGGAAATACCGTGCCAAAGTCATCCTTACACCCAAAGGGATTTCTTATGCCCAAAAAGTAAATGCCGCAATCAACAATGCAGTATCTTTTGGCGGCTCAGATCTTTCCGATGAAACCCGGACTGTTTTTTATTCTGCATTAAAAACAATTTCCGCAAACTTAGAACAATATTGCAATGAATTAGAAAGGAATGACGAGCATGAATAAATGTAAAGCTGCATATTGCAGAATTTTTCAGAAATGTTTTAAAATTGCAATCCCTTTTTTGCCTTACAGACATCCGGAAGTTTTTTACAGCACTTCCAAACTGACCGGGCTTTTTGCAGAAAAAGGCATTGATACTGTATTAATCATTACAGATGCCGGTATCCGCAAATTTGGTCTTTTAGACCGTATGCTTATGCATTTTGACCACCATAATATCCATTATTTTATCTATGATAAGACGGTTGCTAATCCAACTACAACAAATGTAGAAGAAGCAAGAGAGCTTTATCTTGAAAAACATTGTGATGCTATCATTGGTTTTGGTGGTGGCTCCAGTATCGACTGTGCCAAGGCCGTCGGTGCAAGAATCGCAAAACCTAAGCAGTCTTTATCCAAAATGAAAGGTATCTTAAAAGTGCATAAAAAACTGCCTTTATTGGTTGCGATTCCGACAACTGCAGGAACCGGAAGCGAAACCACTCTCGCTGCTGTTATCACAGATGCCCGGACAAGACACAAATATGCCATCAATGATTTTCCTTTAATTCCTGCATATGCTGTATTAGACCCGAAAGTAACCATAAGTCTTCCGCCATCTCTTACCGCCACCACCGGTATGGATGCCTTAACCCACGCCGTAGAAGCTTATATTGGCGGTTCTACTACAAGACATACCAGAAAATATGCTAAAAAAGCAACTAAATTAATTTTTGACAATATCTACAAAGCATATGACGACGGTCAGAATATAGAAGCAAGAAAAGAAATGTTGAAAGCCTCTTTCTTTGCCGGATGTGCTTTTACCAAATCCTATGTCGGCTATGTCCATGCCGTAGCCCACTCCCTTGGCGGCAAATATAATATTCCACACGGGCTTGCCAATGCGACAATACTTCCGATGGTATTAGAAGATTATGGTTCTACCATTTACAAAAAGCTTTACCAACTTGCTGTTTATGCAGGTATTGCTGACGAATCCGATGATCATGCAGTAGCTGCTGATAAATTTATCTCTGCCATCAAAGACATGAAAGAATATTTCCAGATTGGTGATACTTTTTCCGAGATTCAAAAAGAAGATATTCCGGAACTTTCCAGATATGCCGATAAAGAAGCGAACCCGCTTTATCCGGTTCCAGTTCTGATGAATGCAAAAGAGCTCGAAAAATACTATTATATGCTTATGCCAGAGGAGGAAAAATAATGACTGAAGCTGAAATAACAGAACTTGTTTCTACGCAGCGCAATTATTTTAAAACCGGTGAAACATTATCTGTTGCTTACCGGATTGCCGCTTTAAAAAAGCTGAAAAATATTATTTTAAGCCATGAAAATGAAATTTTAGCAGCGCTTAAGGCTGACCTTGGAAAATCAGCCCACGAAAGCTATATGTGCGAAGCCGGACTGGCTTTAAGCGAACTTACCTATATGATAAAGCACACCAGAAAATTTGCCAGAGAAAAAAACGTTCGTACGCCCCTTGCACAATTTCATTCCAGAAGCTACAAAAAACCGTCTCCATATGGTGTTGTACTGATTATGAGCCCCTGGAATTATCCTTTTCTGTTAACCATTGACCCATTAATCGATGCAATTGCCGCAGGAAATACTGTCATTTTAAAGCCAAGCGCCTACTCGCCTAACACAAGTGCCATCATCACATCTCTGATAAAAGAATGTTTTGAAGAGAAATATGTAGCAGTTGTAACCGGTGGCCGGGCAGAAAATACGGCTCTTTTGCAGTCACACTTTGACTATATATTCTTTACCGGAAGTCAGGCGGTCGGCAAAACTGTCTTAGAGCATGCAGCTTCCCACCTTACTCCGGTAACACTTGAGCTTGGTGGAAAAAGTCCCTGCATCGTTGCAGCAGATGCCAACCTGAAATTAGCTGCCAGACGAATCGTATTCGGGAAATATCTCAACTGCGGTCAGACCTGTGTGGCACCGGATTATGTATATTGCGATGAGCAGATCAAAGATGCTTTGCTCTTAGAAATAAAAAAAGAAATCATCCGGCAATATGGGGAATCTCCTCTTGAGAATTCCGATTATGGCAAAATCATCAACGAAAAGCATTTTCATCGCATCAATGGACTGATTGATTCTTCAAAAGTAATTTATGGTGGTAATTCCAACAAAGAAACATTACAGATTGAGCCAACCGTCATGGAGCATGTCACTTTTGAAGATGCCGTCATGTCAGAAGAAATCTTCGGTCCGGTTATGCCTGTATTAACTTTTTCACGCATGAGCGAAGCTACCGACAAAATTAATTCCATGGCTCATCCTCTTGCTCTCTATATCTTTACTTCAAGCAAAAAGACTGCAGATGAAGTCATTTCCCATACTGGTTTCGGTGGTGGCTGTATCAACGATACCATTATCCATCTTGCCACAACAGAAATGGGCTTTGGCGGCTTCGGCGAAAGTGGCATGGGTTCTTATCATGGCAAAACCGGATTTGATACCTTTTCCCATTATAAAAGCATCGTTGATAAAAAAACCTGTATTGATCTGCCTATGAGATACCAGCCATATACTTCTCTTCATGACAGGCTTATCCGGTTCTTTCTGAAATAACCGGAAGATATTTCGGGTATTTTCCAGAGAAATTGTCTAATGCCCGGTCTATTGGTCTGAATGATCGGGCTTCGGCTAAGTACAGGACTATTGGCTGGCAGGGAGCTTTAAAAGTGCCCTGCTTGTTTATATATCTATTGTAAATATCTGTCTATCATCTCTTTTATAATTTTAAAATCCAGCACATTCTGCTGAGTTTCAAATGTAAGTATCAGATTTTCACCCGGATATATTCCGTTCTTTTCATAAGATTCAATTTTTCTTATTGCTGCTCTTGCATATTCAGGGTTATCCATCATGCTTGAAGAAATTTTTAGCATTTCATATCATTCTCTTTTTTCACATTATAAAACTGAGTATAATTATGAGATTTTGATACCCTGAGCGTTCCCTCTGGCATATCTGCTAATTCTTTTCTCAGCTTTCCAGCAATCTTCTCCAATCTCAAGTATTCCTCTATCAATAATTTTCTTAACCCCTTCATGCATTTCCTCCACTTCTTATTAATTGCAATAAATAACTCTACTTTTCCATTCTATTACAGTTGTTTTTTCTCCCCTCTCATTTTCAGCTGTAACTAAATCACCCCTTCTACAGCTTTTTCTCCGACTCTCCCAAATTCAGCTGTAACTTTCCACCCTTTTCTACAGCTTTTTTCTCGAATCTCTCATTTTCGGCTGTAACTATATCTTCCCGTCTACAGCTCTTTCCCTGAATCGCTCATTTTGTGCTGCAATAGTCGCCAGTAGCAGCTTGTAAATGTAATCATATTCTGATTATGATAATGCTTATCATTAAATTGTAACGGTAATCTGAAATTATATAATCTTAATTTCTGTTAAAATAATGCTATTTATAAGACTATTTCTATATATTGGAAAATGTGTACCCGACCTGGTACTTAGATAAAAATCCCGGAAGTCCAAAGCTTCCGGGAATATTGTTTGAATGTTTTGAATATAATTCGGAAACGACTAACGTTTGCATAACTCCGAACGCCTATTTTACGGCATTTTTTGACCGTTTGTCAGTTACCCGTCTTTTACGCATATTCTCTCAAACACTTTTCCATTGTTTTATTATTATTTATCTCTTATAATTTTGAATATTTTCACGTATTTTACGTATTTTCTATTGACATTACGTATTATACGTGCTATTATATACTTGTAAGGAGGAAACAATACAAATGAGATTTCGAGAAATTGAAAAAATAGTCCTCAATGACGGTTGGGAACTGGTAGATGTGAGAGGTTCACATCATCAATACAAGCATCCAACCAAAACGGGAAAAGTTACAATCCCAAATCATCGGGGCGACATTCCTCAAAGGGTTGTCAACTCCATACTCAAACAGGCGGGTCTCAAATGAGACCTACCACCCATTAAAAGAAAGGAGCGTTATCATGAATTATATTTATCCTGCTGTTTTTTATCCGGAGGACGACGGAAAATATTCTGTTATATTCCCCGACCTCAATGATTTAGCAACATACGGGGATAATCTTGCGGATGCTTTCGCAATGGCTCAAGAGGCTTGCGGTCAGTATTTGTTCACATCTTTGCGTGATGGTGAGGTTCTCCCCGCTCCAACTCCTATTGATGCAGTCGAAAAAGACGAGGACGCAGCACTTGTCAATTTGATTTGTGTCAACCTTGACGAATACGCCCGTGCATACAATGACAAGGCAGTCAAGAAAACTTTGAGCATTCCTGCGTGGCTTAATACTGCATGTGAAAATTACGGTATCAATTATTCAAAAGTTTTGCAAGATGCATTGATTGCCAAACTTCAAGCACATTCATAAATTCATTATAACACAAGGACGACATCCGGAAATGGGTGTCGTCCTCTTTTTTATGTCCTTATTTTTTATAACTGCTCGAACTGTACATGCTCGAATTCTCCGGAGAGGTAAAGGTCGCCGATTGTTCTGACCATCTTCTTTCCGTCTACAACATGAATCTCTTTCACATAATATGACTGTCCTCTGATAGCACGACCGCAGATGTTGTCATTGCCCCATTCTGCCGAACGTCTGATATTGAGTGAACCGTCACAAATGACTGTCACCCTCATTTTGCCCTGCGGAATGATGACCTTGTCCTCCTGCTGCTCCTCTGTCGCCTTGTCCGGCTCTGTATTCGCCCCATTTTCGCCGTTTTCCTGTTCGGTCGGTGGATTTGTCGCCTTATCCTCATTTAAGGCGTTCTCGTCGTCCTCTGCATTCTTCTGCGGTGTTTCCTGCTCATTGTCTCCGGTTGCAAGTTCACTCACATTGTCATTGACCGTTGTCATTTCCTTGAGTGTCTCTGCGTCTACTGTTCCGGTCTTGTTTCCGTCCGCATCGTATGTGTTGACACTGCCGTCCGGATTTGTCTGCAACGCTCCCTCCGGAACATCATCCGTGAGCGAACCGATGACCTTTCCGGTTTCATCCCAAACAACGAGGCTCTCGTCCTTTGCTGCTGCCCTTAATGCTGCATCAAGTTTCTTGTACTCTTTGCAGTCCTCTTTCTTGAACTCTGTTCCTTTGCCTAAATAGTATAACATGATTCTTTCCTCCTATTTGCTCAAATACTTGCTTGACGCATATCCGACGATGTTCTTGTAAACCACATACAACCATTTCACACCGTTGCAATCGTTATAATATCCATAGCACTGGACTTTCTCGTCGTGATTCATCACTGCAAGGATTGATTTTCCTGTTCCTGCTCCTGCACGGAGGTTCAATCCGGATGCAGTCACCTTGTACGTTCCTGCAAGGCTCTTGTTGAATCCGTGTGCAACATCAACCTTTGTGTTGCTCTTGACTGGTGTTGTGTTGGATGCTCCCGCTCCGGATGACTTTGCACCGTCTGTGAGGTTTGTTGCTGTGTGAGCACCATCATTCAACAGAATATCTCCCGCAAGCAAGTACGCATCCGATGTCAGATATTTGTTTTCTGTCAGTACCTCGAATCCTGCTGCCTTGAGTGCTGCTCGCAGGTTTCCGGTATAACATGCCGTACTCACCTTTTTCAGTGCGTCAATCCCCAGTCTGTAACCTGCACCCTTTACGATTGCAGCGACACCGGATGAACAATCTGCCTCACATGCAACTGTAATCTGTGCGGGGTCGAAATTTGAATCTGCAAGATTCGTCCAAAATGTACCCCTGTGAGACTGACAATATCCGATTTTATTATTGACTGCTGCTGCCTTTGCCATGCTCGCAATCATCGCTCTCACTTTTGCGTTCGGGTGACGGAGAACGCATTTCCACGGTCTACTATACCAATTTATAACCTGCCACTCTGTACCTGTTTGGTCTCCGGCTTTTCCTCCGGAGTATCTTCCGTTTTCGTCATGTCCGCAATTTGAAATCATTTGTTTTCCTCCTTGTCAAAATCGTCTGCTTTGAATCCGCACAATTCCGGATTCTTTTCTTGTATCTTGTCATATATCATCAATCCCGCCACGATTAGAGGTGTACACCACCACATCACCGCAGCAGGAATTGAAATGATGAATCCGGTCAACCTTGTTATGTGTTTCCCGAATTTTGCCTCGTCCGTGTCAGAATAGCAATCCCCGTATTCTCTCATTTCTTCCCGAATTTCTCTGTCTAAATCAAAAGAAATTTTCCAAAAATACAGATTTACCGCCACCCATACGATGACAGCGACGATTGCATATATCAGCACGATTGTGTGTGCGTTTCCGGTTGCGAAATCACATATCCTTTTCAACCGTTTCACCTGCCTCACCGCTCACAAGCGTCTGCATCGCTTTGTTGCTCTCAAGCATCTTTTTCATTCTCTCAAGTGCCTCGT
>OBHX01000472.1_pt1 | contig 38853 bp, 36 predicted proteins | sample 1519331 | NCBI WGS metagenome assembly OBHX01 (sample SAMEA2602897, study PRJEB22501) | metagenome
TACAGTCAATAAGGGTTATAGGTTACCTTTATCAACCTAAATACATTATATAAGGAAATAACACTTATGGAAAATAAACAAGTGCAGCCATGGCAGCAATATCAGGCACTTTATCTGCATATCCCGTTTTGCGTACAGAAATGTCTGTACTGCGACTTTGCTTCGTATGCTGGCTTTGGCGAGCAGGCGAAGCGTGAATATACCGACGCTGTGTGCAAAGAAATCGCCCTGCGTGCGGATGAGGCGGCAAATATGGCGGCGAACGCCAGCATTTACTTTGGCGGCGGTACGCCGAGCGTGCTGCCGACGGAATGTATCGCGAAGCTGGTTAACGCTTTGAAGCAGTACGGCTTTTGGCAGCAGCCCTGCGAGGCAACGATTGAGGTGAACCCCGGCACGGCGGATTTAGCCAAGCTGCAGACGCTGCGTCAGCTTGGCTTTGACCGCATCAGCTTCGGCGTACAGTCGCTGCAGGATAACGAGCTGCAAGCGATAGGACGCATTCACAACGCGCAGCAGGCACTGGAGGCGTTGGCATTGGCACGCAAAGCAGGCTTTGCACGCATCAGTGCGGATTTGATTTACGGCCTGCCGTCGCAGACGCTTACAAGCTTGCAGGATACGCTGGAGCGTCTGACCGATACGGGCATAGAGCATATTTCTGTTTACGGCCTGATTGTGGAGGAGGGCACGCCGCTGGCGAGTCTTGTGGATAAGGGCAGAATAACTTTGCCTGACGAGGATACTGCGGCGGATATGTATGAGCTGGTGCAGAGCTTTTTGCGCGAGCGTGGCTTTGAGCGCTACGAAATTTCCAACTACGCCAAAAATGGCCAGTATTCACGCCATAATACCGTTTACTGGGAATATCATCCTTACATAGCCTTCGGCGCTGCCGCCTGCGGCTTTGACGGCCAAAGACGGCGTACCGGGCTGAGTACGGTTAAGGAATATATCGGGCAGCTGCAAAGCTTCGGCGGTGACGATTTGCGCACAAGTGCATTATATAATGTAGAAGAGTTATCTTGCGCAGAGCTTTTGGAGGAATTCATGTTTATGGGACTGCGCCGCAGCGAAGGTGCGAGCCTGGCGGAGGCACGCGAGCGCTTTGACGTGGATGTGCTGCAGCGCTTTGCCTCCGAGCTGGCGCCGCTGTTTGAACAAAAGCTTATTGCGTATGATGCAAGCACGCAAAGACTGCGCCTGACAGAGCGTGGTATGGAGGTCGGCAATCAAATATTTGAAGTTTTTGTGATAACTTAAAAATAAATCAAAAAGGTGTTGACAATAAAGTAGGCTAGTGCTATTCTAGTATCAAGATGTTAGCACTCCTAGTGATAGAGTGCTAACAATCAAAATGAGGTGGGAATATGTTAAACGAAAGAAAGAAAAAAATTCTCCAGCTCATAATTGAGGATTATATTTCAACCGCTGAGCCTGTAGGTTCAAGGACGATTGCCCGCAAATATGATTTGGGCCTCAGTCCTGCGACCATCCGTAACGAGATGAGTGACCTGGAGCTCCTGGGTTATCTGGAGCAGCCGCACACCTCGGCCGGACGTGTACCGTCGGCTCAGGCTTATCGTCTTTATGTTGACTCGCTTGTTGAGCCGGGCACTCTGACAGATAATGACAGAGCACTTATTAACGGCTGGTTCAGCGAAAGACGCAGAAGCATTGATGAAATCTTCCAGTCAACGGCGAAAATCCTTTCCCGGATGACGAAGAATGTTTCAATGGTGCTGGCTAACCGTGATGCCGGTGCGTGCTTCCGTTATATGAAGTTTTTACCTCTGGATGAGCACCATGCCATCCTGTGCATTGTAACAGATGACGGCAATGTGGCCAACTGCGTGGTAGAAATTCCTTTGGGAATGCGGCCGGAGGAGCTGGACTACATGGCAGGACGCGTCAGCAGACTGCTGGAGGGCAGAGAGCTGGCGAATATTACCGAGGACTTGCTGCAGGCGGTGCATACTAATATAGCAGATGATAAGCTGCTGTTCACATCGCTGGTACAGTCCATCCGCCAGATGCGTCAAAAATACCAGCAGCAAAAGGTTTTCCTGGGTGGTACCAAGCAGCTGCTGAACCAACCCGAATTCCGCGACGTGGAGCGTGTGAAGAATCTTCTGGGTATCCTTGAAGAGGAGCGCGTAGTACGCGATTTGCTGAAGGCAGGCGAGGACAGCGGACTGAAAATCACGATTGGCAGTGAAAACAAATTCACAGGCATTCAGGATTGCAGCATGGTACAGGCAACCTACCGTCTTAACGGTCAGATAGTCGGTACGATGGCAGTTCTTGGCCCGACGCGTATGGAATACGGCAAGGTAATTACCGTAATGGATTACCTGCATAAGTATTTGAAAACGATGTTCGAGCAAAAGCCCGACAATAAATAAAACTAAGGAGGAAGAGCCTTGCATGATAATGAAATGAAAGAAAAACAGGCTGAGCAGGAGGCTGCGGAAGCGAAGGCTGCCGAACAGGAAACTGCGGAAGCTGCAGAAGCTGAAAAAGCTGAAGATGCAAAAAATGCGGAGGAAGCCGCTGAGCCTGAGGTTGACCCGAAGGATGCCAAAATCGAAGAGCTGCAAAATCGTTTGCTGAGATTGCAGGCCGATTTTGAAAACTTCCGCCGTCGCACCAATATAGAAAAGGAACAGCTTTCCACCTTTGTAACAGCAAATGTGGTTGGCAAGTTCTTAAAGGTTTTAGATAATTTTGAGCGTGCCGAAGCAAGCGTCGAAAAGGGCGATAATGTGGATGCAGTTGTAGACGGTATGAAAAAAATCCGCCGTCAGTTTGAAGATGCCTTCAAGGATCTGAAGGTAGAAGAAATTGAAGCTCAAAATGCCAAGTTTGACCCGAACATCCACGAAGCTGTAATGCGCGGTCATAATCCGGAGCTGGATGATGAAATCGTAGATATGGTTTTCGAAAAAGGCTATAAGCTGGGTGACAAGGTTATCCGTCACAGTAAGGTAAGAGTAAACACCAACGAATAAAGCTGGAGTGCTCTTCACAATAAATTTAAAAAATATATCACATCGATTCGGTAAAAATGCGGCAGCTGCCGCATCACCGAAGGATAGTAATCAGGAGGATAAAAATTATGGCTAAAGTAATTGGTATTGACTTAGGTACTACTAATAGTGTTGTTGCAGTTATGGAAGGCGGCGAACCTACTGTCATCACTAACCAGGAAGGCAGCCGCTTAACCCCGTCTGTTGTAGGCTTTGCTAAAAACGGCGAGCGTCTTGTCGGCCAGCTGGCAAAACGTCAGGCAGTTTCCAACCCTGACAGAACCATCAGCTCCATCAAACGTCACATGGGCGAAGGCTCTTACAGAGTAACTGTCGATGACAAAAAATATTCCCCGGAAGAAATTTCCGCAATGATTCTGCAAAAACTGAAAGCTGATGCAGAAGCTTATCTGGGCGAAACTGTATCCCAGGCAGTTATCACTGTTCCGGCATACTTCAATGACAGCCAACGTCAGGCTACTAAAGACGCTGGTAAGATTGCAGGCCTTGAGGTTCTGCGTATCGTCAACGAGCCTACCGCTGCTTCTCTGGCATACGGCATTGATAAAACCGACGACCATACCATCATGGTATACGACCTTGGCGGCGGCACCTTCGATGTATCTATTCTAGATGTCGGCGACGGCGTATTCGAAGTAAAAGCAACCAACGGTGATACTCATCTGGGCGGCGATGACTTCGATAAGAAAATCATGGACTGGATGGTTGACGAATTCAAGAAAGCTGAAGGCATTGACCTTTCTACCGACCGTATGGCTATGCAGCGTCTGCGTGAGGCTGCTGAAAAAGCTAAAATCGAATTGTCCGGCGTTATGAGCACCAACATCAACCTGCCGTTCATCACTGCAGGTGCTGACGGCCCGAAACATCTGGATATGGACCTGACCCGTGCTAAATTCGAAGCTATGACTGCAGATCTGGTTGAACGTACCATGGGCCCTGTTCGTCAGGCTATGAGCGATGCAGGTCTTTCCACAAGCGATATCAGCAAAGTAATCCTGGTCGGCGGTTCTTCCCGTATCCCGGCTGTACAGGCTGCTATCAAAGCATTCATGGGCAAAGAGCCTTACAAAGGAGTTAACCCGGATGAATGCGTTGCAGTAGGTGCTGCTATCCAGGCTGGCGTTCTCTCCGGTGAAGAAGGTACCGGCAACGTACTGCTGCTGGATGTAACTCCGTTGTCCCTGGGTATTGAAACCCTCGGCGGTGTATTCACCAAGATTATCGACCGCAACACCACCATCCCGACCTCTAAGAAACAGGTATTCTCTACCGCTGCAGATAACCAGCCTTCCGTTGATATCCATGTTCTGCAAGGCGAACGTGAAATGGCTGCAGACAACAAAACTCTGGGTCGCTTCGAGCTGTCCGGCATCCCGGCTGCACCGCGTGGAATTCCTAAAATCGAAGTTTCCTTCGACATTGATGCTAACGGTATCGTTAACGTAAGCGCTAAAGACCTTGGCACCGGCAAAGAACAAAAGATTACCATTACCTCCTCCGGCACCCTTGATAAGGACGAAGTAGACAGAATGGTTAAAGAAGCAGAAGCTAACGCTGAAGCTGATAAGAAACGTAAGGAAGGCGTAGAAGTTCGCAACCAGGCCGACAACATGTGCTATCAGGCTGAAAAGACCATGAAGGATATGGAAGGCAAAGGCAAGGATGAATTAATCGCTAAAGTTAAAGCTGCAGTTGACACCCTGAAAGAAACCATGAAGGGTGACGACCTCGACAAGATTAAAGCTGATACCGAAGCTCTGACCAAACCGCTGTACGAGCTGAGCGCTGAGCTTTACAAAGAAACTCAGGCACAAGAGGGTGCTGCAGGCGCACAAGGCGCAGCAGGTGCTCAGGGTGCTAAAAAAGCTGACGATGATGTTGTTGACGCTGAAGTTGTTGACGACGACAAGAAATAATCCTGTCTATAAAGCACCGTCTGCGTTGTTGAAACGCCTAGACGTACTAAAAGTACGCCGTCGCCGTTTCGCCTAGCATCTGATACCTTCTCACCAGCCTTCGGGTTGGGCGAAAAGCACCATCTGTGTTGTTGATACAGACGTAAAAAAGTAATATAATATTAGTGCCCAGCTGCTGTGGCAACCGCCATCATGCATCTGGGCATTATATGCTTAAATAATATTCGTTAGAAAAGTTTTAGGAGGCGCCTGTTTTGGCTAAGAGAGATTATTATGAGGTACTGGGAGTAAGCAAAACAGCTTCCCAGGACGAAATAAAAAAAGCATTCCGTAAACTGGCCCTGAAATATCATCCTGACCGCAATAAGGGCAACGAAGAAGCCATGAACAAATTCAAGGAAGCCAATGAGGCTTACAGCGTCCTTTCCGATGAGCAGAAGCGCCAGCAGTATGACCAGCTTGGCCCTGATGCCTTCGAACAGGCGCAGACTGCCGGCGGCGCCGGCGGTAATCCGTTCGGCAGCGGCTTCGGTGGCTTTGGCGGCGGAGGCATGGATGATATTTTCGATATGTTCTTCGGCGGCCAGGGACGCAGTCGCGGCGGCCGCGAAGCGGGCCCGCAGCGCGGTGCGGATTTGCGCTTTGATATGGAAATTACCTTTGAAGAAGCAGCTTTCGGCGTAGAGAAGGAAATCAATCTGTATCGCGACGAAACCTGCGACCATTGCCACGGTGATGGTGCAGAACCCGGCTCCAAGGTTGAAACCTGTCCTGAATGTCATGGCTCCGGCTATGTACGCTTCACCCAGAACACCATGTTCGGTCAGATGGTAAATGAGCGTCCGTGCTCCAAGTGCCACGGCGAGGGCAAGATTATTTCCAAACCCTGCAAGGAATGCCGCGGCAAGGGTACTGTGAAGAAGAATAAACGCCTGAAGGTAAAAATTCCTGCAGGTGTAGATAATGGCTCCCGTCTGCGCGTAAGCGGCGAGGGTGAGGCCGGTGCTAAGGGCGGTCAGAGCGGTGATCTTTACGTATATCTGTACGTGAAGCCACACAAGTTCTTTGAACGTGACGGCACTACTGTTCTGTGCGAGGTACCTGTCAATATCGTACAGGCAACCCTGGGCGCTGAGATCAAGGTTCCTACGCTGGATGGTCAGGTAACTGTTAAGGTTCCCGAAGGCACTCAGCCCGGTAAGGTGCTGCGCCTGAAGGAGAAGGGCATTCCCAGCCTGCGCGGCGGTCAGCGCGGCGATCAGCTGGTTCGCATTAAGGTAGTTGTGCCGACTAAGCTGAACGAAAAGCAGAAGGAAGCACTGCGCAGCTTCGGTGAAATCAGCAAGGATAATATCAGCCCCGAGGAAAAGAGCTTCTTCAATAAAATCAAAAATCTTTTTAAATAAAAACTGTAAAAAGCTTGACACTTATCAGGCTATGTGTTATCATATTCTAGTAACAAAGCAGAAGCCACTCGCTTCTCACCTTGCGGCAAACGCTCGACAGGGTTGGATATGATATTCATGCGGGTGGAATTTGTTCTGCCCGCTTTTTTTGTTTTGCTTATATCTGATATGTTACAGATTTTATAAGCAGTAATTGCTTATCTGATGTTCATGGAGGTGAATTGTTATAAGTAAGGAAAGCTTGCGTATTAACGAAGAAATTCGTGCGCGTGAAGTGCGTGTTATTGCCAATGGGGGCGAACAGCTTGGCATTATGTCCAGCCGTGACGCTCTGAAGCTTGCATTAGAAAATCATCTGGACTTAGTCGAAATTGCTCCGACAGCAAAACCGCCTGTGTGCCGGATTATGGATTATGGCAAGTATCGTTACGAGCAGCAAAAACGCGAAAAAGAAGCTCGTAAGAAACAAAAGACCTTCGACATTAAAGAAGTTAAGCTGCGTCCCGGTATCGAGGACCACGACTTCAATGTTAAGTATAAGAATGCAGTACGTTTCCTGGAAGATGGCGATAAGGTAAAAGTTACCATCATGTTCCGTGGCCGCGAACTGTCTCATCCTGAGCTTGGCGAGGTGCTGCTGAATCGTATGGCACAGCAGTTGAAAGAAATTGCCGTCGTAGAAAGAGTTCCAAAATTAGAAGGCAAAAACATGATTATGATTGTTGCGCCAAAACCTGCTAAATAATAGAGGAGGAAATCACAATGCCGAAAATGAAAACCCGTAGAGCTGCTGCAAAGCGCTTCAAAAAAACCGCTTCTGGTGAATTCAAACATTTTAAAAACTTCAAGAGCCACATTCTCGAACATAAATCTCCTGCACGTAAGAGAAACCTGCGCAAAGCTGCTCTGGTGCACAAGACTGACAAAGAGCATGTAGCAAAAATGCTCCCGTACGCATAATTAAGAGATTTAAAGGAGGATACTAACAATGGCAAGAGTTAAAGTGGGCGTAACCGCTCATCGTCGTCATAAACACATTCTGAAACTGGCTAAAGGTTACTATGGTTCCCGCAGCAAACAATTCAAAAAAGCTAACGAGCTGGTAATGAAAGCTCTGTCCTATGCTCGTCGTGACCGTCGCGCTAAAAAACGCGAGTACCGTCGTCTGTGGATCGCTCGTATCAACGCTGCTACCCGTGCTAACGGCCTGAGCTACAGCCGTTTCATCTGCGGCCTGACCAAAGCTGGCATCGAAATGAACCGCAAAGTTATGGCTGACATGGCTATCTATGACTCTGCTGCTTTCGCTAAGCTGGTAGAAGCTGCTAAAGCTGCTCTGTAAGAGAAAAGTAAATACTGACTGGTGCGTAGGCGCTGGTCTGAGCCTGCTCCTGTGCATGCATGGGAGCAGGTTTTTTTGTAATTTGTGAGGGGTTTAGTTTTATGTTAGTAGTTTTAAGTAAAGCCCTGGCCTTTGTGCTCATCATACTTATAGGCTATATCTGCAAACGCCGCGGATTTTTTTCACCGACAGATTATCAGGTCGTAAGCAAAATTGTTTTGAATATTACGCTGCCCTGTGCCGTAATCAACAGCTTTGCACATTTTGAGATGGATTATTCGCTAATCGCTGCCGTCTTTTTAGGCTTATTCGGCAATCTAATGATGCTGTTTGTATCCTTGATGCTGACGCGCGGAGATACGCCGGCTACCAAGATTTTCTATATATTCAGCCTTGCGGGTTATAATATAGGCTGCTTTACGCTGCCGTTTGCGCAGGCCTTTTTAACGCCCTTTGCCGTAGTCGGTCTGTGTATGTTCGATGTGGGCAATTCGATTATGTGCACCGGTATGACCTACGCGCTGACGGCCTCCTGCATCGGTTATGCGGACGGACGCAAGGACAAATTCAGCATGAAGAATATTGCGCAAAAGCTGCTGCATTCGGTGCCGTTTGTTGTTTATATCAGTATGTTGGTGCTGTCGCTGGCAGGATTCCACTTCCCTAAGAGCGTGTATACGTTTACAGAGATTGTGGGCACAGGCAACCCGTTTTTAAGTATGCTGATGATTGGTATGATGTTTGAAATCAAGCTGGATAAGAAGGCAATGGGCTATGTCAAGGAGCTGTTCAGCGTGCGTTATGCAATATCGCTCTTGTGCGCTGCTGCTTTTATTTATCTGGCGCCTTTCAAGCAGGAGATAAATTATGTGATTGCGCTGGCGTTTATGGCACCCTGCACGATTATCGGCCCAATTTTTGTAGAGAAGTTGGGAGCAAATGTACAGCTGGCCAGCCTGTTCAATTCATTGACGATTATTACCAGCGTCGTTCTTTTTACAGCTTTTTTCATTATAATAAATGGCTGATTGACGTTGGCTTAAATATATTGGTATAATAGTAGAAAAGTAATGTGACTACGTATAGAGGAGAAACAAGATGGAACTTACCGGATTGCAAAACCCAATGGTGAAGGCTGCAGCAGAGCTGAAGCAGAAAAAATATCGTCAGCAGCAGGGCCTGTTCTTGGCGGAAGGCCTGCGTACTGTGGAAGAGGCAGTGCGTTACGGCGCCGTGCAGAGCATTTTTTATACTGCGATTGAGGATGACCGCACCCGCGCTGTGCTGGAGCAGGCTGCTGCCAAGCAGATTAAGCTCGTCTGCGTGAGCGACAAGGTGCTGAAAAAAATTGCCGATACCGAAACGCCGCAGGGAATTATTGCCGTATGTGAAATGCGCAGCAAGCGTCTGGATGATTTTCTGGCATCCGGCAAAATGCTGCTTGTTTTGGACCGTGTAACAGATCCGGGAAATATCGGCACCATGCTGCGTACAGCGGATGCCGCAGGTGTTGGCGGTTTGCTGCTGCTGCAGGGCAGCGCTGATATTTATGCGCCGAAAACAGTGCGTGCTTCCATGGGCTCGCTGTTCCACCTGCCGGTGCTGAGCGGTTTGAGCGAGGAGCTGTTGGTGCAGGCAGCACGTAAGGCAGGATATGAGCTGCTGGTTACTTGCCTGGACGGCGCGGATAATTTGTACAAGGCTGACTTGCAGGGACGCATTGCTTTTGTTATGGGCAATGAGGCCAACGGCGTGAGTCCTGCTTTGCTGGCGGCAGCAGACAAGCGCGTCTTTATTCCGATGCAGGGACGTGCGGAATCGCTGAATGTTGCTATGGCGGCCGGCATTGTGATGTTTGAGGCACTGCGTCAGAAGCTTAAATAATTTTTTATTTTTTGCTTGACAAAAGTATCTTACTGTAATATAATATCTATGTTGCCTATGGATGGGTTCCCGAGTGGTTAAAGGGAGCAGACTGTAAATCTGCCGCGTTTCGCTTCGTTGGTTCGAATCCAACCCCATCCACCAACTTTCATCGCGGGGTGGAGCAGTTGGTAGCTCGTCGGGCTCATAACCCGAAGGTCGGTGGTTCAAGTCCGCCCCCCGCAACCAACTAAATATTGCTGATGTAGCTCAGTCGGCAGAGCGTATCCTTGGTAAGGATAAGGTCACCAGTTCAATCCTGGTCATCAGCTCCAAATGGCGGCGTAGCTCAGTTGGCTAGAGCATGCGGTTCATACCCGCAGTGTCCGCGGTTCGAATCCGTGCGCCGCCACCAACTGCAATTCAAGACTTCCAAAAAATTGGGAGTCTTTTTTGTTGTCTGCAACAGATAAATGGAATATAAAATATTCTGCTTCGTATCATGTAAAAATTTTTGTTGGTTTTAATATTTTTTACAAAAAAATAAATTGCAACAGTTTTCATATTTTTCTTGACACCGCAATCTTTAAATGATATACTTGTAAACAGTATTGATTCCGAAAACAGATAGAGGTACAAAAAACACATATGTCTGAATAGACATATGTGTAAATGACTGGTTTTGGCTATGGCGGACTTTGCCGAATTTTAATCTGTCATAGCTGTGATTGGTATATATTTTAAGGAGTGGTATGAGTATGCAGAAAAAAGAACTATCTAAGTTAGTCCTGACAACCCTGTTAACTGGCGGTGTACTGTGGGGGGGGACAGCATTCGCTGCTGAAGAGAATTTGCAAGAGTTTTCTTTGGATACCATGGTTGTTACCGCAACCAGAACGGCAATGACCGTTAAGGAAACCCCTTCGACCGTAGAGATTGTTGACAGCAAAAAGCTGGAGCAGACACAGGCTAAAACCTTGCATGATGCTTTAAAGGGCGCTTTGGGCGTTAATGTATTTAATGATTTCCAGGGACGCAGCAATGTCAGCATCCGCGGCAGTGAATCCCGTCACGTATTGATTATGGTTGACGGCAAGCGTTTAGGCGGCGAGGCAGCTTACAACTCTGCCAATGCCTGGGACGTAGACCGTATCCGTATGGAGGACGTTGAGAAGGTTGAAATTATCCGCGGACCTGCGGGTGCACTGTATGGCAGTGATGCAATGGGCGGTGTAATTAACGTTATTACCAAAACTCCGGATAAGACAACTGCTGACATTAACTATGAATATGGCTGGTATGAGGACGGCAAGGGCGCAGGCTATAAAGGCAACCTGTATCTGCAAGGCGCTGAAGGCAACTATTCCTATAAAATCAACGCCGGCCTGAATAAAAACAGACCGTATTTGGATCCCAAAGGCAGCGGAGATTCCATGAATTTCTATGGCAAGCAGCAGCCGCTTTCTTTAAGTGTTGACTATAAGTTTGATAATGGCAATAAATTAAGCGTAGATTTCAGCAAAATTAAGGAAGAGAATCAAAAAACTACTACTAGCAGAACTGTTATGACGTCTAGTACTTGGCAGGATAAGGTGCAGACGATTTGGAATAATAATAAACGTACTGACTATGCTATTACTTATCAGGGTTCAGATGATAAGCAGGACTGGATGTTCCGAGCTTATAAATCAGTATTTGATAAGCATTACACGAATCAGAATAATACCCGTATGACGATGATGGGCAAACCGGGAGCTTGGAAGCTGCAGGATCCTAAGCATGATACGGTTAAGCGTACTCTGAGCGTTATTGAAGGCAAGGATATATTTAACCTTAGTGATAAGAATAAGCTGACTGCCGGTTTTGAATATCGTAAGGATGAGAGTGAGGGTACACGCTTAAAGAAACCAAATACATCTTTGAGTGGTTCTAGTGCTCGTGATGCTTTTGATAAGGCTGATATTAATTATATGGCAGCATATGTTCAAGACGAATTCAGACCGAATGATAAATGGCTGATTATTCCTTCCGTTCGTTTTGACCACAGTGATCAGTTCAGCAACAAGCTGACAAGTAACTTAGCTGCAACCTATAATGCTGCAGACGACGTACGTATTAAAGCTGCAATTGGTCAGGGCTATAAAACTCCGACTGTAAACGATTTGTACATTTTCTGGGAAATGTATGCCGCAAATCGGGGTTCCAAAGGTCAATTCTATGTTGGTAACCCTGACTTGAAGCCTGAAAAATCCTTAAGCTACGAATTATCTGTTGAAAAGGATTGGGGTGACAGATCTACCGTCCATCTGGGCTTATTCAGAAATGAAGTTAAAGATTTGATTAGTACCCGCTGGACCGGAGAATATACTGAGCAGCATCCTGATATTTATCCTGGCGTTACAGGTGACATGATTATGGCTTATGAAAATATCCCTGAAGCAACTTTACAGGGCGTAGAGCTGTACGGTTCTCATAGAATCGGTAAGGATATTTATCTTAACGCCGGTTATACCTTCTTGGATGCTAAAGACAAAACAGCAGGAACTCGTCTGAAAGACAGAGCTAAGCATCAGGTAACCTTTGGCGTTTCCTATCAGCCGGAAAATATTTATGCTTGGGACTTGAGCTTTGACCTTGTATCTAACATCAACTATTATTTCAATAATGGCGATAAGAGTACTATGGGTCACTTCGTTTACGAAACCAAGGATTTCACCATTGCCAATATTATGGCTTCCAGACATCTCAACAAGGATACCAAGATTTATCTGGGCATTGACAACATCAGCAACCACCAGAACTTTGGTCCTTATTCTGATGGCAACCTTGGCCGTTTGTACAGAGTTGGCATGGAATACAAATTCTAAACATAACCGGTAAAGCAAAATAACAAATGAAGCAGGCCCTGTGGCCTGCTTTATTTGGCTAAGAGGAATTATTATGCGAAAAGTTTTTAGTTTCATTTTTTCAGTTCTTATGGTATGCTTATGTATAAGCGGTTGCTCTCCGCTAACCGGCAGCTCCGGTTCAGGCTCCGCAATAAAAATTACCGATGATAACCAGCGTATTGTTACCTTGAAGAAGATTCCGGAAAGAATTGTTGTCCTGTCCCCGTCCTTCCTGGAGCTGGTGCAGGCTGTAGATGGCAAGGTTGTCGGCCGTGCCAAAACACAGGTAGGCAAGGTGCCCGCTTTTGCCAAGGATGCTGCCGAGGTAGGCTTTATCTTTAATATCAATGTAGAAAAAATTATTGAGCTGAAGCCTGATCTGGTAATTGCTTACAAGGGCATGCACGAGCGTTATCTGCATACATTGGAATCCAACAATATTCCAGTTGTTGTGCTGAATCTGAAATCCTATGAGGATGTTAAGCACAGCATGCTCACCATTGGCAAAATAATGCGTAAGGATGATAAGGCGCAGAAGGTTGTGGCAAATCTCGATAAGGATATCAATGCTACAGTAAGCATGCTGCCTAAAAGCGAGCGCAGCGTAGCGATTCTGCACACCACCAGCATGGGTATTACTATGGAAAAGGAAACCAGTATTGCCGGCTGCTGTGCCAAAATGCTTAAATTACGCAACGTAGTACAGGGCGAAACCAAGCCTGTCAGCGGACCGATGGGAACTCAGCCTGACAAGGCTCCCTACAGCTTAGAGGATTTGCTGGAGAAAAATCCGCAGGTAATTTTTATCACCTCTATGGGTGCGCCCAGAGATAGTGATGGCAATCCTAAGCTGGAGATTATGAGCAATCCGGCGTGGAATTCCATCGATGCGGTAAAAAATAAGCAGGTATTTTTCCTGCCGGACGATTTGTTCCTGCTCAATCCTGGCTTGGAATATCCTAAGGCAGTACGCTACATGGCAGCAAAAATGTATCCTGATGCAGTAAAGGAGTAGGCTGATGATTGATTATGCAAAAAATATTCAGGCGTTTTATGAGCGCGATGATTATAAGGCTCTTGCCGGCCAATCGGGGGCTACTGCTGTTGAAGCGAGCTTCAAGGACTTGACCTATGTTCCGCGCAAGACCAAACCGTTGCCGGGGATGATGGCCAGGACGATGCTGCAGGAGTTTGCTTTGCAGCCTGCGCAGCCTACGGCGCTGTATCTGCATATTCCGTTCTGCAATCTGCGCTGCTCCTACTGCAGCTTTTACCGCAATCCCTTTGAGGCGGAGCAGGTTGAGGAATATGTACAGGCGCTTTTGGCGGAGTTGGATTTTCTGCAGCAGCAGGGCGTTTTTGCCAAGCAAAGACCGGAAGCGGTATTCTTTGGCGGCGGCACGCCGTCCGTGCTCAATCCGGCGCAAATAAGCGCGCTGCTGAACAAGATTCACAGTGTAGCAAGTCTGGCGGATGATTGCGAGGTAACCTTTGAAAGCAGTATTTATGATTTATCGGCGGATAAGCTTGCTGCCTGCATCGCCGGCGGCGTTAACCGCTTCAGCTTCGGCGTGCAGGCCTTTGATACGCATTTGCGCCGCTCCTTAGGCAGGCTTAATGCCAAGGAAGAGGTAACGGCCAAGCTCGAAGAGGTTGCGGCTAAAGACGTAAAGGTTATCATCGACCTGATTTACGGCTTGAACGGCCAGACGCAGGCAATGCTGCTGAACGATATCAGAACGGCGCTGGCCTGCGGCGTGAGCGGCATGGATTTGTACAAGCTGCAGATTATGCCTAAATCTCCCTTAGGTCAGGCGATTGCCAAGGGCAACATCAAATACGAATATAACGACAGAATGTTGGCGGAAATGTTCGTTGCTGCCGATGCTCTGCTTGCAGAGCAGGGAGCCAAGGCACTGAGCTGCTGCCATTGGGCAATGCGCGAGGATGAACGCAGCGGCTACAACACGCTGGTGAAGAGCGGTGCGAACATCATTACCTGCGGTGCGGCCTGCGGCGGTCACATGGGAATGTACAATTACATGAAGACTATGGACCGAAGCGACTATGTAAAAAAGGCTACGTCCGGGCAGTACGCCGTTATGGGCATGGGCAAGCATAATGAAAATTATCTGTTGCTGGAAAAGCTGTCCGGACAGTGTGATTCCGGCAGATTTGATTTTGCTTTGCTGAAGCAGTATAGCGATGCCGATTGGGAAAGCCTGCTTGCACCGCTGTTGGAGCAGTGGGAGCGTTTGGACCTGCTTTACGCAGTGGATGGCAAGTATTTCTTTACGGCGAAGGGAAAATATTACTATCGTCAGATGGACAGAGTGCTGCTGACAGCTGCGGAGTATGCGCTTTACGGCAAACCGGGACTGATGGAGCAGGCCGGACAGAAGATGATGGGCATTATGAAGAATATGAAATAAAAGGAGTGTACGACTATGCAGGACATTTTAATCGTTTATGACAGCAAAACCGGTAATACGGAAAAGGTTGCTAAGGCTTTGGCTGAGGCTGCAGGCGAACGCTGCGTGCTGGCGCAGGTTGATGCTGCTCCGGCTGCGGATGACTTCGCTGTTGTTGTAGCAGGCTACTGGGTTGACAAGGGCGCACCGAACGCAAAGATGAAAAAATATCTGGAGAATTTACACGGCAAAAAGGTAGTGCTGTTTCAAACCTTGGGCGCAGACCCGGCGAGCGACCACGCTGTAAGCTCCCTGGTAAATGCAGGTGTACTGATGAACAAGGACTGCAAGGTACTGGGTACTTTATCTATCCGCGGTGCGATTGACCCGGCGCTGATTGCTATGATGCGCAAGATGCCGGCAGGCAGCCCGCACAGCCCCAGTCCCGAGAGCGAAGCCCGTTGGGCTGCGGCTGCAAGCCATCCGGATGCAGCGGACTTGGCAAAGGCCAAGAGCTTTATGCAGGGATTTTTGGCTATGTATGACAAGTTTTTGAAGATGATGTAAGAGCAGTCCTTCATACAAGAACAGTGTTTTATAATGCGCAGTCGCAGTTTGGCTGCGCATTTATTATTGTAAAAGCATTTTAGGGCAGAGAAATTTAAACGATAAACTAAAAGTGTAGAACTATTGACAAAATTGTGTTTGCGTAAAGTTCGCTCATAGTGTACAATGGATGTAGTCAATAAATGCAATTTTGAAAGGAAGGTGCATTATGAAAAAATTATTAGTGCTCATCATGGCAGCTTTGATGATTCTTGCTATGGCTGTTGCAGGCTGCGGCGGCGATGACAAAGCTGACAAAGGCAGTACTGCACACAAGGAGAAGCTGGTTATCGGTACCGATGCCGATATCAACAACCTTAACCTGCAAAAACAACAGGACGCTGCCAACAACGTTATTCTGAAGAACACTCACCAGACTCTGGTATTCTTCAATAACGGCTCTCAAGGCAAGGAGCGTTTCGGTCCCGGTCTGGCTACCGACTGGAAGTTCGTAGATGATACCCATATCATCATGAACCTGCGTAAGGACGTATACTTCAACGATGGTAAAAAGACTCCGATGACTGCAGATGACGTTAAATTCACCCTGGATATGGCAATGAAAAACGTTATCAAATCCGCTCTGGCAGGCTATGTAAAATCTACCGTTAAAGACAAATATCAGATTGAAATCGAAATCAGCTCCTATAACAACGAATTCATTCAATCTCTGTCCTCCGTTCCTCTGTCCATCCAATCCAAAAAGGCTTATGATGATGGCGTAAAAGAGCCGTGGCTTATCGGTACCGGCCCTTACAAATATGACAAATGGGTTCAAGGCGAATACTGCCGTCTGACCAAGGTTAAGGATTATTGGGGCAACAACCTGCCTGCAACCGATAACTTTGCTCCCGGCGTATCCGATATCATCGAATTCCGTCCGATGATCGAAGCTTCTGCTCGCGTAATGGCTCTGCAGGCCGGCGAAATCGATGTATGCGTAAATCCGCCTATCAGCGATCTGAAATTCTTGAAGGATGACAAGAATATCACTGTTTACGAACAACCCGGTACCCGTCTGTTCTACTTCGCGTTCAATGTTGAAAAGAAACCGTGGGATAACCAAAAACTGCGTCAGGCTGTAGCTTGCGCAATCGACAAGAAATCCGTTCTGGATGCTGCTCTGAATGGCAAAGGCACTCTGCAAAAAACCATTCTGAACCGTGGTCTGTGGGGCTTCTATGATGAAATGCCCGGCTATGACTACAATCTGGAGCGTGCTAAACAGCTGATGAAGGAATCTGGCGTAACCGGTCCTATCAAAACCACTCTGACCTATGCAACCGGCGCTCCCTATGAGCAGATTGCAACTGTTATCCAAGCTAACCTGGCACAAATCGGTATTACCGTAGATCTGGTTCCGATGGAGCAAGCTGCTCTGAAGGCTGCCTGCAAGGACGGCAAACAAAGCCTGTTCCTGTGGCGTTGGAACGAAGACTCCAAGGTTGACTTCGTATATCGCGACCTGTTCTACACCGGTTCCGGCTCCAACTATCATCACTTCTCCGATCCGAAGGCTGACAAGCTGATTGATGATGTTGCAACCCTGAAGGATCAGAACAAACGCATGGAAGCTGGCGTTGAGCTGCAAAAATACCTGGTTGACGAATGCCCGCAGGTTCCTCTGTACATTGCTAACCTGGTAGTTGCCTACAATAAAAAACTGAAAGGTCAATATTTCTACGGCGGCGGCAACCACGATTGGCGTCATGCTTATATCGCTAAATAATTTTGCTGAAAAATTTACAAAGGCGTAAAACAAGGGAGGCGTAGTCCTCTCTTGTTTTATCATAGCACCTTTTATTTGAGTTCTACGGAAAGGAGCTTTGTTGAATGCTTAAATATGTTGTCAACAGACTCCTCAGTTTGATTCCGGTAATTTTAGTAACCTCTTTTCTGATTTACTGGGCAATGAGTCTTACTGAGGGCGACCCCGCAATGATGATTGCCGGCGACGGCGCTTCGAAGGAAATGATTGATCAGATCCGCCATGATCTTGGTCTGGACCAGCCTTTCCTGCTGCAATATTTTAACTATATGAGAGGTATGCTTGTAGGTGATATGGGCAAATCCTATGTAACCAACAAGGACGTATTCCATACCTTCTTCCAATATCTGCCGAACACCCTGTATCTGGGCGGCGCTGCTGTTATTATCGCTACTCTGGTATCCATTCCTCTGGGCATCTACACCGCTATCCACCAGAACACCTGGAAGGATACCGCAGGCATGATTTTCGCTCTGTTCGGTACCTCCATGCCTAACTTCTGGCTGGGCCTGATGCTGATTATTATCTTTGCTCTGCATCTGAGATTATTCCCGACCGGCGGCAACTTTGGCTGGAAGAGCCTGGTTCTGCCTGCTGTAACCGTAGGCTTCGGTCTGGCAGCTTTGATTACCCGTATTACCCGTTCCTCCATGCTGGACGTTATGCGTCAGGATTATATGACCACCGCACGTGCCAAAGGCTGCAGCGAGCATCGTGTAATCTACAAGCATGGTCTGAAAAACGCACTGATTCCTATTATCACTGCTATCGGTCTGCAAATGTCCTTGGTTATCACCGGCTCCGTACTGGCTGAAACCGTATTCAGCTGGCCCGGTATCGGCCGTCTGGTATACGAATCTATTACCAGACGTGATATTCCGATGGTAACAGGTTCTATTATTCTGTGTTCTATTTTGATGTGCCTGATTAACCTGGTTGTCGATCTGGTATACGCATTCTTTGATCCGCGTATCAAGGCACAGTACAGCAAGAAGGGGTGAGGAAGATGGCTGCAAAGAAAAGAACTAAAAGACGCACCATGTTCCAGGAAACCTGGCATCGTCTGCTGAAAAATAAGGGCGCTGTAATCGGCATGGCCTTTCTGGCATTGCTGTGCGTCATCGCTCTGGTAAGTCCCTTGGTATTCAACTATGAAACCGATGTTATCGGTCAGAACCTGGCTATTAAGCTGCAGCCTCCCAGCGGGGAGCACTGGTTCGGCACCGATGAATATGGCCGTGACCTGTTTGCCCGTGTTATGTACGGCGCACGCTATTCCATGGCTATCGGTATCGGTTCCGTAGGCTTCGGTCTGATTGTTGGTACCATTTTAGGCTCTATTGCCGGCTTCTACGGCGGCAAGGCCGATGATATCATCATGCGCGGTATTGATATTTTCTACTCCATTCCTAACATTCTGAAGGCAGTAGTAATCGTATCTCTGCTGGGCACAAGCACCATCAACCTGATTATTGCTCTGGCAATTTCCTGCGCAACCAACTATGCGCGTATCGTGCGTGCTTCCGTTATGACAGTGCGCGATTTGGAATATGTTGAATCCTCCTATGCGATGGGCCTGCCCACCTGGAAGATTATTCTCAGACATATCCTGCCGAACTGCCTGTCTCCGATTATCGTACAGACTACTCTGCTGATCGGTACTACTATTATTTCCGCTTCCTCCCTGAGCTTTTTGGGTATCGGCGTACCGGCACCTGCTCCCGAATGGGGCGCGCTGCTTTCCGGCGGCAGAGGTCATATTCGTGATGCCAGCTACATTTGTGTTATTCCCGGTTTAGCTATTATGTTTACCGTATTAGCCTTGAACCTGTTGGGCGATGGCCTGCGCGATGCGCTGGATCCTAAGCTGAAGAAATAAGGGGGCTGCATTATGGATTTAGTATTAGATATCAAGGACCTTGTGGTCCATTATGAAACAGAAGACAGCGATGTGCATGCAGTCAACGGCATTGACATCGCTATTGGCAAAAAACGTACTCTGGGCCTGGTAGGCGAAACCGGTGCGGGCAAAACTACTACCGCACTGTCTATTATGAACCTTGTTCCGGATCCGCCGGGAGTTATCAAAAGCGGTACGATTAAGCTTGAAGGCAAAAACGTACTCGAAATGAGCGAGCGTGAGCTGGAGGAAATGCGCGGTAACGACGTGGCAATGATTTTCCAGGACCCTATGACCGCTCTGAACCCTGTTATGACCGTAGGCGAGCAGATTGCTGAAAGTCTGGAGCTGCACCAGAACCTTACTCCGGAGCAATCTCTGGAAAAGGCTAAGGATATGCTGAAGCTTGTTGGTATTGCTGAGGCAAGAGCTAACGACTATCCGCATCAGTTCTCCGGCGGTATGAAGCAACGTGTAGTTATTGCTATTGCGCTGGCCTGCAGCCCCAAGCTGCTGATTGCCGATGAGCCGACCACAGCGCTGGATGTAACCATTCAGGCGCAGGTATTGGAGCTGATGAAGGACCTCATCAACAACCGCGATATGTCCATGCTGATTATTACCCACAGCCTGGGTATCGTTGCCGAGGTTTGCGACGATATGGCAGTTATGTATGCCGGCCGTATTGTGGAGAAGGGCACTGTTGACGATGTATTCAACAATATGCGCCATCCCTACACCGAGGGCCTGTTCAACAGCCTGCCGAACCTGAAGGAACAGGGCGAAATGCTGGAGCCTATCAAAGGCCTGATGCCCGACCCGGCGGATCTGCCGCCCGGATGCACCTTCGCTCCGCGTTGTCCCTATGCTACCGAAGCATGCTCTGCCTCCGTGCCTGAGCTGCATTCCGTAGATGGCAGCAAAACTCATTTTGTAGCCTGCCACGCTTATTCCAGACCCGGATTTGCTTTAAGGAGGAACCAAAAATGAGTAATGCTCCGCTGTTAGTTATTGACAATCTGTCCAAATATTTTAATACCGCTGCAGGTCAGCTGCACGCTGTCGACGGTGTAAGCTTTACTCTGGAGGAAGGCAAAACTCTGGGTATCGTAGGCGAATCCGGTTGCGGTAAATCCACTACCGGACGCTGCATTCTGAAACTGATTGAGCCCACCAGCGGCAAAATCATCTTCCAAGGCAACGATATCACCAAGCTGAGCCGTAAGGAAATGCGCCCGCTGCGCCAAAAGATGCAGATGGTGTTCCAGGATCCGTTCTCCTCTCTGGACCCGCGTGAAACCGTTATGCAGCTTATCAGCGAGCCTATTATCGAGCATAAGCTGATTAAAGGCAGGGAAGCGATTGAAGAACGCACTCTGGAGCTGATGCGTACCGTTGGCTTGGCTGAGCGCTATGCCAATGTCTATCCGCATGAGCTGGACGGCGGCCGCCGTCAGCGTATCGGCATTGCCCGCGCTTTGGCGATGAACCCCAAAATCATCGTTTGCGACGAGCCTGTTTCCGCGTTGGACGTTTCCATTCAGGCGCAGATTCTGAACCTGCTCAAGCAGCTGCAAAAGGATTTGGGCCTGACCTATATCTTCATTACCCATGACCTGTCCGTAGTAAAATATTTCTCGGATGATATTGCGGTTATGTATATGGGCACTATGGTAGAAAAAGCACCTGCTAATCTGCTGTTCAAGAATCCGCTGCATCCTTACACCAAGGCACTGCTTTCGGCAATTCCTCTGCCTATCGTGGGCAAGGATAAGCCTAAGCGTCAGGTTATCAAGGGCGAAATTACCGCTCCTATCAACCTGCCGGATGCCTGCCGCTTCATGAAGCGCTGCGACTGCCCTGTTGCCGGCGTTTGTGATAAAGGCAATCCGGTATTGCGCGAGGTTGAGCCGCAGCATTTTGTGGCCTGCTCCTGCGTAAAATAATTTATATTGAAAAAATTAATCGCCCTCTGAAAAGCTGATTTCAGGGGGCGGTTTCTTCTAATATTTGTTACTTTCGTCCAATTATATACCGATTTTGGACGAAATGTTAAGGAGTTGGATGAAAGAAATGATTTAGCCTGATTATCTTAGATGGGTTTGCAGCTCAGTCGAATGTAAGGTATTGCTTGCGTAAAATGTATTTTTACCGGAGCCGTATCTGCTTATCACGCCTTCTTCTGTCAATTTCTTGAGAGCGGCAGCTGCCGAAGAAGAGCTGATGCTTGGACAAGAATTTAAAACATCATTCTTGGTGAAACGTCCCAGTTTTTGTGTAACGTAGTATCTGACAATATCATAGGCAGTGCTTTTAGCTCCTGCCTGTTCTGAAATGGTAATACGATCTTCGAATTCACGATAACATGCTAAAATGATGCCAAGCATGTATTTTATGAACGGTCGGGGATTATTTTTTTCTGTGTGCCAATTTTCGTCAGAAGCAGCCAAGCTTTCGTAATATACTTCTTTGGTATCTGCAATAGCTTTTTCAATACTTATATATTGTCCGACTACATAACCGCTGCGGTATAATAACAGTAAAGTTAATAATCTGCTCATTCGGCCGTTACCGTCATTAAACGGATGAATGCAAAGAAAATCCAAAATAAAGCAAGGTATCAGCAGCATTGGATCAACTAATTCTTTGTTGAGGGTATTTTCGTAGCTCGCACAAATATTTTCTATGGCTTGCGGTGTTTCATATGGTAAAAGAGGCTTAAAAATTATTTGCATAGTGCCATCAGGCAAACGCATATCTATCTCATTAGCCGTATTTTTAAAAATACCACCATAGGAAAGATTAGTGAATTTTAGTAGCTCTTTATGTAATTGTAAAATATAATTTGGCTTAACAGGTATGTAAGGATAATTTTCGTGTATTAGATTTAAAGCATTCCTATAACCTAAAATTTCCTTCTCATCACGATTTTTAGGTGTGGTCTTATCTTCACACAACTGTTTTAAACGGCTTTTCGTGGTAATAATACCTTCAATTCTGTTGGATGCTTCCGTGCTTTGAATTTTGGCTACCTCAACTAACCGTTCTAATTCCATAGGCTTTTGGCGCAGATATAAAGCCTGACGTCCTTTATACTCATGAATTTTTGCTATGTATGATAAAATTTCAGTGTCCCAAAGCATTGTTGACAATTTTGCATAGTCAAAATTTCTCATTTATCCACACCTTCTTTCTTCCAATATTTGTTACTTTCGTCCAATTATATACCAATTTTGGACGAAAAGCAAATGGGCTGGATGAAAGAAGAAAATAATAAATCATTTTTCCCCTCTTTATCTTTTGCCCAAAAAGTGCTATAATAAACATCAAATTGAATCGACCCCTGATAACACGATGAACAAGCAAGTAGGCTTAAGGCTGTGTTTAAGAGAGCGAAGTCACCGGCTGTAAGCTTCGCACACAAAATTATGCCGAAGTTCCCTTGGGAGTGTCCTGCCTGAAGGCCGCATGGCTGCGTAGGGTGGGCGTAAGGCTGCGTTAAAGCTTGCAAATGAAGGAACAAATTTGGGTGGTACCGCGAAATTTTTTCGCCCCTGTAAACTTATCAGTTTTGCAGGGGCGTTTTCTTATTTTTGGCTGACAGCTGATAAAGCATCATCTACTGCAGAAACAGCTTCTTGCACCAAAGGTATTAGCACGACCAACGATTTATCCAATTCGCATTAGCTCATGATAAATCGGGTCTTTGCGTCACGTACCTCCGGTACGCCTGCGTCGCGTTTCTTTGTATCTGATACTTTCTGAGCTGTCCAATGAAGAAAGGATGAAATCAATGAAAGAAAAATTAGAAGCATTAAAAGCTCAGGCTTTAGAAGAGCTTGCTGCCGTAACTTCTCTTGATGCGCTCAAGGACCTGCGCGTCAAATATCTGGGCAAAAAAGGCCCGATGACCGAAATCCTGCGCGGCATGGGCAAGCTGCCTGCCGAAGAGCGTCCGAAAATCGGCCAGATTGTTAACGAAATCAAGACTGAGCTGGAAGGCAAAATCAACGAAGCAACTGCCGTGCTGGAGAAAAAAGCATTGGCTGACAAGCTCGCTAACGAGCAGGTTGATATTACTCTGCCGGGACGCAAGCCGAAAACAGGTCACCTGCATCCTGTAACCCTGACCATGCGTGAGATTAAGAAAATCTTCATGCGTATGGGCTTTGACGTTTGCGACGGTCCGGAAATTGAGGATGTATACCACAACTTCACCGCACTGAACCTGCCTCCTGATCATCCGGCACTGGATATGCAGGATTCCTTCTATATTACCGAAAACTATCTGCTGCGTACCCAAACCTCCGGCGTGCAGGCGCGTACCCTGGAAAGCAAGGAGCCTAACACTCCGATTCGCATGATTTGCCCCGGTACCGTTTACCGCTGCGACTACGACGCAACCCATTCCCCGATGTTCCATCAGGTAGAAGGCCTGGTTGTAGATAAAAACATCAGCCTGGCAGATTTGAAGGGCACTCTGGAGCTGTTCTGTAAGCAAATGTTTGGCGAGGATGTTAAGGTACGCCTGCGTCCTTCCTACTTCCCCTTTACCGAGCCTTCCGTTGAGGTTGACGTATCCTGCCCGATTTGTCATGCTAAAGGCGGCGGCTGCCATGTCTGCAAGGACAGCGGCTGGCTGGAAATCCTTGGCGCCGGTGTTGTACATCCCAACGTATTGCGCATGAGCGGTTATGATCCTGAGAAAATGACCGGTTTTGCCTTTGGTCTGGGCGTTGAACGTATCGCTATGCTGAAATACGGCATTGACGATTTGCGCCTGTTCTTCGAAAATGACCAACGCTTCATCAGTCAATTCAAATAAGGAGGATCAATCATGCTTGCATCTTTAGAATGGTTAAAACAATATGTAGATATTAACATCTCCGTTGCGGAGCTGTGCGATAAAATTACCCGTGTCGGCCTGGAGGTTGACACCGTTACCCAACTGGGCAAGGGCCTGGAGGGTGTAATCACCGGTAAGGTTATGGAAATTCACCGTCATCCCGACAGCGACCACCTGTGGGTTTGCATGCTGGATTACGGCCAAGGCGGCGAACCGGTGCAGATTCTTACCGGCGCGCAAAACGTACATCAATATGACATTGTGCCTGTTGCCGTAGTTGGCAGCGTACTGCCTCCGAGCGAGCGCAACCCGCAAGGCCTGAAGCTGAAAAAGGCTAAAATGCGCGGCCTTGATTCCTTCGGTATGCTGTGCAGTGCCGATGAGCTGGGTATTGAATCCAAGCTGCTGCTGCCGGAGCAAAGAAACGGCATCTTCATTCTGCCGGAAAACACTCCGATCGGCGTAGACATCAAAACCGTTTTAGGCTTGGATGATACCGTTATCGATATCGACCTGACCAGCAACCGTGCCGACTGCTTCAGCATTATCGGTCTGGCGCGCGAAATCAGCGCTATCACCGGCTGCCCGCTGAAAATGCCCGCTATGGACGTTAAGGAAGCTGCCGCAGGTAAGGCAAGCGATTACGTAAACGTTAAAATTGACGCACCGGAGCTGTGCTCCCGCTTTGCTACCCGCGTGCTGAAGGACATCAAAATCATGCCTTCTCCCGAATGGATGCAGCGCCGTCTGCGTGCCTGCGGCGTGCGCCCCATCAGCAACGTAGTTGACGTTACCAACTATGTAATGCTGGAGCTGGGCCAGCCGATGCATGCTTATGATGCAGACAAGGTTGCAGGCCACACTCTGATTGTGCGCCGTGCTCAAGAGGGCGAAAAGCTCGTTACCCTCGACGGCAAGGAGCGTGAGCTGACCTCTGCTATGATTACCATCGGTGATGCCGAAAAGGCTGCCGGTCTTGGCGGTGTTATGGGCGGTCTTTTGACCGAGGTTACCGACGAAACCAAGAACGTTATTCTGGAGGCTGCTTCCTTCCACGGTCCTTCTATCCGCCGCACCTCCCGTGCGCTGGGCCTGCGCAGTGAAGCCAGCGGCCGTTTTGAGCGCGGCGTAGATACCATCCGCGACCATGACGCACTGAACCGTGCTGCTCACTTGCTGGAAGAAATGGGTGCCTGCGAAACCTTCAGCGGAATCGTGGAGGCTTATCCCGAAGAGCTGAAGCCGGCAGTAATCACCACTACCGCAGCAAAGATTAACGGCCGCATCGGTGTAAACATCGCTGAGGAAGAAATGGTTGCTATTCTTAGCAAATTGGGCTTCGGCGTAGAAGCAAAGGACGGCAAGCTGCTGATTACCGCTCCTACCTGGCGCCGTGACATCGACTGTGATGCCGATATCAGCGAAGAAATTGCCCGTATGCATGGCTATGATTTCATCGAAAGCCATCAGCCGGAGCTGACCATCACCCAAGGCAGCCAGTCTGTGCTGGACGATGTTAAGGACGACGTACAGGATTACATGGTAGGCGCAGGCCTGAGCGAAATGATGACCTATAGCTTCATCAAGGCTAACGCTTACGATAAAATGCTGCTGCCGGCAGATGATGCACGCCGCCGTTGCATCGAGCTGCTGAACCCGATTACCGACGCTTTCTCCGTAATGCGCACCACCATGGTTCCGAGCGCACTGCAGACTGCTTCCTTTAACCTGCGTAACCACAACAACAGTGTTGCTTTGTTTGAAATCGGCCGTATCTTCCTGCCGAAGGCACTGCCGCTGACCGAGGATCCAGAAGAGCGTCAGCTGCTGACCGCAGTACTGAGCGGCAGCCGCAAAGCACTCAACTGGTGCGACGATAAAGGCAGCGTTGACTTCTATGATATGAAGGGTATTGTTGAAGGACTGTTGGAAGCAATGCAGGTGAGCGATTACACCATGACTCGCAGCCAACAGCCGTACCTGCATCCGGGCAAGAGCTGTGACATCGTTGTCAATGGCGAGGTTATCGGCTCCTTCGGCGAGGTGCACCCGGTAGTACAGGAAAACTTTGAGCTGGATCAGGTTACCTACGTGCTGGAAATGGCCGTAGAGCCTTTGGTAGCAAGCGCAACCGCTGTACCGCAATACAAGCATCTGCCCAAGTTCCCGAGCATGAGCCGTGATATTGCCGTTGTTGTTCCGGCAGAGGTAACCAACGCCGAGCTGGAGCAGGTTATCCGTGCGCATGCAGGCGAGCTGCTGCAGGGCGTGCGTGTATTCGATATCTACACCGGCAAGCAGGTTGCCGCAGGCTGCAAATCCATGGCCTTCAACCTGACCTATCAGGCTGCAGACCGCACTCTGACCGATGCTGAGGTTGATGCTTCTATGAAGAAGGTAATTGCTGAGGTTGCCGAAGCATATAAGGCTAAGCTGAGAGATTAATTAAGATATAATTATTACATATAAAAGGACTCGTTGCCGCTTTTTAGCGGTGGCGAGTCTTTTGCATTGCTACAAAGATTCTGTTATGCAAATATCTGCTTTACAAATTCCTATCGATGTACTATGATAATAATGATGACCAATATTTTTTATTGAGGGGGTTTTCTTATGTACAAATTATGGAACATGTTAGCAGAAATGAAATCAGATGCTTATGAATGGGTGGAGCTTTCCCACTCTATGAACAATGACAGCCCGGTGTGGAGCGGTATTCCCACAGGCTCGGTAGAGGTTAGCAAGACAGTGTTCGATTGGGGCAACCCGATGCTGGAATGTTTGATTCAGACATTCAAATTCCCCGGCCAATATGGCACACATATTGACTTTCCCGGTCACTTTGTCAAGGATATGTCTTTGTCCGAAGCGTTCGGCGCGCAGCAGATGCTGTTCCCCTTGTGCGTGATTGATATCACCGCCAAGGTTGCAGAGGATGTGCATTACGCTGTAACGGTGGAGGATATCAAGGCTTATGAAGCGGAATACGGAGCGATTCCCGACGGCGCTTTTGTGGCATTGCGCACAGACTGGTATAAAAATTGGCCGGATATGGATAAGCTTAGCGGTATTGCTGACGACGGCAGCGAAAACTTCCCCGGCTGGTCCTTGCCGGCGCTGCAATATATTTATGAAGAACGTAACGCTGCAGCCAACGGCCACGAAACATTGGACACCGATGCTTCGGCAGAGGCTGCCAAGGCAGGAGATTTGGCGTGCGAGCGCTATGTGCTGGGCAAGGGCAAGCTGCAGATTGAAGTGCTGCAGAACCTGGACCGCGTGGCACCTGCGGGAGCATTGCTTGTTGCGGCCTGGCCGCGTATTGAAGGAGCGACCGGCCTGCCGGTACGCGTACTGGCGATTACTCCGAAAAAATAATAAATTTACAAGTGTTAAACTGACAGATTAAAAATGAAGCGTACATATGACTTGCGAGTATGTACGCTTTTTTATGTGCGTGAAAAGTAATAGAAAGTAGTAATCTTTATTGATTTTGCTAAAAAGAAGAGTGATAAGGGTGTCTAAAAAGTAAAATTAGTTTTATATAAGAATTATGAAATTTTAATCGGATGAAATCGTCTTTAATCGAATTAAGAAATAAAGAAAGGTAAGAGTATAAAATAAACTTAACAAGAAATAAAAAGGCAAATTCAAACTATCGGCTTAAGTCAATAGGTCATACATAAAATTTTCTGTGTATTTACTTACAATGTTGATAATGAAAGTGGTACAATGAATTCAGGTAAACTTCAAAATTAGATGCCTTGACTAATTTTGTTGTATTTATTAAAATTTAATGAAAAGAAGGGTTACTTATGAAAAAGATGTTGGCAAAAGCTGTAGCACTTAGCTTAGTATTGGGTGGCGTTGGTTTTGTTGCAAATGATGCATTGGCTGCTGAAATTGGTCCTGCAGTAGATGTAGAAACAATATATGGCGATTGGGATAAAGTACTGAGCCATAAAGATAGCCAAGCAATTAATGCTGAAGTTGCTACCAATAAAGCAAACATTGATACCAATAAAGCAAACATTGCTAAAAATGCAGAAAATATCTCTGCTAACCAAAAAGCAATTGATAAAGAAGTAAAAGATCGTAAAGAAGCAATTACGCAAGAAAGAAATGCACGTACAGTTGCTGAATTACACTTGGGTGAACAGATTACTCAAGAGAAAAATGCTCGCGAAGAAGCTGACAACAAACTTGGCGACAGAATCGATGCTAACAAAACTGCTATTGACAAAGAAACTGACGCTCGCGTTGAAGCTGACAACAAACTGAGCGAAGCAATTAAAACTGAAGAAAAAGCTCGTAAATATGACAGCTTAATCTTAGATGATAAGATTACCCAAGAGAAAAATGCACGCATTGATGCTGATAAAGCAGAAGCAGCAGCTCGTGAAGATGCTGATAAGAAGCTGAACGCTAAAATCGACAGCAACGCTGCAAAAGTTCAAGAGCAACTGGACGCTCAAGACGGCAAAAACAAAGCACAAGATGCTTCCATCAAAGCAAACGGCCAGGCTATCGCTGCTAACAAAGATGCAATCAAAGCTAACGCTGATGCAATCAAAGCAAACAAAGCAGAAGCAGATGAGCAACATAAATATCTGAACAGCCGTACTGAAAACAATACCGCTAACATCGATAAAAACAAAGTTGCTATCGAGAACGAAGCAGCAGCTCGCAAAGATGCTGATAAGAAGCTGAACGCTAAAATCGACAGCAACGCTGCAAAAGTTCAAGAGCAACTGGACGCTCAAGACGGCAAAAACAAAGCACAAGATGCTTCCATCAAAGCAAACGGCCAGGCTATCGCTGCTAACAAAGATGCAATCAAAGCTAACGCTGATGCAATCAAAGCAAACAAAGCAGAAGCAGATGAGCAACATAAATATCTGAACAGCCGTACTGAAAACAATACCGCTAACATCGATAAAAACAAAGTTGCTATCGAGAACGAAGCAGCAGCTCGCAAAGATGCTGACAAAGCACTGAGCGATAGAATTAACCAAAATGCAGCAGATATCACTCAAGAAGCACTTGACAGAGCAAGTGAAGATAATCGTTTACAAAACGAAATCAATCAAAAAGCTGACAAGACCACTGTAGCAGAAAACACTGCAGCAATTGAGTCTAACAAAGCTGCAATCGCTCAAGAGAAAAAAGATCGTGACCATGCAGACCAAAAACTGCAAGATCAGATCACTATCAACAAAGGTCAAATCGAAAACGAAGCAACCAACCGTGCTAATGAAGACAAACGCATCGAAGCTAAATTTGACGGCGAAGTTTCCCGTCTGGATGGCAGAATCGACAAACTGGATGCTAACGTAGAAAAAGTTGGCGCTATGGCTGCTGCTATCGCAAACCTGCACACCATGGGTTATGATCCGGAAGCTCCGACCGAAATCGCTGTAGGCGTTGGCCAATACCGCGACAAGACCGGTCTGGCTCTGGGTGCATTCCACTATCCTAACCGCGACTTCATGCTGAGCTTCAACGTATCCACCGCTGGCGACGAATTCATGGGCGGCATTGGTGCAACCTGGAAATTCGGCCGTAAATCTCCGGAAGAACTGCGTCAAGCTGAAGCTGAAAAAGCTGCAAAAGCAAAACTGGCTAAAGCAGAAGCTGCTAAAAAAGCTGCAAAAGACGCTCGCGTAGCTGCTCAACAAAAGAGACATGCAGAAATGCTGGCTGCTCGCACCGGTAAATAATTAATTTTAACCTAATCCGCCAGAAGTCCTCCTCCTCTAAGGTGGGGGATGAAGGCGGGTATGGCGAATTTACGTAAGTAATTGAGCCAGACAAGGCTATAATATGATAAAATATACATAATAAAAACAAAAGATAGGAAAGGAGAAGACCTGCGAAATGCGTCACGTAGCTGAATAGCGAAAACCAAGCAGTAAGCTACCAGCAGGTATTATAGGTGCGTATACCATCTACCGCGCGAAAATGGTAACATGATTAGGCGGTCAGTGCTAAGTCAAAAAGCCGACAAGTATACAAATACCGTGGGTCGCACGGGAATCTACGCCTGTGGAGAGAGTGTAAGTCGCCATAATTCTTCGGAGTTAGTGGTGCTGTTCTCGCTGAAGCAGGAAGCTTCCTCCTCTATAGGGGGGTACGTTCACAGAATTAATTTAAAATCCACTAATCATCAAGAGGGCAAGGGTGACTTTGCCCTCTTTTTGTTATATAATGGATATAATAAAACTGTTGATTATGCGAGGTGCAAAAAATGCGTTACATTAAGCTTTTGATAATGCTGATATTATTGAGCATTGCTGCCGTAGGCAACTGCCAGAACCTGCAGAAGGCAGGCGAAACAGATGTCGGTACACTTTATGTGGATGTTGATTCGGCGCAGAGCCTGAGCAAAAGTGGACAGCTGTATCTGGCTGTGTTTGCGGAGGAGCAGTTCACAGACGCTGAATTTTTAAAGTCACTGCGCGAGGATGAATCGCTGCAGAATGCTGTAAGTGCCATGTATTTATATCTTTTTAACAACAATGGTACGGAATATACTGTAGCGGCACATTATATAATTGATAAAGACGGCAAAGTGTGCCTTGATATGGGCGGAGAAACAGCAGTGCAGCAAACAAAGGGCAAAAAGGAAATGCTTAATGTATATACCAAGGCCTTGGATGCATTAAACAAAAAGGCACAGCAGAGTAAATGGCTGCGCAAATAAAAGCCTGCCGCAGAACCCGGACTGCGTGGCACCTGCGGGAGCATTGCTTGTTGCGGTTGAGCGTTCGTGCCGGAGATAAATGAAAAAATTTTATACACTTTAAACTGACAGATTAAGAAAGAAGCGTACATACGACGTGTGAGTATGTACGCTTTTTTATTGGCGTGATATAATAAATATATCAGCAAACGAAGCTGCTGATTTATAAAAGGAAATGGAAGTAAAATACACATGCGTAAATTAAAGTTTGTTTTTCAGATTATTATAGCCTTTATCGTGGCGCTGGCTGCGTACAGCGGTCTTTATCAGCCAAACGCCGAAAGTGTGCGTGCGGCGGTAAAAAATAACCTGCCGCAGAGCATGCAGCAAAAGCAGGATGGCGGCATAGCACAAGGAAAGCTGCGCATCAGCGTGCTGGATGTGGGGCAGGCAGATGCGATTTTGCTGCAGGACGGCAAGCGTAATATCATGATTGATGTGGGCAACGACGTTAAGGACAAGGTTGGCGACAGCGGCGGCAGGCAGGCGCTGATTAAGGCGCTCGACAAGGCCGGTGTCAGCAGGATTAAGACTGTTTTCGTGACGCATCATCATCGTGACCATATGGGCAATATCATGTATGTGCGCGGTAAATACGGTGTCAGCAATATTTATGACAGCGGTTATGTGAACAACGGCTACAAAGCTTCTGTGGCGTTGAACAGTGATTTGCGCGCCGGCAGGTATAACGGACAGGCGCTGAAGGCCGGGGATACGATTAAAATTGACAAAAATTATTATATCGAGGTGCTGGCACCGGGAGACTTCCTCAGCAAAAAGGACCTGAAGAATATGAATAACACCAGCCTGGTGCTGATGCTGCATTATGGCAGCTTTAAGATGCTGCTGACGGGTGATGCGGAGGCGCCGGTAGAGGATGCGCTGCAGCAAAAATACGGTACTGCGCTGCAGGCGGACGTGCTGAAGGTGGGCCATCACGGCAGCAAGACATCGTCCTATTGGCCGTTCATTAGCAAGGTTAAGCCTAAGTATGCGCTTATCAGCTGCGGTGATTTTTCAATTTACAAGCATCCGAACAAGAACGTGGTGGGCAGCTTAACGCATCTTGGCGCGAAGGTGCTGACGACGCATGACCACGGTACGCTGACGGTGACAACGGACGGCAAGAGCTTTGATGTGATGACGGAGCGGTAGGAGGTTGCGGTTGCTTAAAGAGCATAAGTGGGGTAGAATAGGGAATAGAAAGAAGAAGCGGAGGTTGTAATGATGAAGCATTATGAGGTAGTGGCAGCAGTAATTGAGCATGACGGCAAGATTTTGTGCATGCAGCGTAATAAAGGCAAATTTGATTATGTAAGCTATAAATTTGAGTTTCCTGGCGGTAAGGTAGAGGCCGGCGAAGAGCGTCATACTGCGCTGGAACGCGAGCTGCGTGAAGAAATGGATATGGATATCAGCATTCCTGAGGATGCGTATCTGATGACGGTGGAGCACACCTATCCGGATTTTGCGATTACTATGCATGTTTATCAAAAAGAGTGATGCTGAGGGCTCAGAGTTTTACTTTATGGGTGAAATGTTGCATAAGCAGAGCATCGGTACCACGATTAACGGTAATAAGGGTGAAAAGCTTTCTATTGTGCAAATGTTTTACGAAATGAAAACGCCAGTAGAAGCAAAGATTTATGATTATTTTGAAGGATAATAGTTGGGGGATATTGCGCATAAGCTAATGTTTTTGAGGCATGCTAAGATAGAAACGTAATTTATAAGAGGTGTGGTTGCTTGTGGCTAGAAATTTATGGTCTAGGGATGAAATGATTTTAGCTTTAAATCTATATTTAAAGATGCCGTTTGGCAAAATGCATAAAACCAATCCTGAGGTCATCAGAGTTGCAAAGCTTATTGGCAGAACTCCTGATGCTGTTGCTTATAGGCTTGTTAACTACGCTTCTTGTGACCCGATGCTGAAGCAAAGAGGCGTTTCAGGCATGCAGCATGGTGGTCCCAAGTGTCAGCAGTATTGGGATGAATTTTCTCATGACAGAGAAAAGCTGATATATGAAAGTGAAGCTATTCTTGCGCGCTATGAGCAGTCAACACTCGAAGAAAAATATCAGCAGCAGTTACAGGATATCCCTGATTATCTTGTAGGTGCAGAAAAATTAAGATTGATAAAGCAAAGAGTTAATCAAGATGTCTTTAGAAGCTTAGTTATGGCAAATTTCAATGGCAAGTGCGCACTTACTGGGATAGATATTCCTGAATTGCTGGTAGCAAGCCACATTATTCCTTGGGCGATGAATGAGAAAGAACGCTTAAATCCAAGTAATGGCATATGCTTATCAGCATTGTATGATAAGGCGTTTGATAAAGGGATTATCGCCTTTGATGAAAATAACAGAACTATCTTCTCATCCAGATTAGAAAAAGCAATTACGCAGGAATATTACGTAAAGTATTTTTTGCCTATTAAAGGTAAAGAATTAGCTGTTCCCGGCAAGTATAATATCGACAAAGCCTTTTTAGAATGGCATAGGGATTGTATATTTGAAAAAGTGTGAAGCTGCGTCTGTTGTTGAGTAAATATTAGAGAATGTAGTCAAGAAAAGGATATACAAAATATGAGCTTTTTAAGCAATGTTTATATTATTAAAACCCTGAGTACAGCTAAAGCATTGACGTTGCAAGAAAGTCAGGTATATAGAGATATATCGGAAATGGATATTTATAGCGATACATATTTTACCGCTTGCTTTGGCGAAGGTGCTTATGCTTGTATGGACGAGCTGCAGGACACGGAAGCTTTGGCGGATGCAGTTGCAAGATTTTATGAGCTGGTCAACGCATATGCAGATGCTAATTTATGTGAGTTACATAATAATGTTATTACTATCAAAAGAGGCTATCTTAAGCAGTACTTTGATAATAAGATAGTCGGTCTTAAGAATATTATAGATAAGGCTACCGGCAAAGATTATTTGAAGGTAAAATATCAGCTTAAAGATTATCTTGAAAGTATCGATGAACACGTATATCCGACGCAAGATAGCAAGGGAAATTTTATTCAGTCGTTGGATTCTTGGCTGGAAAATTATTTGGAAGCTGATAAGGATACTTATATACAGATTGTCGGTCAGTTCTGCATTAGAGGATAAGAATTAAAGTTAATTAACCAATCAACTCCCGGAGGTACACCATGGAAAAACCAATAGTTAAAGACGAAGCCTTTTTGGCACAAAAATCCCAGCCTGCAACCTTTATGGATATTGCAGTAGCGCAGGATTTATTAGATACGCTCGCAGCTCATGCGGACCGTTGCGTGGGTTTGGCCGCAAACATGATTGGCGTGCAGAAATGCGTTATTGCCGTAAATATCGGCCCTACGAATATTGCTATGCTGAACCCGGAGATTATCAAGTGCTCCGGCAAGTATATGACGGAGGAGGGCTGCCTGTCACTTGAAGGCGAGCGTGCTGCAGTGCGCTACGAAAAAATTACGGTTGCCTATCAGGACATGCAGTTTAAAAAGTGCAAGCAGAGCTTTAGCGGCTTTAAGGCGCAGATTATCCAGCACGAGATTGACCATTGTAATGGTATTATAATTTAAGCGCAGGATGGCCTGAGAGGCTGCAAAGTGCTTGTTTATTCAAAAAGAATGTTAGAAATTATCTTAGAAAATATCGTCACTGCTCCCGAACGGCTTGGCCTGCCTGCAGCGTATGCGGAGTCCGACGTGCTGCTTTACAGGCAGTACGGGCGCTATGACACGGTTGCCGTGCAGCGCGAGGGCAGGCAATTACTCGAGCGTGCGGAAGCATTGCAGGTTGAGTATGACATCGCTGCATTGCCAAGGCTGGCTAAGCAATATGCCGAGTGGAGCAAAAAGCTGCAGCAGCTAAAGTTCAAACGCTGGCTGCATGGCGAGTTTGCTGCGGGCAATGGGATTACGCTTTATGTGAATGCTATCAGGCAGGAATGTGCTGAGCATGGCTGGGATTACGTAGCCTATTATGATTCCGTGCTGGTGCATGAGCGTGTGCATCTGCTGCATTATCGGGCAGTGCTGGCGCACTTTGGCGCTGCCGGCGCAGCGGTGCAGAGTGCGGAGTACAAGCAGACGCAGCGCTATTGGTACGGCCGGCAGACGGAGGCGGCGCAGGCTGCCGTGGTCAAGGAAACGTTGGCGGAGTTTGCCCGTTGGCTGTGGTGCCTGCAGCAGGGGCATTTGGCGCTGGCGCAGGCGCTTTTGCAGACGCCCGAGGAGGCGCGGACGTGCATTCCGTACTATCCTTATGCAGGAGTGCGGGGACTGTGCGCGTTGTATGCAAGTTCGCCGCAGGCTGCAGTGCGGGCGTACAGCGAGCTGTGGCAGCTGTCACTGACGAGCTGGCAGCAGGCGTATGCGCTGATAAAGCAGCTGAACGCAGCAAAATAGCAAAAAAAATAACAGCCCAATTCTCAAAGCATGAGTTTTGGGCTGTTTTCTTATGCAATTTTTTAGGCGAAGCCAAGCATTAAGCCGATTTGTCTTACGATAAACGCTACGCACCAGGCCACAACAAGCTCATAGCCCATAAGGCAGAGCGTGCTGGTATCAGAATTCAGCTCGCGGCGAATGGTAGCCAGCGCTGCGACGCAGGGCGGATAGAGCAGGCAGAACACCAGAAAGGTGTAAGCTGTGAGCGGCGAAAAGAGGCTTGCCAGATCAGGCGCACCGCCGCTGCCGACTGCCAGCACAGAAAGCGTACTGATGACAACCTCCTTGGCGGTAATGCCGCAGATAAGCGAGGTTGTTGCCTGCCAGCTGCCGAAGCCGAGCGGTGCGAAAATAGGCGCTGCCAGCTTACCGATGGAGGCGATAATGCTGTCGGAAGCGTCTACCATGTAAAAGCGCACATCAAAGTTTTGCAGGAACCAGACGATGATGCTGACGAGGAAGATAACCGTAAAGGCCTTATGCAGAAAATCCTTGGCCTTTTCCCACATATGCATGATGATGTTGCGCGCCGTCGGCAGACGGTAGGCAGGCAGCTCCATGACGAAGGGAACAGGCTTGCCGCGGAACACCAGGCTGTTGAGCAAAAAGCCGGAGAGAACAGCAACGCAGATACCGGTGAGGTAGAGCGAAAGCATGACAAGACCGCCGCTGTGAGGAAAGAAGGCGGCAATGAACATACCGTAGATGGGGAGCTTGGCGCTGCAGCTCATGAACGGTGTGAGCATGATGGTCATTTTGCGGTCGCGCTCACTGGCGAGGGTGCGCGAGGCCATGATGGCCGGCACGCTGCAGCCGAAGCCGATAATCATCGGCACAAAGGACGAACCGGAGAGGCCGATTTTACGCAGCATCTTATCCATAACGAAGGCGACACGCGCCATGTAACCGCTGTCCTCGAGCATCGAAAGGAAGAAGAATAGCGTAACGATGGTCGGCAGGAAGGAAAGCACGGCACCGACACCGGAGAAGATGCCGTCGATAATCAGCGAATGCATCGGCGGTGCAATATCCAGCACGGTGAGCGTGTTATCAGCTGAAGCTGTTACAGCATCGATAACATTGCTGAGGATGTCGCTGAGAAAAGCTCCGATAACGTCAAAGGTGAGCCAGAATACAAGGCCCATGATAAGCACGAAAATAGGAATAGCATAAAATTTATGCGTCAGATAATGGTCGATTTTGACGGAGCGCAGCTGTGCTTCCGTATGCTTGGGCTTCTGCACGGTCTGCGCGCAGAGATCCTCGATATAGGCATAGCGCATATCTGCCAGCGCCGCTTCCTTATCCGTTTTGAGGTTTTGCTCCATTTCGGTAACGAAGTGGCCGATGATATCACATTCGTTTTCCGAAAGCTGCAAAGCCTTGGCGAAATCGCTGTCACCTTCGATAAGCTTGGTGGCGGTAAAGCGCAGCGGCAGGTTCTGGCGGCGTGCTTTGGTTTCGATTAAGTGGGCGATACTGTGAATAGCGGTATGTACAGGACCGCTGCAGAAATCAAGACGCTGTGGCAGCTGCTGGTTTTGCGCTACCTCTACGGCGCGGCGCAAAAGCTCGCCTACGCCCTCGCCGGAGTTGGCGGTGATGGGGACAACCGGCACGGTCAGCGAATCCTCCATTGCTTTAATATCAATGCTGCCACCGCTGCCGGTGAGCTCGTCCATCATGTTGAGGGCGATGACCATCGGGATATTCAGTTCAATGAGCTGCAGCGAAAGATACAGGCTGCGTTCGATATTAGTTGCGTCGATGACGTTGATAATTGCGTCCGGCTTATTGTATAAAAGCAGGTCACGCGTAACAATTTCCTCCGAGGTGTAGGGAGAAAGCGAGTAGATGCCGGGCAGGTCGATAACGCCTGCGTCAGGAACGGCGAGAATAGTACCTTCCTTTTTCTGGACGGTTACGCCGGGAAAGTTGCCGACGTGCTGGTTACTGCCGGTGAGATAGTTGAACAGCGTGCTTTTGCCGCAGTTCTGGTTGCCGACGAGGGCGAAATGCAGCTTCATGCTTCGCTCACCTCCGGCGTTACAGTGATTTTTGCGGCTTCCTCCGCACGCAGCGTCAGCTCGTAGCCGCGCAGAGAGATTTCCAGCGGGTCACCGAGCGGTGCGCGCTTGCGTACCATGACGCGGGTGCGGGGAGTGAGCCCCATATCCAGCAGACGGCGACGCAGAATGCTGCCTTCGCCGCCGACCTTAGCGATGATAGCCTCCTGACCTAAGGGAAGCTTATCTAATGTTGTAGTTTCCATGATTTTGACCTTCTTTGAGTGATTTTGCTTAAGCTTTAATTATATATATGAAGCATGAAGCGGTCAAGTAAAACAGGGGTTTTATCGATAAACTTTAATAAAAAATATACAATGTAGATTTTGTTACAGCTTTACATGACGGTGCCGTTGGTGAGGCGGATTTTTTCAGCCTTGGCTTCTGCCAGCTGTCCCTGATTAATCATACCATATTTATGCATAGCGGCCAGCACCAGCAGCTGACGTTTTTTGCAGCCCTCGGGGTTTTCCAGCGGATTGAGGCCGGTGGGCGCGTAGGGAAGCGAGGCGATGACGGCGGCCTCGGCCAAAGTCAGCGCCGAAGGTGCCTTGCCGAAGTATGTTCTGCTGGCCTGCTTAATACCGGTGCTGCCTGCGCCGAAGTAGGTGGTGTTCAGATAAAGCTCCAGAATTTCGTCCTTGCTGTAATTATCCTCCAGCATGAGCGAGAGCACAGCCTCTTCAATTTTACGTTCCATGCTCTGCTCGTGCGACAGAAAAACGTTTTTGACAAACTGCTGCGTCAGCGTGCTGCCGCCCTGCACTACCTCGCCGGCGTTGATGTTGGCCAGTGCGGCGCGCAGAATGCCTTCTACTGCAATAGCGCCGTGATTATAAAAAGCGTGGTCCTCAATAGCGATAAGTGCCTGCGGAATATCGCGCGACATGGCATCAAGGCCGGTCCAGTTCGGGTTTTGGCGGATAGGATCAATAACCTCATCCATATTAAAGGCCAGATAAAATTTATGTACGGGCGAGGGCCATTCCTCCTTGGGAGGCAGCAGGCTGGTGAACAGAGCCATAGCTGCGGATTTTTCGTGCTTGCTGACCTTCTGCTGTTCCTGCTGTACGGGGGTGGTAGGCTGAGCCTTATCCGTAATGTTGTCATAACCCACCATGCCTATAAAAATGAGCAAAGCCATGATAATAATTTTAAACATAAGATACACCTCGTTAGTAATTTTGATATATTTTAACCTAATCCGCCAGAAGTCCTCCACCTCTAAGGTGAGGGATGAAGGCGGGTCTGGCGAATTTACGTAAGTAATTGAGCCGGACAATTGCTCCGTAGATAGCTTTATGATATAATCAGTCATAGAAGTGAAAGGGCTGATTATACTATGAAATTAGACAATAATAACCATTCAGTGTTCTTGCTGTATTACCATCTTATTCTGGTAGTAAAGTACCGTCGTAAGGTGTTTTCCGACCAGATGAGCCAATATGCAAAAGACATATTTGTTCGCATAGGCTCTTCATATAACATCACATTGGAAGGATGGAACCATGATCAAGACCATGTACATATCATGTTTCGTGCCCATCCTAATACAGAGATGTCGAAATTCATCAACGCTTACAAAAGTGCCAGTTCTAGGCTAAT
>OBHX01000488.1_pt1 | contig 38127 bp, 34 predicted proteins | sample 1519331 | NCBI WGS metagenome assembly OBHX01 (sample SAMEA2602897, study PRJEB22501) | metagenome
TCAGCTGGTAGAGCACCTGACTCTTAATCAGGGTGTCCAGGGTTCGAGTCCCTGATGGTGTACCAGAATTCAGACAGCGAAAGCTGATGAAGATAGAGAGACGGATATGGCCCGTTGGTCAAGTGGTTAAGACAGAGGCCTCTCACGCCTTTAACATCGGTTCGAATCCGGTACGGGTCACCATTTCTTCTTGACAAATTGCGTAAAAGTGCATATACTACTGTTTGTTACCGCTGATACGGTTTCAATAGTTGGTGCTGATTAGGGCGAGGGTCCACCCGTTCCCATCCCGAACACGGAAGTTAAGCTCGCTTCTGCCCACGATACTTGGCTGGAGACGGCCCGGAAAAATAGGTAGCGCCAACATAGAGAAGGTACCCAATAGGGTGCCTTTTCTTTTTGCCTTATTATGTTAGGGAGCAGACATAGTTTACACCGGGGACCGAGGGTTGAGAGGAGACCTTTAAAATAAAGCGTTGAGAGTGGATTTGCGCAGTATATTGCCGATCGGGCTTGGGTCGATGACGCGGAAGTGGCGTATGTATCCGGTGCAGAGGGAAGAGTTGTCTGCTCGCATTGAGCACCGGTATGAATCATTCAGGTTGACAGCTATGGAAGAGCATAAATCGGACGCAATAGATGTGGGCATCTAAGTTTTTGATGCGTCTAAGTGCAGGTGTGTGGTATTCAGGCACGAAAATGGCCACTGGAAGTAGGAGCTTAGGGAGCCTGTGGAGACGGTGCGGAGTTATATAAAAAAACAGCCGCTGGGCAAAGCCCGGCGGCTGCGCCACTTCGTATGGAATTTTATTACAGAAACGCCACGGCAAGGCCAACCATGAGCGGCATAGTCAGGGCGCTGAGAAGAGTTTCAGCTGCTACCAAACCGGAACCCAGGGAGGGATCCCTTTCAAATCGGGCAGCAAAAATACTCAGCAGCGCCGCACAGGGAGCTGCGGCGGCCGAGACCACGGCTACAGACACGGCATGGTCAGCATGGAGCACAAGGCACAGGGCCAGAGCGATAGCGGGGGTGACGATGAGCCGAAGGAAGATTGCCAGCCAAGTATGCCGGTCCCGGAGGACGGAGAAAATATTGGCCTGGGAGAGCTGGTAGCCCACCACCACCATGGGCAGCGGAGTGTTCAGATTGGAGAGATAAGTAACGGGAGTCAGGAGGATCTCCGGCAGAGAGATGCTGCCCAGATACAGAGCCAGAGCTAACACCACGCTGAGAACACCGGGGTTTAGGAGGATCGTCCGGAGGGAGGCCTTCTGCTTGCCGCCGGACATCTGCACCAGACCGTAGGTCCAGGAGCAAAGGGTAAAAACAGTGACAAAGGCGGAACCGTAAAACACGCCGATGGTGCCAAGAAGTGCCGTTTGCAGGGGATAGCCCATGAAGCCACAGTTGGAGTGGACCACGCTGAAGCGCAGAGCTTCCTTCTTTTCCGATTTGCCCCGGAGGAGCAGCTGGGCCATGGCGATGCCTGCCAGATGGATCAGCAGCGCCAGCAAAAGGGCCATGCAGAAATTATGAAAGCCCTCTTTCTCAAAGCTGCGCTGAAAGGCCACGACCATCATGCACGGGGACACCACATACATGATGAGGTGACTGCTGCCTCGGCTAAACTGCTCGCCGATCATCTTCACCCTGCCCAGAACAAACCCTACGCCGGCCAGTATAAACAAAATGAGTACCTGCTGGCCGACGGTTATAACTGATTCCAGCAAAAAAAGCCCCCCTTTGAGCCGTTAAGATTGAGTGTAACACAATTTGAGATGGTGTCAAGAGTAAAGGTTGTTTTAAGGAGAAAAATGGCGTATACTATACTAAGTTTATTATGCCCTCTGTCCGGAGACTGCCGGGTGGGAAGGGGGAGACTGCCTTTCCGGCTGGGAACGCTTCGTGTCCGGGACGGAGCGTGCGGCGGAGAAATTGATTTTACGGAGGAGAATGGCTATGAAGCTGATGGTTGTGGACGGGAACAGCATCATTAACCGCTCGTTTTACGGGATCAGACCCCTGAGCACCCGTGAGGGGCTTTATACCCATGCGGTATACGGATTTCTCACTACGCTGCAGCGGCTTCTGGATGAGGAGCAGCCGGAGGCGCTGTGCGTGACCTTCGACCGGCGAGAGCCCACCTTCCGGCATGAGGCAGATGAAAACTACAAGGCCACCCGCCACGCCATGCCTGAGGAGCTGGCCATGCAGATGCCGGTGCTGAAGGAGGTGCTGGACGCTATGGACATCCCCCGGTACGAGATGGCGGGCTGGGAGGCGGACGACCTCATCGGCACCATCAGCCGCCGGTGTGAGGCGGCGGGCTGGGACTGCGTGGCCGTTACCGGAGACAAGGACAGCTTGCAGCTCATCACCGACCGCACACGGGTGAAGCTGGTGTCCACCCGGATGGGACAGACCACCACTAAGGACATGACCCCGGAGAGCTTCCGGGAGGCCTATGGCTTTGAACCCATTCATATGATCGACCTGAAGGCCCTGATGGGCGATTCCTCCGATAATATTCCCGGCGTTCCCGGCGTGGGTGAGAAGACCGCCATGGCCCTGGTGCAGAAGTACGGTTCCATTGAGGAGATCTACCGGCTGCTGCCGGATATTGAGGCGAAGCCCGCTGTCATTCGCCGATTGACCGAGGGAGAACAGAGCGCCCGCCACAGTTACTGGCTGGCTACCATCGTTACCGATGTGCCCATGGAGTTCAGCCCCGAGGAGAACCTGCGCCGACCCTTTAAACCGGAGCTGTATGAGCTGTTTTTGAAGCTGGAGTTTTCCAAGCTCATTGAAAAATATGGCCTGTCCCCGGCCCGGGAGGCAGAGGTAAAGGCGGAGTGCACCGTGACGGTGGAGCGGGTGGAGGAGCCGCAGCGGGCGGCGGAGCTGCTGGCGGCGTGGCGTAAGGCGGACCATGTGACGGTGTATGCGCTGCCGGATCTGGCGGTGCTGTCCATCCAATGGGACACGGGGGCAGACACTGCCGCGGCGGCAGAATTGCAGGAAAACGCCTACCGCGGAGACTGGCAGGCGCTGCTGACGGCGTTGTTTGCCGCTGACATCCGCAAGGTGGGACACCATATCAAGGACACCATGCGCAACCTGCTGGAGCGGGGCGTGGACGCGGAGGGGTATATCTTCGACACGGCCCTGGCCGCCTACCTGCTGGACGCTACGGCGGGCAGCTACGATTTACAGAGGCTGTTCGTGGCCTATTTCAACGAGGAGCTGCCGAAGCCTACGCACCTGGAAAAGGACGCCTTTACGTCGCTGGGGGATCAGGCGGCCGCCTGGTCGGCCCTGCACAGCTACGGCAGCGCTGTGGCGGCACTGTATGACATTCTGCCGGAAAGGCTGCGGGAAAAGGACATGACGGAGCTGTATGAGACGGTGGAGCTGCCCCTTTGCGCTGTACTGGCCCGGATGGAGCACCGGGGCTTCCTGGTGGACGGCAAGGCCCTGGCGGCCTTCGGCCAGGACATGGCTGAAAAAATCACGGAGCTGGAGCAGCGCATTTACGACCAGGCAGAGGAACCCTTCAACATCAATTCTCCCAAGCAATTGGGGACGGTGTTATTTGAAAAAATGCAGCTGCCCCACGGGAAGAAAACGAAAACGGGCTGGTCCACCAATGCGGACGTGCTGGAAAAGCTCCGCTGGCAGGCGCCTATTGTGGCAGATGTGCTGGAGTACCGGCAGTACGCCAAGCTGAAGAGCACCTATGCCGACGGCCTGCTGAAGGTCATTGATTCCGACGGGCGCATCCGCACCAGCTTCCAGATGACGGTGACGGCCACGGGACGGCTGTCCTCCACGGAGCCAAATCTGCAGAACATCCCGGCCCGGACGGAGGTGGGGAGCCGCATCCGGGGCATGTTCGTGGCAGCGCCGGGGAACGTGCTGGTGGACGCGGACTACTCCCAGGTGGAGCTGCGGCTCCTGGCCCACATCTCCGGGGACGAGACCATGCAGCAGGCGTTCCTGTCGGGAGAGGATTTCCACACCCTCACGGCGGCCAAGGTGTTTCATGTGGCCCCGGAGGAGGTGACGGGGCAGATGCGCTCCCGGGCCAAGGCGGTGAATTTCGGCATCGTGTACGGCATCTCCGCCTTCTCCCTGGCCCAGGATATCGGCGTGTCCGTTGCTGAGGCCAAGGAGTATATGGAGCGGTATTTTGACACCTACCGGGGCGTGAAGCGCTACATGGAGCAGGTGGTGGAGACGGCCCGGGAGCAGGGCTATGTGGAGACCCTCATGCATCGGCGCCGGGCACTGCCGGAGCTGAAAAGCTCCAATTTCAACATGCGTTCCTTCGGCGAGCGGGTGGCCCTGAACATGCCCATCCAGGGTACGGCGGCGGACATTATGAAGCTGGCCATGGTGCGGGTGGAGCAGAGACTGAAACGGGAGGGGCTGGCGGCGAAGCTCATCATGCAGGTGCACGATGAGCTGATCGTGGAGTGCCCGGAGGCAGAAAAAGAAACTGTGGAGCGGCTGCTGGAGGAGGAAATGGGTGGCGTGGCGCACCTGGCGGTGCCCCTGCCCGCCCAGGCCCACAGCGGCAGAACATGGCTGGAGGCGAAAGGATAAAATATGAGCGTACAAATCGTACCCATGAACGCAGATCACCTGGAGGAGCTGGAAAAGCTGGAGAAGATCTGCTTCTCCCGGCCCTGGAGCCGGAAAATGCTGGCGGAGGAGCTGGAGAACCAGTGCGCGGCGTTTCTGGTGGCCCAGGACAGCATAACGGGAGAGGTGATGGGCTATGCGGGGCTGCTGGTCATGGCCGACGAGGGCTACATCACCAATGTGGCGGTGTTCCCGGAGTATCGCCGCCAGGGCGTGGCGGCAAAGCTTATTTCCGTGTTTGAAAACTTCGCCCGGGGCAACAAGCTGGCCTTCCTCACTCTGGAGGTACGGCCCTCCAACACCGGGGCCATCGCCCTGTATGAGGGCTTCGGCTTCCGGGAGGCGGGACGGCGGAAGAACTACTACGATCTGCCCAAGGAGGACGCGCTGATCTTAACAAAAACCTACGGGGAGGCGGAAGCATGAATATCCTGGCCTTTGAATCCTCCTGCGACGAGACCGCCGTGGCGGTGGTGCGGGACGGGCGGACGGTGCTGTCCGACGCCATCCTCTCCCAGGCGGACATGCACGCTCTCTACGGCGGCGTGGTGCCGGAGATCGCCTCGCGCAAGCATGTGGAGGCCATTTCCGGCCTGACGGATCAGGCCCTTTCGGACGCGGGAATGACCAAAAAGGACGTTGACGCGGTGGCCGTGACCTACGCTCCGGGACTTATCGGGGCGGTGCTGGTGGCCGTGAGCTTTGCCAAAAGCGTGGCCTACAGTCTGGGGGTGCCTCTGATCCCGGTGCACCACATCCGGGGGCACATCGCCGCCAATTATCTGGCCTTTCCGGCCTTGGAGCCGCCGTTTCTGGCCCTGGCTATCTCCGGGGGGAATACCCTCATTGTGGACGTGAAGGACTATACGGACATGGAAATTCTCGGGGCCACCCGGGATGACGCTGCGGGAGAGTGCTTTGATAAGGCCGCTCGGGTGCTGGGCCTGCCCTATCCCGGCGGGAAGCCCATGGACGAGCTGGCACAGCAATCGACGGGGGGCGTATATGACCTGCCCCGGGCCCATGTGGATGGGGCGGAGCTGGACATGAGCTTTTCGGGGCTGAAAACCGCCGTAGTGAACCTGGTACACAATGCCCAGCAAAAGGGAGAACCTCTGGATCGGGCGGCCCTGGCCCGGGACTTTACCCGGGCCGTCAGTGACGAGCTGGTGCCCCGGGCTATGGAGGCGGCCCGGCGGAGCGGGCGCAAGACCATCGTGGCGGCGGGGGGCGTGGCGGCCAACTCTATCATCCGCGCCGACCTGAAAGCCGCCTGCGATAAAGAGGGGTACACGTTGTTTGTGCCGCCGCTGCGCCTGTGCGGAGACAATGGCGCCATGATCGGCGCCCAGGGCTACTATGAATACCTGGCCGGAAGGCGGGGCGGGTTGGACCTGAACGCCTACGCCACCATGGATCTGGACGAGAAAGGATAAAGAACTTTGTGCAGCGGAGAGGCTCCCTTTGGGAGCCTCTCCGCTGCACATGTACAACAATGCATAGCAAAACTTTTGACGAACGGGATAACGGTTGTGTCAAAAAGCAATAGACATGTGTTGAAATAAGAGAGAATGACGGCGCTATATTGACACAGAGGGAGGTTATTGTATACTGTACATATAAGATACAACAGATGAAAAGGACTATAGGGCATCGGCGATGGCGGAAGCAGAACAACAGGCTGCACCCGCTGCAGGTGGGCCTGGTCATGGAGTTTTAAGAAAAGAACACGGAGGAAATCAGAATGCTGAAAATCGAACATCTGACAAAGACCTATGGGGAGAAAAAGGCGGTGGATGACCTGAGCCTGCACATCCGAGCGGGGGAGATCTATGGGTTCATCGGGCACAACGGCGCCGGCAAGACCACCACCCTCAAGGCCGTGGCGGGGATATTGCAGTTTGAGCAGGGGGAGATCTATGTGGCCGGTAAGTCCGTGCGCACCCAGCCCCTGGAGTGCAAACGGGTTATCGCCTATATCCCCGATAACCCCGACCTGTACGAGTACATGACGGGCATCAAGTACCTGAACTTCATCGCCGACATCTTCGGCGTCAGCTCCCAGGAGCGACAGGAGCGCATCCGCAGGTACGCCGAACTCTTTGAGCTGACGGCGGATCTGGCCCAGCCCATTGCCGCCTATTCCCACGGCATGAAGCAGAAGCTGGCTATTATCTCCGCCTGGCTCCACGACCCCAGGCTCATCATCATGGACGAACCCTTTGTGGGGCTGGATCCCAAGGCGGCCCACATTCTCAAGGGGATGATGCGGGAGCTGTGCGATGCAGGCGGCGCCATCTTCTTTTCCACCCATGTGCTGGAGGTGGCGGAAAAGCTGTGTGACAAGGTGGCCATCATCAAGGGCGGCAAGCTCATCCGCTCGGGCACCATGGAGCAGGTGAAGGGCGACGACTCTCTGGAGGAAGTGTTCCTGGAGCTGGAGGACGAGTCATGCTGAATATCCTGGTAAAAAAGCAGCTGGGGGAGATATTCCGCAGCTATACCTACGACGCCAAGAAGAACCGGGCCCGGTCTAAGGCTGCCACCGTGGGCTTTTTCGTGTTTTTTGCGGTGATCATGGTGGGCGTGCTGGGCGGCCTGTTCACCTTCGTGTCCCTGGCTATGTGCAATGCCATGGCCAGCGCGGGGCTGGACTGGCTGTACTTTACGCTGATGACGCTGCTGGCGGCGTTTCTGGGGATATTCGGCAGCGTATTCAACACCTATTCCAGTCTCTACATGGCCAAGGACAACGACCTGCTGCTGAGCCTGCCGATCCCGGTGCGAACCATTATGGCGGCGCGGCTGGTAAGCGTATACCTTATGGGACTGATGTACTCCGCGGTGGTGTATCTGCCATGTCTCATTGTGTACTGGGTCGTGGTGGACATAACGGTGAAAACGGCCCTGGGCGGCATACTGCTGCTGGCGCTGCTGTCCCTGTTCGTGCTGACTTTGTCCTGCGCGTTGGGATGGATCGTGGCCAAAGTCAGCCGGAAGCTGAGGAACAAGAGCTTTATTACGGTGCTGGTGTCGCTGGTGTTCATCGGCGCGTACTACTTCTTCTATGCCCGGGCGGGGGATCTGCTGCAGGAGCTGCTGGCCAACGCCGCCCAGTACGGAGAATCCATCCGCAGCGGCGCGTATCCGCTGTATCTGGTGGGCTGGGTGGCCGTGGGCGACGGCGGGGCCATGGCCATGGTGACGGCGGTGGTGCTGGCCCTGTTTGCCCTGGTATGGTGGCTCATTGCCCGGAGCTTTTTGAAGCTGGCAACCTCCACGGGAACGGTGGCCAAGAAGGAATACAGGGAAAAGACGACCCGGCGCAGAAGCGCCGATGCGGCCCTGCTGGGGCGGGAGCTGAGCCGGTTCACCGCCAGCGCCAACTATATGCTCAACTGCGGCATGGGCATTCTGGGCATGGTCATCGGCGCGGGAGCGCTTCTGTGGAAGGGCGGCAGCTTCCTTCCGATGCTGGAGCCCGTGTTTGCCGGCAGACCCGGAGCCCTGTCGGTGCTGCTGTGTGCGGCATTGTGTACTCTGGTGGGCATGAATGATATGGCGGCGCCCTCCGTGTCTCTGGAGGGGAAGAGCCTGTGGCTGGCCCAGTCGCTGCCGGTGACGGCGTGGCAGGTGCTGCGCGCCAAGCTCAGGATGCACCTGCTGCTGACGGGGGTCCCCGCAGCTGTACTGTGCGCGTGTGTGGTCATCATTTGCCCCTTTACGGCGGTGCAGACGGTGCTGCTGCTGGCAGTGGTGGTTCTGTTTACGGTGCTTTCGGCGCTGCTGAACCTGTTTTTGGGGCTGAAAATGCCTAATCTACACTGGGTCAGTGAAACCACTCCTATCAAGCAGGGGGGCGCGGTGGCCCTGGCCTTGCTGGGCGGCGTGGTGTATGCGGCGCTGCTGGCGGCCGGCTTCTTCCTGATCGGCTGGCGCATGGGATATATGGCATTCATGGCCGCCTTTGCTGTGGTAACGCTGGCGGGGTGCGTGCTGCTGTTTATGTGGATCCGAAAGAAAGGCTGCGCCGTGTTTGCGGCGCTGTGAGGGAAGCGTATGGAGCATATTATGGAGATCAGCCACCTGCACAAAGCATTTGGCCAGGTGCAGGCGGTGCAGGATCTGAATTTCCATGTGAAGAAGGGGGAGCTGTTCGCCTTTTTGGGGGTGAACGGCGCAGGAAAATCCACCACCATCAACATCATGTGCGGTGAGCTGCGCAAGGACAGCGGCAGCGTGCAGATCTGCGGAGCGGATCTGGATCGGGAGCCGGACAGCATCCGGCGGAGGCTGGGCGTGGTGTTCCAGAACTCGGTGCTGGACAGGGAACTGTCTGTGCGGGACAATCTGCGCAGCAGGGCGGCTCTGTACGGCATCCGGGGCAGGGATTTTGAAAAGAGATTGGAGGAGCTTTCGCAGCTTCTGGAGTTCGGCGATTTGCTGAGGCGGCCCCTGGGAAAGCTCTCCGGCGGCCAGCGCCGACGCATCGACATCGCCCGGGCGCTGCTCCATGGGCCGGAAATTCTCATCTTGGACGAGCCCACCACGGGGCTGGATCCCCAGACCCGGGTCAACCTGTGGCAGGTGGTGGAGCGGCTGCGCCGGGATGCGGGACTGACGGTGTTTCTGACCACCCATTATATGGAGGAGGCGGCGGACGCGGACTATGTAGTGATCATCGACCACGGTCAAATCGCCGCCGAGGGAACGCCCCTGGCACTGAAGAACACCTACACCGGCGACTTCATCACCCTGTATGGCAGCAGTGAGGCACAGGTGAAGCAGCTGGGCGCGTCCTATGAGACGATCCGGGACGCCTACCGGGTGTTCGTGCCGAACACGGCGGCGGCCACGGAGCTGATTTTGAAGTACCCGGAGATCTTCCGGGATTACGAGATCACCAAGGGAAAGATGGACGATGTTTTCCTGGCTGTGACCGGGAAAAAGCTGACGGGGGGTGAGGAGAAATGACCGGGCTGGGAGCGCTGATCCGGCGCAACACGAAGCTCTACTTCAAGGACAAGGGCATGTTTTTCTCCTCGCTTATCACGCCGGTGATCCTGCTGGTGCTGTATGCCACATTTCTGAAAAAGGTGTTTGACGATTCCTTTCGCTCGGCCCTGGCCCAGGCGGGAGCCACGGTGGCGGACAGCATTATAAACGGCGTGGTGGGTGGCCAGCTGATATCCTCCCTGCTGGCGGTGAGCTGCGTGACAGTGGCCTTTTGCTCGAACCTGCTGATGATCAAGGATAAGACCAGCGGTGCCCGGCACGACCTGACCATTTCCCCGGTGCGGCCGGCCACCCTGGCTCTGGGATACTATCTGGCAAGCCTTTTGTCCACGTTGATTATCACGGTGCTCGCCGCGGCGGTGTGCTTGGGGTATCTGGCCGGAGTGGGCTGGTATCTCACAGCCGGGGATGTGCTGGGCCTGCTGCTGGATGTGTTTTTGCTGACCATGTTCGGCACGGCCCTGTCCTCCTGCATCAATTTCTGGCTCAGCACCGACGGCCAGGCCTCGGCGGTGGGTACCATCGTCAGCGCCGGATACGGCTTCATCTGCGGGGCCTATATGCCCATCTCCAACTTTGGGACGGGGCTGCAGAAGGTGCTGTCCTTCCTGCCGGGAACCTACGGAACCAGCCTGCTGCGCAACCACGCCATGGGCGGCGCCTTTGCGGAGATGGAGAAGCAGGGCTTTCCCAAGGAAGTGGTGGAGGCCATCCGGGACAGCGTGGACTGCAATCTGTATTTCTTTGACCACCAGGTGACAAACGGACAGATGTATCTGATCCTGGTGGGGAGCATCGCGGTGCTGGTGGGGATCTATGTGGCCATCAATTGGGCCGCTGCCCGCCGCAGTCGGAGGTGAAGAAGAAAAATGTAAACAAAGAGAGAGGCGTGGGCCTCTCTCTTTGTTTGTCAAGGGGGGAAAATGGGAGAAAAAGAGAAGAAGGGAATTTTTGGAAGGGGATATGCGTTATGTTAATCGACATTATTTTTGCAAAAAGGGATACCAGGAGGGGGATAACGGTGGATAACCTGAAAAAGCATTGAAAATAAATGACTTGCCCATGTGGAAAACTCTGTGGATAATGTGGATAACAAACAGTAGAATCAAAAAACAGAAAATATTATGTTAATCTGTCGGGGCAGGAAGAACGGTTGTTTGAGAGGGGGAAAGGGCGGAAAAGAGCGGGGTTTTCCTCTTGTGATTTTGACGAAAGGGAAGGAGCGAAAGCGGAGGGGAGACAGGGCGGAGCGAAAAATGCGGAGACCGAGGGGGAGAGAATACCAAATGTATTCATCTGCGGCCCGGTGAAAAACGGGATGAAGAATGGAAAAAATGAGAGTTGACGGCGATAGAAAAAGATGCTATAATGACCATTGCTTGCAGAGATTTGCTTGTGTGGCTCAGTTGGTAGAGCAGCTCACTCGTAATGAGCAGGTCGCCGGTTCGAGTCCGGCCACAAGCTCCAGACTCCCCGCGGATCACGCGGGGAGTTTTTCTATGTGTAGAAACGGCAAAAACGATATGCTTTGGCCGCGAAGAACGCAGGGACTTCCGCCTGCGTGGAGGGCTGCCGGGGGACATCTCAGATGCGTGCGGCGGAAAAGCTGATGCTGTGGTAAGGCTGTCGCAGGGGCACCCCAGTATGCAGAATTTCCCTGCGAATGCTACTGTGCCGGTGAAGCGCTTTCCCTTCCTGCGCTGATATCCGCCCCGTATCCCTTTTATAAGCTGAGAAAAAACCGCCGGGTTACCGGCGGTTTTGCTTTCGTTATGGGAGGGAATGCGGCGGGGCATTTACAGGTCCAGAGGGGCGGCCACTGCGTCTGCCGGGATGGGGCAGGTATATCCGCCTGCCGTCCGCTGGGCAAATTCCGACTTGGCCTTTTCCAGCAGCTCCGGCTGCTCCAGAAGGTCGATGGCTGCGGCGCACAGGACCTTACCCGCATGGACGGTGGCCTTGTGGGCCAGGGGCGTCTTGTTGCAGGACACTACCTGCCAGGTGTGGCAGGGGACGTTGTTGGGCCACACGGCCACATGGATCTGCGCCGTGGGACACTGATAGCTGACGTCGCCCACATCGGTAGAACCGGCATTGAACGCCGGACCCTGGTACAGGGGCATCAGGAAATCGTTGAAATGGCTGGTCTGCATGGCTTTTACCCGGGCGGCAAAGGCGGGATCGCTGGCCGCGCCTACGCCGGTGGGGGCGTCGCTGCCGGCATAGGTGGCGGAGAGCTTTTCCATGAATTCATGCTCCGCCGGGCTGCACTCCGGCACACCCAGCTGGGCGAAGTTGTCATACAGCACCTGCTCCAGGGCGTGGTTGCACACGGTGTCGGACAGACCGTCTACGAACTTGCGTTGGAAGGTGGTGTCGGTCATCAGCGCCGCGCCCTGGGCGATTTTATCCACCCGCTGGTGCAGGGCCATGCAGTCTTTTACATAGTTGGAACGGATCATATAGAGGACGCTGGCCTCGGGCTGCACCACGTTGGGGCTGACGCCGCCGGCATCCAGAATGGAGTAGTGCACCCGGGCATCAGGCGGCATGTGCTCCCGCAGAAACTGCACACCCACGTTCATCAGCTCCACGGCATCCAGGGCGCTGCGTCCGCGCTCCGGGGCGGTGGAGGCCTGGGAGGCTACACCGTGGAAGGTATACACCATCTGGATGCAGGAATTGGTGGAGCCGGTGGCCACCTCATTGCAGTCGCCTGCGTGCCACGTCAGCGCTGCATCCAGACCGTACCACAGGCCCTCCCGGGCCATATAAGCCTTGGAGGCCACGCCCTCCTCCCCGGGACAGCCGTACAGGATCACCGTGCCGCTTTTGCCGGTGCTCTGCAGATAGTGCTTCATGCCGATGGCCGCCGCCATGGCGCCCACGCCCAGAAGGTTATGACCGCAGCCATGGCCGCTGCCGCTCTTTACAAGCTGGTGATACTCCGTGCTGCCGGCGGCCTGGCTCAGACCGGACAGGGCGTCATACTCCGCCAGAAAGCCGATGACGGGCTTGCCGGAACCGTAGCTGGCGGAGAAGGCCGTGGGGATGGAGCAGATGCCTTTTTCCACGGCAAAGCCCTCCTGCTCCATGACGCTGCACAGCAGGGCGGCGGACTGCACCTCCTGCATGGACAGCTCTGCATAGTCCCAGATCTTGTCGGCCGCCTGGGCAATGAGTTCCTTTTTTTCGTCAATGGCGGCCAGAGCCGCCACTTTTTCCTTGTGCATCTCCATAGTAATATCTCCTGTTTACGTTGCCGCACACCCTACCCCACAGGGGAGTGGGGCGCACGGCGGAAAGATGATGATGATAGCTTTTAAGCGGCGCTTTACAGCACCTTTTTCAAGAAATCCTGCAGCCGGGCGCTCTGGGGATGATCGAAGATATCCTCCGGTGTGCCCTGCTCGGCGATCTTGCCGGCATCCATGAACAGGACGCGATTGCCAACCTCCCGGGCAAAGCCCATCTCGTGGGTGACCACCACCATGGTCATGCCGCTGCGGGCCAGCTCCTGCATGACCTCCAGCACCTCACCCACCATCTCCGGATCCAGGGCGGAGGTGGGCTCATCAAAGAGCATGACCTCCGGCTCCATGGCCAGGGCCCGGACGATGGCGACACGCTGCTTCTGCCCACCGGACAGCTGGGCCGGATAGTCGTGGGCCCGGTCGGCCAGCCCCACCCGCTGCAGCAGGGCCATAGCCTTGGCTTCGGCTTCGGCCTTGGGCATCTTTTTGATCTTGATGGGGGCCATGGTCAGATTGTCCAGGATGGTTTTGTTGGGGAAGAGGTTGAAATGCTGGAACACCATGCCCATTTTCTGCCGGTGGGCAGGCAGATCCACCTTTTTGCCGGTGATGTCCTCACCGTCGAAGATGATGGAGCCGGATGTGGGTGTCTCCAGCAGGTTCAGGCTGCGCAGAAACGTGCTTTTACCGCCGCCAGAGGGGCCGATAACGGCCATGACGTCGCCCTTGTTCACATCGACGCTGACGCCGTCCAGAGCTTTCACATCGCCGCCGTTGTAGTATTTTTTCAGGTCATGGACCTCAATAAGCTTCTGTGCCATCAGATGGTCACCTCCCGCTGCTGCTTCCGCTTGCGCCCGTAGCTGCTGCGCCGTTCGGAGCGCTGCAGCTTCTTTTCAAAGTGCCCGAAGACCTTGCTCAGAACAAAGGTCATGATGAAGTAGATGATGCCGACGATGACCAGCGGCTCAATGGGCAGGTATGTTGCGCCCTTGACCAGCAGGTACTGGGTCATCAGGTCGCCGATGAAGAAGGTGGAGCCCAGGGAGGTGTCCTTGACGATCATGATGAACTCATTGCCCAGAGCGGGGAGGATGTTCTTCGTCGCCTGAGGTACTACCACGAACCACATGGCCTTGCTCTCGGAAAAGCCCAGGCTCAGGGCGGCCTCTTTCTGGCCGGGATCCACGGCCTGGATGCCGGAACGGATGACCTCGGAGACGTAGGCGGCGCTGTTGCACACCAGGGCGATGGCAATGCAGAGGAATTTCTGCTTTGTCAGCGCCGGGATGAGAATGGGCAGGCCAAAGTAGAAGAAGTACAGCTGCAGCAGCATGGGTGTGCCGCGGATGATCTCAATATAGATGGTGGACAGCCACCGCAGAGGCGGTATTTTGGACATCTTCATCAGCGCCAGTACGGAGGCGAAAACGGTTCCGAAGGCCACGGTGATGGCGGCCAGGGCCAGGGTGTATTCCACGCCGTCGATGAGGAACTTGTCCCAATATTTCAGAAACAGCGCCGATAGTTTTTCAAAGTCAATGAATTTCATGATAATATCCTCGTCTCGGTCTCAAAGATCGGCGGGTACGGTGGCCGTATCCGCCAACAGGATTTTGCTCAGCTCAGGGTCAGCTCCTTGGCGTTCTCGCTCTTGCCCAGGTCCACGGCGTCCTTGTACCAGCCGTCATAGAGGTTGGCTTCCTTGGCCTGGGCCAGGAGGGTGTTCACGGCGTCCAGCAGTTCGGTCTCGCCCTTCTGCATCATGATGACGTTGGCGGAATACTCGGCCTTCACGTCAAACTCCCAGGTGCAGATGGCCAGGTCGGGGTTGGCGTCCGCGATCATCTCGGCGTTGCCGTAGGCCACGGCCAGGGCCTCAATGTTGCCGCTTTTGAGCTCCATGACACCCACGGTGATGTCGCCGATAGAGATGGGATTGGCACCAGTCAGCTGCTCGGTGACCAGCTGCATCTGCAAGGAGGCGTTCTGGGCGCCCACATCCTTGCCGGACAGGGCCTCGGGCGTGGTGTACTTATCGGCGTTTTCCTTCTTGATCAGCAGGGCCTGTCTGGTTTCGTTCTCGCCGGCGTAGTAGTAATCGCTCAGCTCATAGTTCTTGGCTCTCTCCTCGGTCCAGGAGTAGCCGGAGATGCTCATGGGTACGCTGCCGGTATAGACGGCGGTCTGGCTGGCATCGAAGCCCATGGCCTCGATCTGCAGCTTTACGCCCAGGCCGTCGGCGATGTACTTGGCCAGGGTCACGTCAAAGCCCACATACTGGTCCTGGTCGATCTTGGAGGAATCCACGAATTCCATGGGGGAGAAGTCGGGGCTCAGGGCCACGGTGAGAACGCCGTCTGCCTTGATCTTCTCCAGGGCGTTGGCGGGTTCGGTTGCGGTGGAACCGCCGGACTTGCCGTCGGTCTTGGTATCGGTCTTGCTGCCGCAGGCCACCAGGCTCAGCACCGTCAGCAGAGCCAGAAACAGAGAAACAAACTTTTTCATTTCAATATATCCTTTCCTATGTTGTATATAGTGAATATTTATTCTTGTATGAATATGCGTGATGCAGGGATCGTTTGCACGGCGGAATGCCAGAGGGCTGCCCGTCATCGTCGCAGCAGTGAAGCGGTGACTTTTGGCTGAATCTGGTGGTGTTTCATAGTGCAATACCGCCTTTCCTTTGTGTGCCGGACGCCGCACTGCTGCGGAGCGTTCCGACCGGTTCTCTCGCTGATGTTGCATAATTTATCACATTTATGTGCATATGTCAAGGCGGATTGGGATATTTATTCATGAAATTCGATGATTTAGTGAATATAATTACAAACGTGGGTGAGGAAAGCGGTTTCCTCCGTATAAAATGACGACAAAAAACGCAGCGCGCCGAAAATGACTTTTCGGCGCGCTGCGCGATGATATAGGAATGCGGGATATTTTATCAGGGATCACTCCTCAGAGGGCATTTTCCAGCCGTGGTGATCCGTGTGGAGCAGGTGGTGGGCCCTGGCGCTTCCGGGAGTGCCCAGATAGTCCCGGTACAGCGTCAGAACATCCGGGTTCTCGTGGGAGAAGCGGATGTCCCGGGCCTTATCCAGCGCCCACAGAACCTCGCCCCGGCTTTCTGCCATTTCGCAGCCGTCATGGATGGGCTGGCCGCCGCCGCCGGCACAGCCGCCGGGGCAGGCCATGACCTCCACAAAGTCATAGGATACCTTACCCTTTTCCAGGGCGCGCATCAGGCGGCGTGTGTTGCCCAGGCCGCTGACCACAGCGATGCGGACGGTGCCGGCACCGGGAATGTCAAAGCGGGCTTCCTTCCAGCCGTCCATACCCCGGATATCCCGGAAGGCGTCCGGATCCGGATCGGAACAAGTGACCATGTGGTAAGCGGTGCGCAGGGCGGCGTCCATCACGCCGCCGGTGGAGCCGAAGATGACGGCTGCGCCGGAGCCGGTGCCCAGGGGACTGTCAAAGGGGGTCTCCTCCAGCGTGGCGGGAACGATCTGCTCGCCCCGGAACATGCGCACCATCTCCCGGGTGGTGAGCACCACGTCCACGTCCGGATCGCCGCAGGCGTCCGCCATGGTGGGCAGAACGCACTCGCTCTTTTTGGATACGCAGGGCATTACGGACAGCACGAAGATATCGTGGGGATCAGCACCGATCATGTTGGCAAAGTAGCTCTTGGTCACGGCACCGAACATCTGCTGGGGACTCTTGGCCGTGGAGAGATTGTTCACGAACCGGGGGAACTGCCCCTTCACGAACCGCACCCAGCCGGGGCAGCAGGAGGTGAACATGGGCCAGGTGTAGCGGTCCCGATGGGTGAAGCGGTCAATGAACTCGCTGGCCTCCTCCATGATGGTCAGGTCGGCGGCAAAATCGGTGTCGAACACATAGTCAAAGCCGATCTGCTTGAGAGCCGTGACCATCCGCTGAGCTGTGGCGAACTTGGGATCCAGATGGTAATACTCCGCCCAGGCGGCCCGGACGGCCGGGGCGATTTGCACCACGGTGATCTTCTTGGGATCGGCCAGGGCATCGAAGACCTTGCCGGTGTCGTCCCGCTCCTGCAGAGCGCCCACAGGGCAGTGGGTGATGCACTGGCCGCAGTAGGTGCAGTCGGAATCGGCGATGGAGCGGGCCTTGGCCACACCGATGGTGGTGTGAGAGCCGGTGCCCATCAGATCCCAGATGTTCATGCTCTGAACCTTGTCGCACACCTGCACGCAGCGCATGCAGCGCACGCAGCGGTTCTCGATACGCACAACGGGGTTGGAGAAATCGTCCTCCGTTTTCTTCAGATCCTTGATATAGTGGTCGCCCAGAAGGTTATAGTCGTTGGTGAGGGCCTGTAGCTTGCAGTTGCCGCTGCGGGTACACTTGGTGCAGCGGATCTCGTGCTGGCTCAGGATCAGCCGAAGGTTTACCCGGCGGGCTTCCCGGACCCGGGGGGAATTGGTATGCACCACGATGCCCTCGGACACCACATTGTCACAGGAGGGGACCAGCCGCTCCAGCCCCTCAATCTCCACGATGCACAGACGGCAGGCGGCGATCTCATTGATCCCCTTGAGGTAGCAGAGGGTGGGGATGTCAATGTTTACGGAGCGGGCGGCCTCCAGAATAGTCGTGCCCTCCGGCACGGAAACCGGCTTGCGGTCAATGATGAGATTTACCATTTGTCAACTCGACCTCCTTTGAAAACACCATAGCCGAAGTGGTCGCAGCGCAGGCAGCGGGAAGCCTCGGTGACGGCCCCCTCGTGAGTCAGGCCGCACTCGATGTCCTCGAAGTCGCACTTGCGCAGGCGGGCTTCCCGCTCGGTGGTGTTGATGCGGCCATGGGGGGGACGGTTATTCAGCTTGGGGGTGGGAATATCCACATCCACGGTGATCTCGTGGTGATAGCCCAGGTGTTCGTCGATATTGGCCGCGGCCACCTTACCGGCGGCAATGGCCCGGATGGCGGTGGCGGGGCCGGTGACGCAGTCTCCCCCGGCGAAAACATTATCCATGTCGCCCACCTGGCCGGAAAGACCGGCCACAAAGGCACCGCGCTTAATGGGCACGCCCGCTGCGTCAAAGCCGCTGATCTCAATGCCCTGGCCGATGGCCACCACGATGATATCGGCCTCCAGCCGCACCTGCTCCAGGGCAGCGTCATGGGGCCGGGGCCGGCCGGCCTTGTCTGCCTCGCCGATGAGCTGGGGCTGCACCCACAGGGCCTTGGCCACGCCATTTTCGTCCGCCTCGATGCGCACGGGGGCGGCCAGGGACATGATCTCCGCCCCCTCGGCCATGGCACCGGTGACCTCGTCGGGCAGGGCGGTCATGTCCGCAATGCGGCGGCGGTACACGCAGGTGACCGTTTCCGCACCCAGGCGGATGGAGCTGCGGGTGACGTCCATGGCCACATTGCCGCCGCCAATGACCACGACCTTTTTCCCGGTGAAATCGGGCATGACATCGTCTCCGATGGCCTTGAGCATTTCCACGGCGGACATAACGTTCTTACTGTCCTCTCCGGGAATGCCGGTCTTCTTGTCCTGGTGGGCACCGATAGCGATGTACAGGCAGTCATACTGCTTTTGCAGCTCCTCAAGCCACAGATCTTTGCCTACGGTAACACCGGTATGTACCTCAATGCCCAGGGACAGGATGGACGCGATCTCCGCATCCAGCAGGTGCCGGGGGAAGCGGTAGCTGGGGATGCCATAGCGGAGCATGCCGCCCAGCTGCTTGGCCTCCTCAAACACAGTGACCTTGTGGCCCATGAGGGCCAGGTAGTAGGCGCAGCTGAGGCCGCTGGGGCCGCCGCCCACGATGGCCACGGTCTTACCGGTGGCGGGAGCGCACTCCGGCTGGGGCACATCTCCGGCGTGATCTACCGCGTAGCGCTTCAGCCCCCGGATGTTGATGGCATCGTCGATCATGTTCCGGCGGCAGCGGGCCTCGCAGGGATGCTCGCAGATATAGGCGCAGGCGGTGGGGAAGGGGTTATCCTTACGGATCAGGCGCACAGCGTCGGCGCAGCGCTCCTCACCCACCAGGGCCATGTAGCCGGGGATATCCACCCCGGCGGGACACAGGGCGACACAGGGGACGGGATACTTGAGCCCAGCCAGGCAGCGCTGGTGGAGGATATGCTCCTCGTAATCATCCCGGAAGCCCTCCAGACCATCCAGCACCAGCCGGGCGGCATCGCGCCCGATGGCGCAGTCCGCCGTATTGACGATGCTGCGGGCGGTCTTCTCAATGGTGACCAGGGTGTTCATGGTGGCTGTGCCGGAGAGCACATGCTCCAGGAGCATGGCAAGCTGCCCCAGGCCGATGCGGCAGGGCACGCATTTGCCGCAGCTCTGGGCGTGGCACAGGCGCAGAAAGCTCAGCGCCATATCCACCGGGCACAGACCCGGGGGACTGGCGGCAATGCGCCGCTCCACGTCGCGATAGAGGTTTTCCACCACGGTCTCGGCCCGGCTGGGAGACTTGATATCCAACCTGCTCATACGGAATCAACTCCTTGTCATTTTTGCGTTTTCGTGATCTTATACATATTAGAATGGCACAAATGAAACAGAATGTCAATTGTTAAAAAATGTTATTGATATGTTATTTTTTTATCAAAAATGTAGGGAAATACAGAGAAAAAGTAAGGGGAATTATTTTGGCGCAAAAGACAAAAAATGCGCGGAAATCGAAAAGAATTCCATATCTTTTTGAAAGTTTGCTAAAAAATTAATTAAAGGGAAAAAGGGGATGCTGTCGAAAATTGTCGAAAGCCGTCCCTACAAAATCGTAAATTATCGATAAAATTTTCTTGAAAACGACACTGAAATATGGTAAATTATATGCAAGTCAGGGGACTGCTGTTGAGGAAGATTAGATTTTGCGCTGAAAATTTAATATGTAAGGACGAGGGAGAATATGGAAAACAGAGCAAGCGTCATCATCGCAGACGCAAGCGAAGAGTATCGAATGATGCTGAAAAAGACCATGGAAAATGCGGGAGACTTTCAGGTGATAGGGGACACCGGCTCCGGCGCGGAGGCACTGCGCCTTGTGCAGCAGCTGCACCCACAGCTTTTGATCATGGACCTGGTACTTCCGGAGCTGGACGGCTTCGGCCTGCTCAAGCATCTGCAGAGCATGGGCGAGCGGGCCCCGAAGACCATTGTGGTGTCCGCCTTCTGCCTGCAGCGTACCGTGAGTCAGGCGGTGAAAATGGGCGTATGGTATTTTCTGTCCAAGCCCTGCAGCGAGGAGTCACTGCTGGAGCTGATGCGCCAGGCGGTGCAGCCCCAACAGGAGACGGGGGATTTTTCCCCGGCCTTGGAGGGCCAGGTGACAGCGATCATCCATGAGATCGGCGTACCCGCACATATCAAGGGGTATCAATATCTGCGGGAAGCCATCGTCATTGCTGTGCAGGATATGGAGGTCATCAACGCGGTGACCAAGGTGCTGTATCCGGAGGTAGCCAGCCGCTTTTCCACCACACCGTCCCGGGTAGAACGGGCCATCCGCCATGCCATCGAGGTGGCGTGGGACCGCGGGGATCTGGAGACCCTGCAGAAGTATTTCGGATACACTGTGAACTCGGCCAAGGGGAAACCGACGAATTCAGAGTTTATCGCAATGATAGCAGACAGACTGCAGCTGAAAATGCGGCGCAAGCGGGCCTGAAAACCAGAGCAGCCCTCCGGGCGCACACCAGCGCATGCACCCGGAGGAGGAAACAGCTTCTTCCTGTAAAAAGCACACATCCGATGGAGAAGTCGGATGTGTGTTTTTTCGGTGGAATAGACGGTAGATGGAAATTTTATACAAAAATTTTGCTAAAATTTATGTAAAACATAGAAAGTGACAAGACACTTGCGTAGGAAATAAAAAGGTGTTAAAATGAGCATATAAACGAGCAACCGATAAAAACCCGTGGGTTTTTACTTCTTTGCCTTGCAAAGAAGTAAACTGTGCTCCCGGATCGGACATTGGCTGCCAAAAAACAGAAAAGGAGTATGATACTTATGAGCAAGAACACCACCAAACGGTCCCTGCTTGCCAGCGTGTTCGCGCTGGTGCTGTGCGTGGCGATGCTGGTTGGTTCCACCTTCGCGTGGTTCACCGACACGGCCACTACGGGGGTCAACAAGATCCAGTCCGGAAATCTGGACGTCAAGCTGATGTACAGCAAGGATATGAAGGAATGGGCAGAGGCAACGGATCAGACGCAGCTCTTTAACGACAACGCCCTGTGGGAGCCCGGCCATACAGAGGTCGTGTACCTGAAGATCGTGAACAACGGCTCGCTGGCGCTCAAGTATGAGACGGAATTTGCCCGCAATTATAGAGTTACCAAGGGTAAAAACGTTCTCGGCAATTATTTCTATGTAGGCGATTATCTGAAGGTCGGCACGGCGACTACCGGTGCTGCCTTCAACTCCCGTGAGGATGCCTGGGCGGCCATTGCCGGCTCTGAAAAGGCACTGCAGAAGGGCGTGCAGCTCACGGATGGCTGGACTGTCCTGAAAGCAGGGGAATCTACGGATCCGTTTGCTGTGGTGATCTACATGCCCACCACCGTTGGCAATGAGGCAAATGCGAAGAGCAAGAGCTGGGTCTCTACGATTTATGACCTGGGCTTGGAGGTCTATGCAACGCAGGCCACTGTGGAAAGCGACAGCTTTGACAATACCTATGATGAGAATACAGCCACCGTTCTCACTCGCGTTTCTACATCTTCTGATCGTATAGTTGATAAGAATATTCAGGCATCCGGCAAGGATGGTACGGTGGAAGTGCGTGGGGGCACCACCACGATCAGCGCCAGCGTTTTTGCGGAATATGCAAAGTTCCAGATCAAGCAGAATGACGCTTGGGTCGACTGGGAAGAGGCCGTCGCTGTTTGGGCTGATAAGACCGGTAAGGTCATTATCAACAGCGGTGACTTCAGACAGGTGGGCGTGCCCGCTGACCACAGCGACCACTTTGACCTGATCTATGCCGATAATGATGCGACCATCGAGATCAACGGTGGTACATTCCAGTGCGTGACCCCCCAGTGGACGCTGAACTGCAAGGATGGTTCCAATGCTAAGATCACCGTCAAGGGCGGCTCGTTCTACCAGTTTGACCCGTCCAATGCCAATGTCGGCGCGGGCGAGATCATTGTTCCGACCGGGTACCATGTTGAGCAGAATGGCGACTGGTACAACGTTGTGGTCGACTAAGCTCTGCGCAGAGTACTCTTTCAGCTGAGCGGATGAAAAGCCTGACGGAAGAGTAAAAGCTCGTGCACTGACAATTGCAAACCCCACCGGTGCCATGCGGCGCCGGTGGGGTTTTAGCTTTGTCTGAAAACCCCTGGAGGTTTTTCAGACAAAAGGCATGCAGCCTGCTGCGCTCAGGACATTACTGCTCCGACGAACTCTCCGGCTCCGTCTCCTCATACTCGGCCTGCTTGCCCTTGTAAATGTTCTGCATTTCCCGGTCCACCTCGTATACCGCTTCGGAGCACAGGCGCAGCCGGTTGGCGTCTGCCTGGGAGAAGGCCCGGGTGGATTTATAGCGCAGCTCGTGCTCCAGACTGGCCCACATGTCCATGGCGATGGTGCGCAGTTGGATCTCCACGGGTAGGTGCAGTGTCCCCTCGGAGATGACGATGGGTACCTCCACGATCAGGTGCAGGCTCCGGTAGCCGGAGGGCTTGGGGGTTTTGATGTAATCCACCTCCTGCAGCACGCGGAAGGATTCGTTCCGGGTGAGGAGGCTGCGCAGGTAATAGATATCGTCCAGATAATTGCAGATGATGCGGATGCCGGCCACGTCCTGCACATAGGCGTATATATTGTCGATGGTGACCGGGTGGCCCCGCCGCCGGAGCTTCTCCACAATGGAGTCCAGCGTCTTGATGCGGTACTCAATGTGGTGGATGGGGGAGCGGTCGTTCAATGTGGCGAACTCCTCATCCAGGATCTCCATCTGGGCGACGGCTACCTTCAGGGCGCTGCGGTACAGGTGATTCACCCGGACCATGCCCTGAGCCAGCTCCTTTTCCTGCTGGGGGGTGGCGTTGGGCAGATGGATGTTTTTCAGCGACGGGTGGTTGTTTTTTTCGACCATCATGGTATTGGCTCCTCCTTGCCCTGGGGGCAAAAATTCTATCCTCTTTTATAAGTATACCATAAACGGACGCAAATGTGTGAATAATTTATGTAATTTGTAAAAAACAAGGCCGCCGGCACTGCCGGCGGCCTTACCTCGTAATCAAAATCCAATCATCCCGATCCAAAGCGTTCCCGGTGGGTGCTTACCGAATGCCCGCCAAGAAACAGGTGGGATCCTTTTTCAGCTGCTCTTTTGCCCAGCGGAGCATTTCGCCGACGCTGACCCGGGAGGTGATGATGCCTTGCTCCCATTGCTCCGCCGTGACGGAGCGCAGGAAGTCGTCCGGGCAGGCGGTGCGGACGTAGTAGGGATGAGCCTCTGCATCGGCGTTGACTGCGGCGGGGACCATGGCATCCGTATAGAAGCCGGTCTTCCCCGCCAGGATGTCCAGGCAGTCCTGCACGGCGTTGAAGGCTGTGGGGTAGCGGCCGGCACCCTGGCCGAAGAAGCTGTGGCGGCCGATTTTTTCGGCGCTGTAGGTGATGAGGTTGAAGTTTTTCGGTACGGCGGCCTCCAGATCGTGAACGTCCACCAGCGTCGGCTCAATATAGGCGCAGACCCCGTCCGGAGCGGTCTTGGCGGTGGCCAGGAGCTTGCAGACGAAGCCGTGAGCCTGGAAGGTGCGGATATCCCCGTCGGTGACGGTGCGGATGCCGAACATGGGAATGTCCTCCTCCCGGAGCAGGGCGTCGAAGGCGACGTTAGCGGAGATGGTCAGCTTGCGGCGCACATCGTCGCCGTCAATGTCGGCAGAGGGATCCGCCTCGGCATAGCCTAGCTCCTGGGCTTGCTTCAGAATGGCGGGGAAGGAGACGGGAGCGGCGTGCATGGCGTCCATGATGAAATTGGTGGTGCCGTTCATAATACCGCCCAGTTCCGTGACGGCATCCAGGCGCTTGCAGCGCTCCAGATTGGCCAGCCACGGGATACCGCCGCCTACGGCGGCCGTGCAGCGCAGGGAAACCCCATGCACCGCTGCCAGACCCACCAGCTGAGGATAGAAGGCGCTGATAACGGCCTTGTTGGCGGTGACCACATGCTTGCCCGCCTCCAGAGCGGCGCAGATGTACTCATAGGCCGGATGCAGACCGCCCATGACCTCTACGACGATGCCGATGGAGCTGTCGCCGGTGATGGCGGCGATGTCCGTCACCGCCAGAGCGTCCAGCTCCGGCCGCTCGCGCCGCACCAGAACCTTGGTGACGGAGAGATCCGTCCGCTCCGCACAGAAATCCAAAATGCCGCCGCCCACTACGCCGCAGCCCAGCAATCCGATGTTCATAAAAAACCTCCTGAGGGTCAGATTTTGTTGCCACAATTCTATAGGATGCGGCGGCGAATGTCAACATATGCCGCAAAAACAAGACCGCCTACATGCCGCAAAAAAGCCCTCCGGTCGGGCCGGAGGGCTTGCTTGGTAGTTTTGCGGTGGTTGAATCAGTAGGAACCCAGGTCGGCGGACTTGTCGCCCTGAGGATCGGTGCCGAATTTGTAATCGTTGCCGGGGAGGATGGCGTTGAGGACCACGCCGCACAGGGCCGCGATGGCCAGGCCCGTGAGGGTGATGTCCGCGCCGCCCACGGTGAAGGTGATGCCGCCGGTGGAGCTGAAGCCCAGGCCGCTGACGAAGATCACCGCGGCGATGATCAGGTTCCGGGACTTGGTGAGATCCACCTTGTTTTCCACCACGTTGCGCACGCCCACGGCGGAGATCATGCCGTACAGCACGAAGCTGACGCCGCCCACGATGGCGGTGGGGATGGAGTTGACCAGAGCATCAAACTTGGGGGAGAAGGAGAGGATGATGGCGTAGACGGCGGCCAGACGGATGACCCGGGGATCATACACCTTGCTCAGGGCCAGGACGCCGGTGTTTTCGCCGTAGGTGGTGTTGGCGGGGCCGCCGAACATACCGGCCACCACCGTGGCCAGGCCGTCGCCCAGGAGGGTGCGGTGCAGGCCGGGGTTCGCGATGAAGTTATTCCCGGTGGTGGAGGAGATGGCGGACATGTCGCCGATGTGCTCCATCATGGCGGCGATGGCGATGGGGGCCATGACCAGGATGGAGGTCAGGTCGAACTTGGCGATGACGAACTGCTGCAGGCCCACAATGTCAGCGCCGTTGACGCTGGTGAAGTCCACCTTACCGGCGATGAGAGCCACGATGTAGCTGCCTACCACACCCAGCAGGATGGGGATGATCTTCACCATGCCCTTGCCCCAGATGTTGGCCACGATGATGATGGCGATGGCCACCAGGGCCAGCCACCAGCAGGTGGAGGCGTTGTTGATCGCGGTGCCGGAGAGGTTCAGACCGATGAGGATGATGATGGGGCCGGTAACGATGGGGGGGAAGAAGCGCATGACCTTCTGGGCGCCTACCAGCTTGAACAGCAGGGCCAGGATCAGGTACAGGCACCCGGCCACCACAATGCCGCCCAGGGCGTAGGGCAGCTTTTCCTCGCCGGTCATGGTGGCGAACTTGCCCACGTCCAGCTTGGCTACCGCCTCGAAGCCGCCCAGGAAGGCGAAGGAAGAGCCCAGGAAGGCAGGGACCTTAAACTTGGTGCACACATGGAACAGCAGCGTGCCGAGACCTGCGAACAGGAGCGTTGTCTGGATGGAGAGCGGCAGACCGTAGTTCTGCACCAGAATGGGGACCAGCACCGTGGCGCCGAACATGGCGAACAGATGCTGCAGGCCCAGCACCAGCATCCGGGGCAGGCCCAGGGTGCGGGCGTCGTAGACGGCCTCAATGCCTAAGTTGTGTTTCTTCTTCATGGGAAACTCCTCCTTCATTTTATTTACATTTTTAATTGTAAACTGGCAAAAAAATTGACCGGTAAAAATACCGGTCAAAAAGGAAATATAGAAATGAAAACAGAGGCGCCAACAGTCGGGCATTTCTTTTTTGCAATAGAAAAGGTCATGTCGTCGCCTCCCTTCAAATTTCATCCTGCCCATTATACGGCTGGGAAAAACAAAAGGCAATTAGGAGTAAGTCCAATTCTGAACTGAAAAAATCACTGTTTTTTGTCGAAAAAAACTGACAGCTTGGGAAACAGAATCGCTGCCACGGCGATCTTCAAAGCGTCGCCGGGGAGGAAAATGAGCATCCCGTCCCGCAGCAGGCGGGCAAAGCTCCACCCCTTGCCCAGGTATACGTTGAGGATCAGCGCCATGTACGGCAGCCCCACGGCATACAGTACCGCCAGGCCCGCCACGCAGGCCAGGACAACGCGCAGCGGCCTGCGGCTCTTTTTTGTCAGCAGGCCCATGACCAGGGCTGAGGGGATCAGCCCCAGCAGAAAGCCGAAGGTGGGCTGCAGCACATAGCCGAAGCCGCCGCCTTGGGTGAAAATGGGCAGACCCATCACGCCCAGCAGCACATATACGCCCTGGCTGGCGGCGCCCCAGAGAGGCCCCAGCAGGCACCCGGCCATGGCGGTGAAAAAGAATTGCAGTGTGATGGAGGAGACGCCCAGAGGGATCTTGATGAAGGCACCCACGGCTGTCAAGGCCGCCAGCAGCGCCGAGCGAACCAGCATTTTGGTGTTACGATTCATGACTGTAAACCTCTGTAAAATGATATGGGTTTACAATACAGGAAAAGCAGAAGCTTGTCAATCCATTAATGTAAATTTGGTTTACAATTTTAGAATGTGGTGGTAAACTCTGTTTGTCAAAAAAGATGTCATTGCGAAGCCAGTGCGCACACTGGCTGTGGGGAGCAATCCGATCGTTGCCGGTGGCAGATGAAGCGAAGTGAGCGAGTGCCCGCCGCAACAGGAATATCCGTAACCCTCGTAAATTTTAGAGGAAAACGGATTCCCACAGTCGCTGCGCTTCCTCGGAATGACAAAAGTGTATTTAGACATTTTGTGGAGGGGAGGAAACGAACATGAGCCAGCAGCGCGTGCAGGAGGCTTTGCAGGCGGCGGAGGGAGCCTACCTCTCCGGCCAGGAGCTGAGCCGGGACCTGGGCATCTCCCGGGCCGCCGTGTGGAAGGCGGTGGAGGTCCTGCGCCGCCAGGGGTACGACATTGAGGCCCGCACGGGCCGGGGCTACCGGCTGGCGGGCGCGCCGGATCTCCTCACTCAGGAGACCGTGGAGCGGTGTTTGATCCGGCCAAGGGACAATTTTCGGGTGCTTTCTGAGACGGATTCCACTAACTCCGCCTGCCGCCGCCTGGCCCTGGAGGGCGCTCCCGACGGCACCGTGGTGCTGGCGGACTGCCAGACGGCGGGCCGGGGCCGCCGGGGCCGGAGCTTTCAGTCTCCGGCGGGAAAGGGCCTGTTTTTTTCCATCCTGTGGCGGCCCGACTGTGCCCCGGAGCAGCTGCTGCCGCTGACGGCTCTCAGCGCTGTGGCGGTGTGCCGGGCCATTCGGCAGGTGTGCGGCGCGCAGGCGCAGATCAAGTGGCCCAACGACCTGGTGCTCTCCGGCAGAAAGCTGGCGGGCATCCTGACGGAGATGGCTCTGGAGGGGGAGAGCGGCCATGTGTCCCACGTGGTGGTGGGCATCGGCGTCAATGTGCACCAGCGGCTCACGGATTTTGACGGAGAGGTGGCGCAGATCGCCACTTCTCTGGATCTGGCCCTGGGGGGCAGCGTCTGCCGGGCACAGCTGGCGGCGGCCCTGCTGGAGGAGATGGATATTCTGCGCCGGGAGGTGCTGTTTGCCCCGGAGAAATGGCTGGCGGAGTACCGGGCGGCCTGCCTGAACATCGGAAAGACGGTTCAGCTTATCTGGGGTGAGGAGCGGGAGCCGGCGCAGGCTCTGGCAGTGGATGACCGGTACGGCCTGGTGGTGCGCCACAGGGATGGCCGGGTGGAAACACTGCGCAGCGGCGAGGTGTCGGTGCGCGGATTATACGGATATGCGGAGTGATAGACTATGATGAAGAAACTCTGGACACTGTTTTGGACCTTTGCCAAGGTGGGGGTCATGACCTTCGGCGGCGGATACGCCATGCTGCCCATTCTGCAGCGGGAGGTAGTGGAGAAAAAGGGCTGGGCCACGGACGAGGAGCTGACGGATTATTTCGCCATTGGCCAGTGTACCCCTGGGGTCATCGCCGTGAACACCGCTACCTTTGTGGGCCAGAAATATGCCGGCATCGCCGGCGGTATTATCGCCACACTGGGCGTGGTGTTCCCGTCCCTGGTGATCATTTCCGCCCTGGCCAAGGTCATCACTGCCTATGCCCATCTGGCTTGGGTGCAGCACGCCTTCGCGGGTATCCGGGTGTGCGTGTGCGTCCTGATTTTTAACGCTGTGCTGAAGCTGATAAAGGGCGCTATGAAGGATATCTGGTGCTGGGGCATCTTTGCGGTGATCCTGGTGCTGTCGGTGCTCGCTGATGTGTCGCCGGTGCTCTATGTGGTGGCGGCGGGTCTGGCAGGGGTCATACTCCAGGCCGTGAAAGGGAGGGAGAAGAAATGACCTATCTGCTGCTGTTTTACGAATATTTCAAGACCGGACTTTTTGCCATCGGCGGCGGCATGGCCACCCTGCCCTTCCTCTATGATATGTCCGCCCGGCATCCGGACTGGTTCACCACCTCCCAGATCGCCGACATGCTGGCCGTTTCCGAGTCCACCCCCGGGCCCATCGGCGTGAATATGGCTACTTATGTGGGGTTCCAGGTGGGGGGCGTTTTGGGTGCTGTTATTGCCACCATCGGCCTGATCACCCCGTCTATCATCATCATTCTCATCATCGCCGCCTTCCTGCGCAGCTTCCGGGACAACCGCATCGTTCAGAGCGTGTTTTATGGGCTGCGCCCGGCCTCGGCGGCTATGGTGGCGGCGGCAGGCATCAGCGTGGTGGGGGTGGCGCTGACCAACAGCGGCATGACGGGCCTGGCGGCACTGAATTGGAAGGCCATAGCGCTGGCGGCGGTGCTGCTGGTGCTGACCCGGTGGGTCAAAGCGACCAAGGGGCTGCACCCCATATTGTTCATCCTGGCCTCGGCTGTGGTAGGCGTGGTGTTTTCGTTCTGACTGAAAAAAGACAAGAAGAAGCAGACTGTCCCCCGGCTGCGCCGGGGGACAGTCCTTTTCTGCATCAGTATTCTTCTTCCTCGTCCGGCACATAACGGATGATGTCGGACACGTCGCACCGGAGGATGCGGCAGAGCTCATTGATGGTGTGAAGCGTCACGCTGCGGTCCTTGCGCAGGGCATCCAGTGTACCGGTGCTGACACCGTGTTCCTTGATCAAAGTGTACTGGCTGATATGCTTACGCTTCATGGTGTCCCACAGCGGGTCAAATACGATCATGGTTTCGCCTCCCTGTATGGTAGGATACAGGGAATATTCTCTGTTGAATATAGCCGAATATCTGGCTATAATGAGGAGGGAGGAGGGGATCATGTGCGTAAACTGCCCAGGAAAATGCGGGAGATCATCGGTACTGCGGTAGGGGTAGGCGGGTGTCTTGCACAGTGGTGGCTCATGGATGGTGATGAGTCGATGATGCTGTTTGGGAGTATGCCCTTTGTGGCCTTTTTCATGTGGCTGTGTCCGGAGCTGTGGCAGGGGAAGTAGCAAAAGCGGCGGGCGGCAGGGCTTGTCTTGCCGCCCGCCTTGTAGTACAATACGGGGAGTAAAGCGGCGGGAAAGCACCGCGTGAAAAGGATATGAAACGGGAGGAAGACCATGGATCGTACCTATATCGATATGCTGGCCGCGCACATTGACCGCAGCCCCACCTGCTACCATGTGGCGGCCAACGCGGCGGCGCTGCTGCGGGAGAACGGATATACCCGGCTGGAGGAGGCCCGGCGCTGGCAGCTGCAGCCGGGCGGGAAGTATTTCATGGAGCGGGGCGGCTCGGCGCTGATCGCTTTTCGCGTCCCCGCCAAGCGGCCGGAGGGATTCCGCATGGCTGCGGCCCACGGGGACTCTCCCTGCTTCAAACTGAAGGAAAACGCCGCCCTGCGGGAGGGCGGCTATCTGCGCCTGAACACTGAGGTGTACGGCGGACTGCGTATGTCCACCTGGTTTGACAGGCCCCTGTCCGTGGCGGGACGGCTGCTGACGGAGATAGACGGGGCCATCCGCCAGACTCTGGTGAACATCGACCGGGATCTGCTGGTGATCCCCAGTGTGGCCGTCCATTTTGATCGGGGCGCCAACGAGGGCGTAAAGTACCGCGCCAATGTGGACACACTGCCCCTGGCCGGCAGTCAGGAGGCGGAGGATATTCTGGCTCTGGCGGCGGAGACGGCCGGTGTGCGCCGGGAGGATATCCTGGGCAGCGACCTGCATCTGTACTGCCGCCAGCCGGGTACGGTGCTGGGCAGCAGCGGTGAGCTGTTCCTGGCGCCCCGGCTGGATGACCAGGCCTGCGTATGGGGCTGCCTGCAGGGCTTTTTGGAGAGCGCCGGGGGCGCGGCATATATGCCGGTGTTCTGTCTGCTGGATCATGAGGAGGTAGGCTCCGCCACGCCGGAGGGGGCGGCCTCGTCTCTGGTGCGGGATGTGCTGCGCCGGGCCGCCGGAGCGCTGGGGATAGACGAGGAGGGCTACCAGATGCTCCTGGCCCGGAGCATGCTGGTGTCTGCCGACAATGCCCACGCCGTGCATCCCAATCACCCGGAGCTCAGCGACCGGGACAACGCGCCGCACCTGGGCGGCGGCGTGGTGCTGAAATTCAGCGCCCAGCGGCGCTATGCCACCGACGGCATCTCGGCAGCCGCATTTCGGGCTATTTGCCGCCGGGCGGATGTGCCCCTGCAAACCATGCTCAACCGCTCTGACCTGCCGGGTGGCTCCACCCTGGGCAGCATCGCGGGCACATTGCTGCCGGTGGGCGCTGTGGATATCGGTCTGGCACAGCTGGCTATGCATTCTGCCGTGGAGGTCATGGGTGCGGAGGACTATCCCCGTCTCATCGCCGCTATGCGGCAGTTCTATTCGGAAGGATAAAGCTCCTTGAAAAAACCAAGCCCGGAGGGACATCCCTCCGGGCTTGATTTTTTATTTTTCGCAGTTCATCCGATAGATCAGCTCCAAGCCCCGCAGCAGCAGGCTCTCATCATAGATGAACTCCCTCCGGCAATGGGGGACGATGCATCCGGCCAGGCCGCCGGTGGCGATGAGGGTGCATTTTTCACCCAGCTCTGTCTCAAACCGATCTGCCAGCCCGTCCATCATGGCGGCGGCGCCGTAGACAGCTCCGCTCTGGATGGACTCCAGAGCCGTGTCGCAGATGGCCTTGGGCGGCGCCTCAACGGAGACGGAGGGCAGCTGCGCCGTGCCGGCAAACAGGGCGTTGATCCCCAGGCGAACGCCGGCCAGTATGGCCCCACCGATGTAGCGGCGGTTTTTGTCCACCACCGTGGCGGTGGTGGCCGTGCCCATGTCAAAGATGATAGCCGGCAGCGGATATTCCGCCGCCGCGGCAGCGTCCCCGGCCAGAATATCGGCACCCAGGGTGTCCGCCTCCGCAATGGCAAGGGTCAGGCCGGCCCTGGAAGCGGGGGTGACCACATAGGGGGCCAGCCCCGTCAGCTGCCGTACCACCTGGGAGAGCACCGGAATCAGCGCCGGCACCACGGAGCAGATCACAGCCCCCTCAATGCCGGTGAGCTCCACACCCTCCCGGGCAAACAGATCCGCCACCTGGGGCAGATACTCCTCCGCCGATCGGCTGGGCACGGTGTCCAACCGGTAGAGCTTTCTGCGCTCCCCGGAAAGACTGAAAACAATGTTGGAGTTTCCTATATCGATGGTCAGCAGCATCCCATTCACCGCCCTTTAGTCCTTTTTGCCGATGGCAATAAGCCGGGAAATGACCGGGGCCAGCACCACGTTCACACCGATCTCCAGCAGGAAATTGCCGCCGGCCAGACCCAGGATCATATAAGACCCGGCGTTTTCGTAGCCCAAAGCGGCGGCCCAGCCGTTGAGAGTCTCCATGAAGAACACCAGACAGCCCAGCAGGAACACACCGGTGTTTACCACGGGGCAGACGACGGCGGCCACGATGATGGCCAACCACCGGCTTTTCTTGCTCAGGGCCGTATACACGAGACCGGCGATAAGGCCGCACAGCGTACCTTTCACCAGAACCGTTACAATGGTGCCCAAGGGATTAACAGCCAGAAAAGCCGCTGCCTGCCCGGCAACGAGGATCACTCCGCCGGACATGAGGCCCAGCCAGGCGCCTACCTTCCATCCGTATACCGCAGCGCCCACCACAATGGGTACCAGGGATACATTGATGTTTAGCCCTCCGATTTGGAAGGTACCGCCTAAAAATTGCAGCACCAAGACGATGGCGGTGAACACACCTGCGCCCACCATGTTCTTTGTTTTCTGATTCACTTTTCAAACCTCCTGCTGCCGCTCCGGCCGACCCGGATGCAGCGCATATTTTTTGGCATACAGGATGCCAAGGCGCATTGTACCGCAAGCGACGGAAAAAAGCAAGACAAATTTTTCACGAAGTGGAAATGCAGGGAGAAAAGAATAGGGGCGATGCCTACATCGGCCCGTTTTGCCGCACACCTTGTTACGCATCCGTAGGGGTCGGCCTCCCGGACGACCCGCCCGGCTTTGCACCGCACTCCTTGCAAAAAACGATGTCATTGCGAGGGCGCACCGCGCCCGTGGCAATCCGCACCTCCACCCCCTAAAAATGAAACCAATGAAGGCCGCCTTATGCAAGGCGGCCTTCATTGATTTGAGACTGTTGATAAAGTGGTATACTTGCGATAACGGTAAGGAAGGGTGTGCGAGGGAAACCCAAGAAGGGTGTCCCTCGCCATTGAAATCAGTAGTTTTTGAAACTTTTTCAAAGTTTCAAAAACTTATTCAGCGTGTCGAAAAAGTCTTTTCGACACGCTGAAACCAATGAAGGCCGCCTTATGCAAGGCGGCCTTCATTGGTTTGAGGATAGAAAGGAAAAGCAATTCATGTTTGAGAATTACTATAGCGACAATATACCCCGCCGTGCGCGTTTTGTAAAGCGACAAGAATTCATTTTAACATTAAAATATGTCATAAATAAATGGGAATTGTTGCAAAAGCCATTGCATTTTGTAATAAAAAAGGGTATCATATACTATGACATGGTTTCATGATGAGGAGGATGGCGTATGGATACCAAAAAGCTGGAGGCGCTGGCCACAGCGGTGCAGGTAGGGAGCTTTACCCGAGCGGCAGAGGTGCTGGGCTACACCCAGTCGGGTCTGACCCACATGATGAACAGTCTGGAAAAGGATATCGGCTTCCCGCTGCTGGTGCGCAGCCGCACGGGTATCCGCCTGACCGCTGCGGGGAAACGGGTTTTTCCCTTGATCCAGGATCTGCTCCGGGTGGATGAGACGCTGGAGCGGGAGATCCGCCTCATTAACACCCGCCGGGAGGAGACCATCCGTGTGGCCTCCTATTCCAGTATTGCCATGCATTGGCTGCCGGAGATCATCCAGCGCTTCCGGGACAGGCATCCGGATGTGGCGGTGGATGTGCAGATGGGCAGCGTGGAGGAGGTATACCGCTGGGTACAGGAGGATAAGGCGGACATGTGCTTTGCCTCCTGGCAGGAGTGGTTCGCCCTGGACTGGACGCACCTGCGGAATGATCCGCTGCTGGTGATCCTGCCGCCGGACAGCCAGCTGCGCGGCCGCAGCAGTCTGGACGTGCACTGCCTGGAGGGACAGGACTTTCTGATGCCGTCGCCGGGCTTTCATCTGGATATCATGCAGGCCTTGGGTGAGGTGAAGCCCAATTTCCGGGAGACCCACGTCAGCGACAACGTGATCATCTCCATGGTGGAGCATGGCCTGGGCGTGAGCATCCTGTCCGAGCTGGTGCTCAAGGGCCGGCGGGATAATGTAGTGGCGCTGCCGCTGGATCCGCCCGCCGCCCGGGAGTTGGGCATAGCCGTGCGCTCCAAGAAGGAGCTGCGGCCCATGGTGCGGCGGTTTATTACGGAGACAAAGGAGATTCTGGAGAGTATTTAGCATGATTTTTGAACCTGTTACACCGCAGAATGCGGAAAAATTGAGATCCTACTATATGAATTGTGAATATCGCCTGTGCGAGTATTCCGTGGGCGTGAAGCTCATGTGGGGCAGCGTGCTGCATCCGGCCTTTTGCGAGGCGGCGGGGTGCCTCATCGTCCGCAACGAGATCGACGGGCGCTATCAGTTCGACTTCCCCGTGCCCGGCCCGGAGGGGGATGTGGACCAGGCGCTGACGCTTATGGAGAAATACTGCACGGAGCAGGGGGTTCGCCCGGTGATTTCCGTGGTGCCGGAGCAGGTGGCCCCCCAGCTGTTCCTGCGCTATCCGGTGGTGCGGCTCCTGAGCGAGCGGCCCTGGAAGGATTATATCTACCGCCGGACGGATCTGGCGGAGTTTGCGGGCCGGCATTACAGCGGCCAGCGCAACCATATCCATAAGTTCCGCAAGCTCTATCCCGATGCGGAATATGTGCCCCTGACGGCGGCGGACGAGCCGCTGCTGGAGCGGTTCTGGCAGGACTACGGCGCGGAGTTTGACAAGCAAAGCACCATCGCCCAAAATGAGCTGCGTCTGGCCAAGGAGATGCTGCGGCATCTGTCGGGAGACTGGTTTTTGGCCGGGGGCCTGCTCCATGAGGGACGGCTGGTGGCCATCAGCATGGGCGAGCAGTGCGGCAGCACCATGCTGGTGCACATTGAAAAGGCGCTGTACTCCTGTCCCGGAGCGTATCCCACCATGGTGCAGGAATTTGCCCGGCGCTGTCCGGAGAGCGTGCGGTGGATGAACCGGGAGGACGATGCCCGGGACAAGGGACTGCGTACCTCCAAAATGCAGTATCATCCGGCGGCGCTGGGAGGCAAGCTGTGCTTTGAGGTGGGCAGTGAGCTGGACCGCCTGCAGGAGATCCCCATCCTGCGCTCTGAGCGCCTGACTCTGGACGCTTTGCGGGAGGAGGACAAGGCTGCCTATAATGCCCTGTGCCTGGACGATGTGCGCAACCGTCTGTGGGGCTATGACTGGCATAAGGACTATGACGGCAGCCCTGTGGAGGAGTATTTCCTCTCGGTGGCCCGGGAGGATTTCCGGCAGCGGCGGTGCGTGAATTTTGCCGTGCGGCTGGGAGACATCTTTATCGGCGAAGCGGTGCTGTATAATCTGGACTGGCGTGGCGGTGCGGAGCTGGGCTGCCGCATTGCCCCGGAATACGCAGGCCATGGCTACGGAACTGAGGCCTTTGCGGCGGCGGCGGACTGGGCCCTGTACGGCCTGGGTCTTGCCCGGGTGGTGGCCAAGTGCTTCCGGGAAAACGAAGCATCCTATCAGATGCTCTCCGCCTGCATGCACCCCTCCGGCGAGGATGAGACCTATTTCTATTTTGAAAAAACCATTTGATGATCCGGCTGATTAACCGTGCGGGCGATTTTTATAATCACCCGCACGGTTTTACTCTGCTGTCCACACTGCGTGCCCGCACGGTTTTGGGCGGCACCTCTTGTAAAAAGCCTGTCATTGCGAGGGCGCTCCGCGCCCGTGGGGAGCGATCCGAGCGCCGCCGGTGGCGGATGAAGCGGGGAAATCGCCGAAGCGCTGCCTGCGGCAGAATAAGCGAGGCGATTTCGAGGAAGTGCCCCGATTGGCGGCCGCGACAGTGGCCGGGAATCGGCTGGCACGACGGTGGGCCGGAGCCAGTGGCCGCGGTCAAAATTGGGGGCGTCCGCCGTAAGGCAGCGCGGAAATTTTGTCCGCCGCAACAGGGACATCCGCACTCCCTTGCACTGCATCCCTTGTCATGCCGACCGCGGGGCACTTTCTGCCAACAGCGGCAGAAAGTACCCAAAGAACGCCGCCAAAACCCATGGTTTTGAAATCCTTCCGCGCCTGGAGCATGTCCCATGCGGACGCACTCCGCCCCGCGAACCAAGTTCTCAAATCCACCGCCGTGCTTTCGCATCGCCTCTGCGTCTACAGCCGCTGGCCGCTCACGCGGACCCGCGCTGCCCTGTCATATCAGGGATGCCCCCTGCGTCTACCGCGCAGACAAAGAACCCGCCGCACCTCTTGCCATGCACCCGTAGGGGCGACCCTCGCGGTCGCCCGCGCTCTGCACATCTTGTTGCGCTTCCGTAGGACGGGGTGCCCACACCCCGCCACCCACTGCATTTCCTCCGCAATTTTTCATCCGGGTGTATGCCCGGCTTTTTTTTTGCGCATACTGCTTTTGAAGTATGAACAAACGGAGGGGCTTTATGAATCGACCCTTTGACACAAAATGTATGCAGCTGGACGACCTGCTGGGTGTGGGCCGCAGCTTCGACATGGTGAGCCGGGAGCTGTATATAGGCGGCTGCCGGGCCAAGATGTGGGTGGTGAACGGCTATGCCAAGGATCTGCTCCTGGAGCGGGCCGTGGAAAAGCTGCAGGCGGTAAAGTCCCTGGACGATGTATCCAATGTGGACGAGCTGCTGCGCCGGTATATCACCGTGTGCGACGCGGAGACCAGCCAGGATCGGATGCAGGCGGTGACGGATGTGTTCGCGGGCAAGACCCTGCTGGTGATAGACGGCTTTTCCGGCGGTATTTTGCTGGACGCCAAGACCTTTCCCACTCGCGCGGTGCAGGAGCCGGATGCCGGCAAGGTTCTCCGGGGCAGCCACGACGGATTTGTGGAGAGCATCATGGAGAACGCCGCCCTCCTGCGCCGGAGGATCCGGGACCCGGCCCTGACGCTGGAGCGGATCCGCCTGGGAGGCCGGTCCAACTGCGACGTGGCCCTGTGCTATATGGAGGGGCGGGCGGATGCCAAGCTCCTGGCCCAGCTGCGGGAAAAGCTGCATCACCTGCCCGTCCGGTCGGTGTCCATGAGTCAGGAGACCATCGCCGAGGCCATCGCTCCCAAGCAGTGGTATAATCCCTTCCCCAAGATCCGCTATACCGAGCGGCCGGATGTGGCCACCGCCTCCGTCGTGGAGGGGGACATTCTGCTGCTCATCGACAATACCCCCGTGGTGATGCTGCTGCCGGTGTCTCTGCTGCGATTCAATGAGGAGATCAACGACTATTATTTCCCGCCCCTGGTGGGCACCTATCTGCGCATCATCCGTTTTTTCGTCATGCTGCTGAATGTGGTCATCACGCCTCTGTGGTACCTGCTGGCTACGGAGCCGGACGGCCTGCGGGAGCCCTGGGACTTCCTGCTGGTAGAGGGGGAGTACGCCGTGCCGCTGGTGCTGCAGCTGCTGCTGGTGGAGCTGATTATCGACGTGCTGAAGCTGGCATCGCTGAATACCCCGGACGTGCTGGGTAACTCCTTCAGTATGTTGGGCGCCCTGATCCTGGGAGACTTCGCGGTGCAGTCCCGTTGGCTGGTGCCGGAGGTGCTGGTGTATATGGCCTTCGTGGCGGTGAGCAACTTCGCCCAGCACAGCTTCGAGATGGGTTACGCCTGCAAGCTCTGCCGCATGGCCCTGCTGGGGCTGTCTTACGCTCTGCGGTGGTGGGGGTTCGGCGCCGGGGTTTTGGGCGTGCTGGTGCTCGTTGCCACCACCAAGCCCATCGCGGGCCGGGGCTATCTCTATCCCCTCATTCCCTGGGACGGCAAGGCCCTGCGCTCCCTGCTCCTGCGCCGCCCGGCCCATAAGGACAACACATAAAACTATTCGCCCGCCGCACACCGCACCTCCGCCTCTATTTCCCCAACAATTTTTCGCCCCCCAAAGCCGTTTTGCTTGCTTGCAAGGCGGCTTTGTGCTATGATATCATTGAATTTGTATGTATAAGGGGAGATTCCATGACTCCGCTGCGGGAAAAACACCTGTTTCTGCTGGATATGGACGGCACCATCTATCTGGATGACCGCCTCTTCGACGGGGTGATCCCCTTTTTGCAGTACATCCGGCGGGTAGGGGGGCGTTATCTGTTCCTCACCAACAACTCCTCCCGTGGCGTGGAGGGGTATATCGAAAAAAAGCGCCGCCTGGGCATCGAGACGGGGAGAAGCGACTACCTCAGCTCCGTGGACGTGACCATTGCCGCCCTGCAAAGGAAGGGCCCCGG
>OBHX01000517.1_pt1 | contig 36618 bp, 30 predicted proteins | sample 1519331 | NCBI WGS metagenome assembly OBHX01 (sample SAMEA2602897, study PRJEB22501) | metagenome
GGCGTAGATCAGGCGGTCTGCCGTCGGGATTACCGCGTAATCCGCGAGGATCGGAAATTCCAGAACCATCTGGTCTACCTCTGTATCACAGTTTCCGCGAACGCAGAAGATCCTGTTTTTCCGCTCATTTAACATTTTGATGACTTCCTTTGGGGCGTACTCTTTCGGGAGGTCGTTTCTCGGTCCATGGTATAAAATATCGCCCAGAAGCAGGAGACGGTCCGCCTGCTCCCGGTCGAATGCTTCCAGCATCTTTTTGCAGTAGTACGCGGAGCCGTGGATGTCGGACGCGATCATGAGTTTTATCATTTCAGCAGATTCCTTTCCTTTTACAGATCAGCGCATCTATCTCCATGCTGCTCTTGCCTTCTTTAGATTTCATCGTTCCTGTCGTTTTTTTCAAGCACATAGACATGTTCTGTCACTGTTTTATTTAACAATTTCCACTCCAGATCCCTGTTCGTATGATGATACCGGAAGCCGCATTTTTCTGCCACGCGCTTCGATTTCTCATTCCCGTCAAAATATGCGTACCAGATTCGTTTCAGCCCCAGATCTTCAAAACCGTACCAAATCAGCTCCTTTACCGCCTCCGGGATGATTCCCTGCCCCCAGTACGGAGTTCCCAGCCAGCAGCCGATCTCTCCCTCATCTTCTGGTACCAGCATATTGCATGCCGCGCCCACTGTGAGACCTGCACAGCCTACCGGCTTTCCGGTACTTTTTAAAACCACCGCATACGTTCCAGCCGCCGATAAAACTTTCCGGATGATCTCTCTGCTGTTCTCCACACTCGTATGCATCGGCCATCCTGCTTCCGGACCGACCTGCGGGTCTTTCGCATATTCATAGCAGCTCTCCGCATCGCTCTCCTGCCATGGTCTTAAAATCAGGCGTTCTGTCTTTAGTTCCATCTTTATTTACCTCTCTTCCATTTTTTTATACAGGTGATTCTCCGTTAATACTACCAGATCACCTTCATCAATCCCCTGCTCATAAAGCCAGTCATCTTCCTGACGGATCATCCGCTCGTTTTCCTTAGCGTCTTTCAGCCGGACGAAAACTGTTTTCTTTGTCCCTGCGGGGCGTTCCTCACAGCCATAGTCATCCTCCTGAATCTGGAGAATGATGTATTCCTGTTCGTTTTTCATTTTATACACTTCCCTCATAATCTGGCTTTTCACTTAACTTTTTTATAAAACAATATTTTCCTTTTCCATGCCCTTTGACCGTTTCAATAACCTCTGCGCTTATCAATAACTTTATTACTTCTGATGCTCTGGTTGCTTTTAATCCTGTCAACAGCATTATATCTTTTCTTCCAAACATGTCTTCTGTTCCGTGTGCTTCATATATGCGTAGGATATGGTCCATTGTTTTATCGGACAAGCCAGGAATCATTTTTTCAAGCGGTTTACGAATGTTCGCTTTTATACTCTCATCGTTCGCTTTTTGCATTTCAATGTCCGCTTTTATACTCTCATCGTTCGCTTTTGGAGGAAACACAAACTTTCCGCTGATATGCATGACCCGATTATGCAGTTCATTTTCTTCATTTATCAACATATTTCGCAGAAATAGCTCTAAATACTCTGTTGTTTCATGAATCCCGATTTTAAAATTATTATAATTTGCCCGCACCAATGCATTTCTAAAATACCATGCATTCTCGGCAAATATATCATTGGTGGCATCAAATCCCAGCGTTCTTAAGTACTTGATAAAAAATACTGCCGTTGTTCTGGTATTTCCTTCCTCAAAAATATGGATTTGCCATAGCCTTGAAACAAACACTGCCAGATGATGAATTATTTCATTGATTGACAGCCCTTTATAGCTGAATGTTCTTTCTTCGGAGAAGTCATATTCCAACGTATCACGGAGTTCAGATGCATTTCCATAAAGAACTGTTTCTCCGTCTAATACCCACTCTTTTTTTGTGATGTTATAATCCCTGATCTTTCCGGCGTGTCTGTAAATTCCAGTAAATAGTTTTTTATGAATCGAGATATACTCATTTGGAGTAAAACTAAAACCCGTTTCTGACAAGACCTTTACGATCCGGACAGAAACCTTATCCGCTTCCTCCGTTCTGTCTCCAGGATCCTGTTTTGGGTTTTCTTCATAGTAGCTATTTAAAAGCGAATTTGCCTCATCAATTGAAATATCACCTTCGATATTCCGAATCGCAGTATCGATCAGATATTTTGACGTTTTCAGCCCATCTACTGCCTGCAGCCCAATTGCTGTCTGCCATGCATAGCCTTTTTCACGTTTATTCGGCTCTGATTCTCTTATATATTCTTTGAAAGGATCCTGATTCATTTCCATCTCCCAACCAACTACAGTGTAGGCATTTTTTGCACACACTGGTTTATTTTCTGATTCACTTTCCTTGAGTATATTTATTTACATCTCCAATGTGTAAAATTTGCACATTACTTTTTCCAAAAATAATTCAATAGCTACATTGACCGGCACTCTTCATTTTACATTAAAGCCTCTCTTATCCATACTGGTGATAACTTTTTTTCGTTAATAACGCTACCGTCTCCACATGCCCTGACATTCCGAACATGTCAACGGTTCTGACGCGTTTTACAGCGTAACCGTTCTCCCCGAAATATTTCACATCTCTTGCCAACGTCGAGGAATCACAGCTCACATAAACGACTTTCTCCGGTGCCATCTTTACGATCGTCTCAAGGCAGAGCTCATCACAGCCCTTTCTTGGCGGGTCGACAACGATCACATCGGCTTTGATATGATTTTTTTCATACTGTTCCGGAAGAACCTCCTCGGCTTTTCCGACGAAGAATTCTACATTATCGAGACCGTTGCGCTTCGCATTCTCTCTGGCATCCTCGATCGCTGCCGGAATGATCTCGACACCGCAGACTTTTCCGGCTTTCTGGGCGAGGAAAGAAGAGATGGTTCCGATTCCACAGTAGAGATCCCAGACGGTCTCACCGCCGTTTAAATCAGCGAATTCCAGAGCTGTTCCGTAGAGACGTTCTGTCTGGACCGGGTTTACCTGATAGAAAGATAACGGGGAGATCCGATATTCGATGTTTCCGATCTTATCCGTGATATAACCCGGCCCGTAGAGATTTTTGATCTCGGTTCCCAGGATCACGTTTGTCTTTTCCATATTGAAGGACAGGGAGATACTGTCTGCGCCGGCTTCACGCATCCGCTCGATGAACTCTTTCTCATGGGGCAGTTTCTTTCCGTTGATCACGAGACATACCATATGTTCACCGCTGGCGAAACCTTTTCTTAAAAGGACATGGCGGACGAGTCCCTTGTGGTTTGCCTCATCATAAGGTTCCACACCAAAATCTTCCATGAATTTTAACACTGCCGCCAGATAGTCTTTATTTTCCGCACATCCAAGCAGGCAGTCCAGCTCCGGTACCGGGATCAGGGAGTGGGTCCGTCCGGCAAAGAATCCCGCCGTCGGTTTTCCGTCTTTTCCGCGGCCGATCGGGTACTGCGCTTTGTTGCGGTATCTCCACGGGTCTTCCATTCCAATGATCGGTTCCATGACGACCGCGTCCGGCACTCCCGCTGCCTGTTCCGCCTCTTCCGGCAGGAACAGGTTTTCCATGCCGCCGATGCGTTTTAAGTGATTGTATACTTTCTTTTCCTTGAATTTTAACTGCTCTTTATAGTCCAGTTCCTGAAGCTGGCATCCGCCGCAGGCTCTCGCCACCGGACATTTCGCCTCCACGCGGCCTTTTGCCGGGGTGATGACGCGCACAAGGCGGGCAAATCCGTAATTTTTTTTCATTTTCATGGCTGACGCCTCGATCGTATCCCCGATCAGGGCATCCTTCACGAACCAGATATATCCGTCCACGCGGCCAATACCTGCACCGTCCTCTCCCATGTCCTCGATGGTCACTGTAAATTTATCGTTCTTCTTGATTTCCATAATTCGTTCCTTCTATATAAATATTCTTGTTGTACATTTTTATCGCTGAGCCCACTCTGTCCTTTCACCTCACTATCCCAAACTAATAGCGTATATCCCGTACTGAGAATATACCGAATACACAAAATGCAGAACAGACCTAAAAATAAGACTCAATGCTCAGTTTTTCTTAAGTATACAAGAATTACTCCCGCATTTGCAACCCCCATCACATAAACGAACGTGAAAATCTCTGCCCTATACCGCATACAGGCAAAACAACAGTGAAAAAGTGAATCCGATCCGCATTTTCAAGTGAGTCACGTTTTTACGCCAATACAAAAAACCGGCTCCCCGCGCCCCGAAAACTCCCATTCAGAAGTCCCCGGAACCGGAAAACCGGTCTTAACATATCAACTCTATACGTTAAACATTATGTAAATCGCAATGTCCAGTGGGTATTCGCAATCCACTTTGCTGCTTACCTGATTCGATTATGCTCTCGCCTCAGAACCTGCCTTCTTGCTTAACAGCTCCTTACCGGATGTAACAACGATGATCACACCGAGAACCATAAGAAGGATCGCAACGATCAGCTGAAGTCCTTCAACCATAAATACTGCGGTACCTGCGCTGAATGCGTTTACAAGAGCAAGCGTTCTCTGAACCAGTGCTGTGAAGGTTACGCAGAGCATGATCACACATGGTACGATCAGGGTCTTGTTCTGTCTTCCCGTTACCTTTAAGAATACGCAAAGTGTGATCAGAACAAGGGCGCTTAAGAGCTGGTTTGCGCTTCCGAATAACGGCCAGATGTTGGAGTAACCGACTCTTGTAAGGATATATCCGAATGCAAGTGTGATGATCGTGGATACATACTTGTTGCAGAGAAATTTTCTCCAGCCCTCTGCGTTCTCCATATCGTCTACAGAGAAAAGCTCCTGGAAGGACATACGTCCGATACGTGCCACCGCGTCAAGGCTTGTAAGAGCAAGAGCGGATACACACATGGTCATGAAGCACTGTGCAACATAGATCGGAAGACCGAACATCTCAAGAAGTCCAGCAACGCCGGAGGAGAAGATCTGGAACGGAGTTCCTACTGCTGCGGTACCGTCAGCGGCTGCGGCGGCACCCGCTACGCAGAGTGCAAGTACGGCTAAGAGGCTCTCAAGAACCATTGCGCCGTAACCAACTTTTAACATATCTTTCTCGTTCTCAACGGTCTTGGAGGAAGTACCGGAGGAAACGAGGCTGTGGAAACCGGAAACGGCTCCGCAGGCTACGGTTACGAAAAGGATCGGGAACATGTTTCCGAGCTTCTCATTTGTGAAGCCTGTGTACATCGGAAGGTTCATGTTCGGATGCGCAACAACAATACCGACAACAGCGCCGAGGATCATTCCTGCAAACATGAATGTTGTCATGTAATCACGCGGCTGCTTTAAGAGCCACATCGGAAGAACAGATGCAAAGAAGATATACGCAAATGTGAATCCTGTCCATGCGTCCTTACCGCCGATCAACGGAAATGCCATACCGATTGCAAGAGATGCAACCGTGCATGCAAGTCCTACGAAGAACTCGCCCTTGCCTTCAAGGTTGAGCTTCTTCTGAAGAACACCGAAAACCATCGCAAATACGATAAATGCAATGGAAATGGAGCCTGCGGCGCCGTTTGTCTGAGCCGCTGCGGCCAACTCTGTCACGCCATCCTTAACCGTGTATGCGTTAAAGGTACCTGCAACCATGTCAGCAAAGGCTGCGATAACAATCAAGGTAAATAACCAACAGAAGATCAGGAATAACCGCTTACCTGTCTTACCGATGTACTTCTCGATCAGAAGTCCCATGGATTTACCCTCGTTCTTTACACTTGCGTAAAGAGCGCCGAAGTCTGTGACAGCTCCGAAGAAGATACCGCCGACAAGGATCCAGAGAAGAACCGGAACCCAGCCGAATGCAGCCGCCTGGATAGCGCCCGTTACAGGGCCGGCACCTGCGATAGAGGAAAACTGGTGTGAGAAAACGATCCAGCCGTTTGTAGGTACATAATCCTGTCCGTCTTCATGTGTGTAGGCAGGTGTCTTTGCCTTCGGGTCGATGCCCCAGGTCTTTGCCAGCCAGCGTCCGTATACCATATATCCGCATAACAGACACACAGCTGCGATGAGAACGATTACTAATGTGTTCATGTCATTTCGCTCCTTTGTAAATTCATTTTGTCATACCGGAATGTCGAAAGTTCCGGTCCCTGTAGTCCATCCATATTCAAACGATCCTGAAAATACGGCAGGAATCGCTGTGGAATATACGTATAAAACAAAAAATCCTTCGTCTCCACAGGGATCACTCCCTTAGAAGACGAAGGATCTAACATTCTCCGCGTTACCACTTCTATTGCCGGAAAACCGGCCTCTCAATCCCATCCTCCTCAAGTATCTGCTGTACTCTCAGATGAATCGGTCCCCTTTTAACGGTGAGGTTCCCGTCCGGAATTACTATACTGAGCTGTTCATCCCGGCTGCTTCCAGGTGATAACCTTCTAATTTCCTATCTGCCTCGCACCATCCGGCAGCTCTCTGAATGAGGTTCTGTTAGAAAGTCCTGTCCCGTTCATCGCATTTGAATATGAACAACACTCATTTTAGTCACAAACGTGATTTTGTCAACTGCTATTTTTTGATCCTGACAGTTTCCAATCAGCCCAAAATATACATTTGTCTTTTTATTGCGGACATGTTTTGTCATTTGTCTTTCCACGACAAATGATCACAGAAATTCTGCACGATTTATGCTCCACTATGCGTCAATTTTTCTACACCTAATTTTCACTGGTCCGGCGCACATTTGTCTCCATGAAACGATTGTAGCCGAGCCAGCCCATATTGTCCCCGGCACCTCTTAAGATCTCCGTCATGGTCTCCATCTTTGCGTCCGCGTTATCCGCAAGATTTAATGCCATCGCTTCGATCAACGCCGGTTTCTTCGGAGATCCATACTCAAGCTCACCGTGATGTGCAAGAATGCAGTGGATCAGCTCACTCTCCAGCTTTTTCGGGAATCCCGGCATCGTGTCGATCCGCTCTTTTACCATCTGGGAGCCGATGATGATGTGACCGAGAAGCTGGCCGTCATCTGTATAGTCATTCTCCGGAAATGCGGAGAGCTCTTTTATCTTTCCAATATCGTGAAACATTGCGGCTGTTAAGAGCAGATCACGGTTGAGCGCCGGATACTGTTTGCTGAAGTAATCACACATTTTTACGACACTCAGGGTGTGCTCTAAGAGTCCGCCCACAAAGCCGTGGTGAACACTCTTTGCCGCGGAGTGGAAGGAAAATGCCTTCATAAACTCCGCATCATGGAAGTAACCGGCTGCCAGCTTTCTTAAATATTCGTTTCTGATCGTTGTGATGTACTGGGTCAGCTCATGCTGCATCACCGCGATATCTTTCGTTGTCACCGGAAGATAATCTGCCGGATGATATTCGCCCTCATCGGCCTTGCGGATCCGCTTTACATTTAACTGGTTTTGTCCCTGAAACAGGGTCACATCTGCGTCAATATACACATAATCCAGTGCGGAAAACTCGTTGATCCCCGGAGAATTTAACTCCCAGATCTTTGCATCGACCGTTCCTGTTTTATCCTGAAGGACGAGAGACCCATACTCTTTTCCATTTTTGGTGAGTGCGATCTGTTTTGCCTTACACAGGTATACATCCGAAATGTGATTTCCTTCCCGGAATGTTTCAATAAATCTCATAATTTCTCCTTTATCCACCCAATACAGCCGCCTGTTTCCGCGCTGAATCCCGCAGAACAGCGGCTGCTGATTTTATACGACCACCGGCAGCCTGTCGGCGATATCCGGCAGCTAAGCCAGGTAATGATCTACCTGGCTCCAATCGTTACTTGATACTCTATTTCTTTATATTCATCAATAGACTTTCGTTTTACCGTAACTTTTACGGTATCTCCGGTCTTCGTCTCCTCTAACCGGTTCTGGAGATCCCGAATCGTCTGGATCTCCAGATCACCGAACTTCGTCAGAATATCTCCATTTTGAATCCCGACATTATACGCCGGTCCGTCAGCAATGGAATCTGTAATGTAGACACCGCAGGGAATTCCACTCTCCAGCATCGCGGAAGTAACATCCTGCCCCCGGATCCCGAAGTACGGCGCAGACTGTCCGTTTGTAAGTTTCTGTAAGACTCCTTTATATTCAGAGATCGGCATCGCCATCGTCTTGTCTTCTGTCTGGGTGTTATCCCCTGACTGATAGATATCCGTCGCCCAGCCCACAAGCTGACCGGAAAGATTTAAGAGAAATGTTCCCTCGTTTGCATGACTCTCAAATTCTGTATACAGAATACGGGTCTGTCCATCCACCGCCTGAACTCCTTTTGCCACATAGGCGACCAGCCCCTGTTTGACGGAATGGACATGTCCGGATGGGCTTCCCACCGCAAGAACCATATCTCCGGTGCGGACGGAATAAGAGTTTCCAAGTTCCACAGCTTTCATCCAGTTTACGGTCTGCTCTTCAATATCGGAGATCTTTGCGCTGACGACCGCCATTTCTGCCGCGGAATCCTGAGATTTTAATTCCACTGCCGCTGTTGATCCGTCCCCGAAGGTCACCCGCAGGGAATCGGCTCCAGCCACCGCGCTCTGTTCCGTTAAGATCAGGGCTTCGCTTGGATTCACCGCAATAATGATTCCTGCATACTGTCCCATCGTCTCGATGGGGTTATCAAACCAGTCCACATCATTTTTCACCGCGGAAACTGTCACGATGCTCTTCTCAGATTCCAGATAGATATTCCGAAACGCGTCGTTTAATTCTGTCAGGTTTTTCGTCGTCCAAGGGAATTTTTCCATGGACTCCCCGACTATTTTTTCCACTTCGTCCTTTAAATCTTCCGCGCGGATCCCCTCTCCTGTGGTCTCCGCCATGGTCTCCACCGGTGTTGGATTCCCGGACGGATCCTGATCACGTTCGATGGTGATCGGAGTGGGGGGAACCGGCTGGTCTTTTCCCAGAAGCTTTTTCGCAGTCGGGAGTGATACTACAAAGCTCACCGCCGCCACGCCACCGAAAACAGCCGCAAAAAGAACATAGCACAGGATCCGGCCTGCGGCCCTGCGCTTATCGATCGGAGGTTTTACGACCTTCTCCCTCATGAAATTTTTCTCGTTAGGTGTATCTGACATGAAAAAATCTCCCGGATCCTTTGCTTTTCGCCTGTCTTTTTTCCATTATAATTTTTTTCTTCTTATTATGCAAGGAAAACTTGGCCGACACAGGTTCATGTGCCTAAACGTCCGTTTCTTTTGTGGACCGGTCCGCTTTATTTCAGAAAATTCCTACCGTGTACAGGAACCGGCTTCACGCTGCAGCACCTTTCCTGTATGAAAAAATATCTATGATATTTGACCCGTTTGTGTTATACTTTTTCTGTGCAGACAGGCATCTTTGCTGGAAATCTCCGCATATTTCATAAAACGGAATGTCTGCGTATTGAAAGGAAAAAGGATCGACCCATGAATCAGAAAGTATTAAAAACACTTGAATATTATAAAATCATTGAACGACTGACCGACTGCGCGGCATCTGAGCCTGGAAAAAAGATGTGCCGGGAGCTGGTTCCATCCTCAAATTTTGATGAGATCGTTCAGGCCCAGACGGAAACTGCCGACGCTGTGACTCGTGTCCGCCAGAAAGGAAGTCTCTCCTTAGCCGGAGTCCGTGATGTACGGGATTCCTTAAAACGTCTGGAGATCGGCAGCTCCTTAAGCATCATGGAGCTTCTCTCCGTCAGCGGACTTTTGACCTGTGCAGCCCGCGCAAAGAATTATGGACGCCATCCGGAAAATATGGAACTTCCTGATGACTCTCTCGATGAGATGTTCCGCACTCTGGAACCACTGACGAATGTGAACAGTGAGATCACCCGCTGTATTCTCGGTGAGGATGAGATCGCCGATGATGCAAGCCCGGGACTCCACCACGTCCGCCGCCAGATGAAGATCACAGCAGATAAAGTCCACACCCAGTTGAACTCCATCCTAAACTCCAGCCGGACCATGCTGCAGGATGCCGTTATCACCATGCGTGACGGACGTTACTGCCTCCCGGTCCGCGCCGAGTATAAGAGCCAGTTCGCCGGAATGGTCCATGACCAGTCGGCCACCGGATCCACACTCTTTATTGAGCCGATGGCGATCATCAAGCTAAACAACGAACTCCGTGAACTGGAATTAAAGGAGCAGAAAGAGATCGAGATGATCTTAGCTACCTTAAGCACCGAGCTCGTCCCGTATATCGAGCCGATCACAACGGATTTTGAGATCCTCACAAAGCTGGATTTCATCTTCGCGAAGGCAGCCCTCTCAAGAATTTATAACTGTTCCATGCCGAAGTTTAACCGAAAAGGTTATATTCATATCAAGGATGGCCGCCATCCGCTCCTTGACCCAAAAAAGGTCGTTCCGATCAATATCTGGATGGGAAGAGATTTCGACCTGCTGATCGTAACAGGACCGAATACCGGCGGTAAGACCGTATCCTTAAAGACGGTCGGTCTGTTTACCCTGATGGGACAATCCGGTCTGCAGATCCCGGCGTTTGACGGATCCGAGCTTTCCGTTTTTGATGAGGTATTCGCGGATATCGGCGATGAGCAGAGTATCGAGCAGAGCTTAAGTACCTTCTCCGCCCACATGACAAATATCGTTAAGATCCTAAATCAGGCAGACAGCCGGTCTCTCTGCCTTTTCGATGAGCTTTGTGCCGGAACGGACCCCACCGAGGGCGCTGCTTTAGCGATCTCTATCCTGTCCTTCCTTCACAATATGAAGTGCCGGACCATGGCGACCACCCACTACAGCGAATTGAAAGTATTCGCCCTGTCAACGCCGGGTGTTGAGAACGCCTGCTGTGAGTTTAATGTTGAAACACTGCGTCCGACTTATAAGCTTTTGATCGGTATTCCCGGAAAGAGCAACGCATTCGCGATCTCCAGACAATTAGGTCTTCCGGATTACATCATCGATGATGCGAAGACTCATCTGGAATCCAATGATGAGGCATTTGAGGACCTGCTTGCGAACTTAGAGCAGAGCCGCGTGACCATCGAAAAAGAGCGTGAGGAGATCGCAAGCTACAAGGAAGAGATCTCCCGTTTAAAGAAGAATATCGAACAGAAGGAAGAGCGGCTTGATGAGCGGAAAGAAAAGCTCTTAAAGAATGCCAACGAGGAAGCCCAGCGGATCTTACGCGAGGCGAAAGAGACCGCAGACCAGACGATTCGGAATATCAACAAGCTTGCCGCAAGCTCCGGTGTCGGAAAAGAGCTGGAAGCTGAGAGAACAAAGCTCCGTGAAAAGCTGGATAAAGTCGATAAAAGCTTAAGTCTGAAGAACAATAAGGGGCCGAAAAAAACGATCTCACCAAAGAAATTAAAGATCGGTGACGGTGTTAAAGTCCTCACAATGAACTTAAAGGGAACGGTCAGCACACTGCCGAACGCAAAAGGCGATCTCTATGTGCAGATGGGAATCCTGCGCTCCCTTGTAAATATCAAAGATCTGGAACTTTTAGACGAGGCGTCCATATCCGGACCGGGCCTCGATCCGGCTTCCCTGAAGCGGAACAACACCGGAAGCGGAAAGATCAAGATGGCGAAGTCCTTCTCCGTCTCCCCGGAGGTCAATCTCATCGGAATGACAACGGACGAGGCAATGCCTGTCCTTGACAAGTATCTGGACGATGCTTATCTCGCCCATCTTCCGCAGGTCCGTGTCGTGCATGGACGCGGAACAGGTGCGCTGCGGGCTGCGGTTCATAAGCATTTGAAGAAGCTTAAATATGTGAAGGAATTCCGACTTGGTGAGTTTGGGGAAGGCGATACGGGAGTTACGATCGTAACCTTCAAGTAACTTTCAAATACAAACCGATCCCGCTTTACAGCAAAAAAGCTGAAATCTTTACGATAAATATTAGAAGGAGGAGACCTCCATGGTCGATAAACAGAGAATTCTCATCGTCGACGATGACGAGAATATTGCAGAGTTAATTTCCCTGTACCTGATGAAAGAATGTTATGATACAAAGATCGTCGGGGACGGAGAATCCGCATTGAAGGAGGTTCCGGTCTTTAAGCCGAACCTGATCCTTCTCGACCTGATGCTGCCGGGCATGGATGGCTATCAGGTCTGCCGGGAGATCCGCACGACCTCTCAGGTACCGATCATTATGCTGTCCGCAAAGGGCGAGGTCTTCGACAAAGTTTTAGGTCTGGAGCTCGGTGCCGATGACTATATGATCAAGCCCTTCGATTCAAAAGAACTTGTCGCCAGAGTCAAGGCTGTTCTCCGCCGCTATCAGGCGGCCCCGGTCAGTATGTCCGCTGCGACAAAACAGCAGGGAGAATATGTGGAGTATCCGAATCTCATCGTCAACCTGACGAACTATTCCGTCCTCTACAAAGGCCACTCTGTGGATATGCCGCCGAAGGAGCTGGAACTTTTATACTTCCTTGCCTCCTCTCCGAATCAGGTCTTTACCCGAGAACAGCTGTTGGATCATATCTGGGGCTATGAGTATATCGGTGACACCCGGACTGTTGATGTCCACATCAAACGTCTTCGCGAGAAGATCCGCGACGACGAGAACTGGGCGCTGTCCACTGTCTGGGGAATCGGTTATAAATTTGAGGTAAGACGATGACCCGTTCTCTTTATACCAAGTTTCTTCTCGGCTATCTGGTGTTTGGTCTTCTCGGTTTCATTTTCATCGCGACCATGTCCTCGGAGATCACCTATCAGTATCTCTTAGAAGAAAATTCTGACTCGCTCTACGATGAGGCGAATCTTCTCGCCTCCACCTACAGCGATATCTATCAGGGCAAAAATATCAGCCTGTCCACGGCAAACCCGCAGCTGCAGGCCGTTGCCACCTACTTAAAGGCACAGGCCTGGGTCATCAATCAGAAAGGCAGCGTCGTTGCGGAGACTGCCCCAGCCTCCCATATCGGCACCGCCATCGATGGCTTTGATCCCACCGTGGCGGGAAACCGTTCGTATATGACCGGCAGATTTTTCGGCATATTTGATAAAGACATGCTGTCCGTCATTGCGCCGATCACAGGAAATTTCAATACGTATGGATACGTGGTGATCCATATGCCCATCGAACAGATCGTACACGGGAAAGACCGTATCCTGAACATTGTATACATTACAGCGCTGGTGGTTTTCATCCTGTCCCTGATCATTCTTCTCGTATTCACAAAGACCGTATATGTCCCGTTAAAGAAGATCACCGCGGGTGCGAAGGAATACGCGGCAGGAAACTTAAGTCATACGATCAATGTAACTTCTGCCGATGAGATGGGATATCTTGCCAACACCTTAAATTATATGTCCAGTGAATTAAATAAGATGGAGGAATATCAGCATTCCTTTATCGCCAACGTCTCCCACGACTTCCGCTCCCCGCTGACATCCATCAAGGGGTATCTGGAAGCGATCAAAGACGGAACGATCCCACCGGAATTATACGATAAGTATCTCGGTATCCTGATCTCTGAGACAGAGCGTTTAAACAAACTCACTCAGGGCATGCTGACGCTGAACTCTCTCGACAGCAAGGGATTCCTGACACGGAGCAACTTCGATATCAATCGTGTTATTAAAGATACCGCGGCAACCTTCGAGGGAACCTGCAATGCAAAGGATATCGTTCTCGATCTCACCTTCGCTGCGGATATCCAGATGGTGTATGCAGACCTCGGTAAGATCCAGCAGGTGCTCTACAATCTGATCGACAACGCCATCAAATTCAGCCGTGAGAACTCTGTGATCTATATCCAGACTTCGCTGAAGTACGAGAAAGTCTTTGTTTCCGTGAAGGATACGGGAATCGGTATTCCGAAAGAGAGTATCAAGAAGATCTGGGACCGGTTCTATAAGTCGGATCTCTCCAGAGGTAAGGATAAGAAGGGAACAGGACTCGGGCTGGCGATCGTAAAAGAGATCATACAGGCACATGGGGAAAATATTGATGTGATCAGCACCCAGGGGGTCGGGTCGGAATTTATCTTTACGCTGCCGAAGGCAATGGCGCTGTAATACAGCAAAAAATCTCTGTCCGGTCACACCTTGATGTGTCCGAGCAGAGATTTTTATTTCTGTTAATTCTTCTGTTTCCTTAGATTTCTTTCATCTTCGTCCTGGTCGCATAAACAACCACCTTCATGCTTTGTTATTTTTTATGATCGGCCGGACATCATATCAAGTCCTGTCATTGCCAGCACCTTTACTGCGGCAGTGAGGGCACGCCTTCCGGCTTCGCCTCCTGCAGCGTCCGCAAATGCTGCTGTATGGGTTCCTAATCCTTCGCCCACACCGATATAGAACTGGGCAGCCGGAAGTGCTTGAGTCACATTGCCGACATCCGTGGATCCGATTCCCTGAGTCAGATCCCGCGGAATGTGGTGTTCTCCGATCAGGTCCATATTTTTCTCCACTGCCTTCACAAGTTCCCGGTTGTTGCGCACATCCTTGATGAGATAACCGTCCTGTTTGATCTCAACCTCTACTCCGGCGCAAATCGCTGCACCCTTTGCGCAGCGGTCAATGACTGCGATCACTTCTTCTAAATAGCCTGCGTCTAATGCCCGGATATTAAACCGGCATACGGCTTTCTCCGGAACGATATTCACAACGGTTCCGCCTTCCAGGATAATTCCATGAACCCTCGTGTAATCCTTAAAATGAAGTCTCTGGGAATCTACCGCATGGAACATCTGGAGAACTCCGTTTAACGCACTGGCCCCCATCCACGGGCACGCTGCGGTATGTGCCGGTTTTCCGGTGAAGGTATAGGTCTTATTTACGGCTGCAAATGAGATATCATCTGCCATAGACATATCACTCGGATGCATGATCAGCGCCATATCCACACCATCGAAGATTCCTTCGTCCAGCATCGTGATCTTTCCGCTTCCGTTTTCTTCTGCCGGTGTTCCAAGAACCTTCAGGGTTCCGCCGATCCCGTATTTTTCCATGATTTCTTTTAATATCACACCGGCTCCGGCTCCGCTGGTGCCGATCAGATTGTGTCCGCATGCATGTCCAATTTCAGGGAGTGCGTCGTATTCGCACATAAAGGCAAAGGTCATTCCCGGCTTTCCGCTACGGTATTCTGCCACAAATGCGGTCTCCAGAGAGCCGGCTCCCCGCTGTACTTTAAAGCCATGCTTTTCCAGCAGCCCGCACAGCTGATCCTGAGCCAGCGTTTCATGGTATGCCAGCTCCGGATGAGCAAATATGTATGCACTGACCGTCTCAAACTCATCCCGGTGTTTCTCCGCCAATGTTTCGATCTCGTGCTTTACCTGTGTAAGCTCCATCGTCATTTCCTCCTGTTATTCCCGATATTATATCCACTATTATACCGCGGCTGCTCCTGATTTCTCAAGCACTGATCACATAAATTTCCCACTCCGGCACAGATGGGACCTTGCGTTTCGTCCATTGAATCTCCTTGCGTTTCATGATAAAATATAGTCATCTGCTCAATCATTTCTAACTGCTCGAGAGGAGGACATAATTATGAATTCTATTTCTATCACCTGGAATGGTCATTCCTGTTTTACCATTGAAAAAGATGGTTTTTCCATTGTTTTTGATCCATATGGCCCAAATACGGTACCGGGGCTTGCTCCACTTTCCCTCACCGCGGACATGGTACTCTGCAGCCACGAACATGGTGACCACGGGTACACGGACGCAGTGACCTTAAAGCACAGCGGGACAAAGAACCCGTTTTCCATCACGAAAATTGACACCTGGCATGACCCGGAACAAGGAGCCCTCCGCGGACCAAACCGGATCCACATTTTAGAATCAGACGGGCTTAAAATTGCCCATATGGGTGATATCGGATGTCCTCTTATCAGAGAACAAAAGGATCTGTTAAAGCATCTCGACGCGATCCTGATCCCGGTCGGCGGTTACTATACGATCGACGCTGTTCAGGCAAAAGCTCTGGCAGATGACCTCGCGCCCCGCGTTGTGATTCCGATGCACTACCGTTCCGACCATTTTGGCTATCCGGTGATCGGACGGCTGGAAGAATTTACGGGACTCTGCCGGAATGTAGTGGAGTACGATTCCAATGCACTGCTCCTGACGGCTGAAACAAGACCGCAGACGGCGGTTTTAAAGCTGTAATAAACCGATAAGTTCCATTTTTGCTGCAGTTTTCCGTGATGATCCGACCGGCAGTGTAAAAATACAGCTGTCATGTCCGTTCAAATACAGAGTTTAACTGCAGCAATTTTTATGGCCTTTTCCCGGCGTTGGAAAGCATCATAATTTTATAACTTTAAGTTATGTGCCATATCAATACGCGCCATTTTATTTATGCCTAATCCTATGCTATAATGAGGAAACGAAAGAATTCATGAACTGTTAAGGCGGCTGACGGTCTGGATTTTTGCAGCTGTCTTTTAATATTTCTTAGATAAGAAAGGAACATATAAAGTCATGGCAGAAGGAACGATCTTTAAATTTCATAATGACCTTGATACCGATCAGATCATTGCATCCCAGTATCTGCTCTTACCAAATCTGGAAGAGATGAAAGAGCACACATTCGAGTCTCTTGACCCGGATTTCCCGAAAAAAGTAAAACCTGGTGATTTCGTAGTAGGCGGTGAGAACTTCGGCTGCGGTTCTTCCAGAGAACAGGCACCGGGTGTCTTAAAGGCTCTCGGCGTACAGGCCGTCGTTGCAAAATCCTTCGCAAGGATTTTCTATAGAAATGCAATCAACATCGGACTTCCGGTTATCGTCTGTAAAGATCTGCCTGACGATGTAAAGACCGGCGACACCATGGAACTTTCCATGTCTGACGGAACTGCCCACGCAAACGGAAAGACATATTCCTGCACAAAGCTGCCGGAATACATGCAGAACATCTTAAATCAGGGCGGACTGATCGCCTCTTTAAACCGTGAGGAGGACTAAGACAATGGGAATGACAATCGCAGAAAAGATCATTGCAGCGGCAGCCGGAGTTGACTACGTAAAACCGGGAGATATCCATACCGTAACATTAGACCGTATGATGAGTAACGACGGAACTACCCATCTGACCGTTGACATGTACCGCAATAAATTAAAACATCCGCATATCGCGGACACAAAGAAGATGGTATTCATTGTAGACCACAATGTTCCGTCCGACTGCCCGAAGACAGCGGCATCCCAGAAGAAGATGCGCGACTTTGCGAAGGAAAACAACATTGATTTCTGGGAGGGAAAAGGCGTCTGCCACCAGGTCATGATGGAACATTATGTATGTCCGGGTGAACTGATCTTCGGTGCTGACAGCCATACCTGCTCTTACGGCGCTCTCGGTGCCTTCGGTACCGGCGTTGGCTGTACCGACCTTCTCTACGGCATGGTGACAGGCAAATCCTGGGTTCTCGTTCCGGAGACTGTAAAATTCAACCTCGTCGGAAAGCTGCCGGAAGGCGTTTACGCGAGAGACCTGATCTTGACCATCATCGGCACCATCGGCGCAAACGGCTGCAACTACCAGGTTATGGAGTTCACAGGCGAGGGCGCTAAGACATTGAGCATCAGCGAGCGTATGGTCCTCTGCAACATGGCTGTCGAGGCAGGTGCCAAGACCGGTATCTTCGAGCCGGACGAGAAAGCCATCGAATACCTGGAAGCTCACGGAAGAAAGCCGAAGGCACTCTTCACAAGCGACCCGGACGCAGTCTACGCAAGAGAATATACCTTTGACCTCTCCAAGATCCGGCCGGTAGTGGCGAAACCGGACTTCGTTGACAACCTGGTTCCGGCTGAGGAAGTCCGCGGCGTGAAGATCGACGAGGCATTCTTAGGTTCCTGCAACAACGGACGTATCGAGGATCTGAGAGTCGGCGCTTCTATTATTAAAGGAAAGAAAGTCGCTGAAAAAGTTCGTTTCCTTGTGGTTCCAGCAAGCCAGACTGTCTATCTCCAGGCACTGAAGGAAGGCCTGATCGACATCTTTATGGAAGCCGGTGCAATTGTTATGAACCCGAACTGCAGCGTATGCTGGGGCAGCTGCCAGGGTGTGATCGGCGAGAACGAAGTCCTGATCAGCACCGGTACGAGAAACTTCAAGGGCCGCGCAGGTCATCCGAGCTCCAAGATATATCTTGGATCCGCAGCGACGGTTACGGCGTCTGCTATTAAGGGCGAAATTGCATTAGCAAGTGATTTATAATCTGCACAGATTTGTAAAGACTATTTTCACTTCTGCCTGTACTTTTATACAGGCAGAAGTGTCGTTCCACCAGTAATGCCCCTATACATAGAATAAATGTAACTATTCAGTACCTTCATAGTTACGTGCAAAAATCCATTCCAGATCAGCTTCGCTGATGGGATTTTTGCCTTCCAGCCTATGTTTTCTTACGGTCAGCGCAGCAAGTGCGCAGACCTACTGAACAGTTACGGATAAATTACTTATTGGTATTTGCCAGAATGATACGGCAATATGCATTTTTGAATATGATCACTATATTTGTATAGAAATCGAGGATATTTACATGGAAAAAATGACTGGAAAGGTCTGGGTTCTGGGCGATGACATCGACACCGATATCATCATCCCGACCGAGTACCTTGCATTAAAGACCATTGACGATATGAAACAGTATGGATTTTCCCCGCTCCGCCCGGAGCTGGCTGCCCAGATCAAGCCCGGCGACATCATCGTTGCCGGAAAAAACTTCGGCTGCGGTTCTTCCAGAGAACAGGCACCGGAGATCATCAAAGCGTTAGGAATCCAGTGCGTGATCGCGAAATCTTTCGCGAGGATCTTCTTCCGCAACTCCATCAACAACGGCCTGCTCCTCATCGAACAGCCGACACTCTACGATGACATCAAAGAGGGCGATACCGTATCCGTTGTGATGAACGAGCACATCGACTACAACGGAAAAGAGTACCCGATTGCGTCTCTTCCTGAGAATCTGATGGACATTATCCGCGCAGGCGGCCTTGTCAAGGCCATGCGCAAGCTGAATGGTTTGGACTGAACGGGAGGAAAACGAAATGGGAAAGACTGTAATTGAGAAGATCGTTGAACATAACACCGGCAGGTCCGTAAAGCCGGGCGATATCGTGACCGTAAATGTTGACCGCGTCATGATCCACGACATTTTTATTCCGTTCGTGGCGGAGAAATTTAAAGAGATGGGCTTTGAAAAGCTGTGGGATCCGGATAAGGTCGTTCTGATCTACGACCACCTTGTTCCGGCAAGCCAGCTTGACGATACAAGACATTTCCATGTCGGCGATGCGTTTGCCGCAAAATATGGCATGACCCACGTCCACAGAAGTGACGGAATCTGCCACCAGTTAATGACAGAAGCCGGATATGTAAAACCGGGCGATGTTGCCTTCGGTACAGACAGCCACACAACGACCTACGGCTGTGTCGGCGCATTCTCCTCCGGAATCGGATATACGGAAATGGCCAGCATCCTGGGAACCGGAACCATGTGGATCCGTGTGCCGGAGACCATCAAAGTCGTCATCAACGGAAAACTGCCGGAGAATGTTATGTCCAAGGACGTAATTCTCCGTCTCATCGGTGATCTCGGCGCGGACGGCGCTACTTATAAGGCTCTGGAGTTCTCCGGAAGCGCAGTGGAGAGCATGACAGTCGCAAGCCGTATGACGATCTCCAACATGGCCATTGAGGCCGGCGCAAAGTGCGCTCTGTTCACACCGGACGAGAAGACGGCGGAATACTGCAATGTTACCTTAAATGACTACCAGAAGAGTCTTTTCGGCGACGCAGACGCAAATTACTGCCGCGTGATGGAATACAACGCCGAGGACTTCGTTCCGGTTATGGCATGTCCGTCCCAGGTCGACAAGATCCGCAATGTCAGCGAACTTGAGGGCACAGAGATCGATCAGGTATTCATCGGTTCCTGCACAAACGGACGTCTTGAGGATCTGGCTGCGGCTGCGGAAGTCTTAAAAGGAAAGAAAGTCGCGCAATTTGTAAAACTCATCGTGACTCCCGCCAGCCGAAAGATCTACAGACAGGCCGCTGACCTTGGAATCCTTGAGACACTGGCCGAGTCAGGTGCTATGATCACCCATCCGGGCTGCGGTCTCTGCTGCGGACGCGCAGGCGGCATCCTGACAGACGGTGAACGTGTTGTCGCTACCAACAACCGTAACTTCCTTGGACGAATGGGAACATCCAAAGTCCAGATCTATCTCGCCTCCCCGAGAACGGCTGCGGCATGCGCGGTGGCCGGTAAGATCGTTTGTCCGGAATAGAAAAAAACGCGTCGACAACTGTAAGCAAATCGAGCATCTGTCGGTATCATCCCATTGAAATACAAAAATCCGGTAATCAGAATATCACGCAGCCATACATTGCGGTTATCTCTGATTACCGGATTTTTATTATATAATTTTTATCACGCTTTCTCCAGCTTTCTGAGTGCTTTCCTGAACTGGATCGAGAACAAAATCGCCGTGAATGTCACTGCGATCGCATCTGCGATCGGCTCCGCCATGTAGACGCCCATGGTCTTGTTGCTGACAAACATCGGAACGATGAAGATTAATGGAAGCAGAAGCACGAATTTACGCACAACCGCCACGATGATCGAGCATACCGCATATCCGATGGCAACAAAGGTCATCTGGCAGGCGAGCTGGATTCCAAAGAGGAACATCGCACCGCAGTAGATCCGCAGAGCGCCTGCAGTGAAGGAAACGAGTTCTGGATCGGAGCTGAAGATTCCCGCGAAGGTTGCCGGGAAAAGCTGGACAAAGAGCCAGAACAACGTGGAATAGATCAGGGAGATCACGAGATGGAGCTTGAATGTCTTCTTCATACGGTCGATATTTCTCGCTCCGTAGTTGTAGCTCATGATCGGCTGTGCGCCCTGGCCGATTCCCTGAAGCGGCAGCATTGCAAACTGCATCGTGCTTGTAAGGATCGTCATGGCACCGACTGCCAGATCTCCACCGTACTTTAACAGGGAAGAGTTAAAGCATACCGAGATAACACTCTCGCTGGACTGCATCACAAATGTGGAAAGTCCCAGCGCAAGACACGGAAAAACGATAGACGGAACCGGCTTTAAATACTCCTTTTTGATCCGTAAGAAGGTCTTCTTTCCGGTCAGGAACGCGAGAACCCATCCGCAGGATACCGCCTGAGAGATGATCGTTGCGAGAGCCGCGCCCTTTACGCCCATGCCGAGTCCAAAGATAAAGATCGGGTCCAGAATAATATTGCAGACAGCGCCGATGGTAACCGTCAGCATACTGGTCTTTGAAAATCCCTGAGCCGTGATGAACATGTTCATGCCTAACGTCATCTGGACAAAGATCGTTCCGACAGCGTAAATACTCATGTAATCAACGGCATAGCCGATAGTGTTCTCACTGGCTCCAAAAGTCAAGAGCATGGAGCGGCCAAACAACAGTAAAACTGCTGTCAGGATCGCAGAAATGATGATCTGAACCGTAAAACAGCCGCTGAGAATCTTTTCCGCAGAGTCCATGTCATCTTTTCCCATAAAGATCGACGCTCTCGGTGCACCGCCGGAGCCGACGAGGGCCGCGAAGGCGGAGACCACCATGATGATCGGCAGGCAGACACCAACACCGGTCAGGGCGAGACTTCCGCTTCCCGGGATATGTCCAATATAGATCCGGTCAACGATATTGTACAGCATGTTGACGATCTGTGCGATGACAGATGGAACGGCAAGCTTAAAGAGGAGTTTTCCGATCGGCTCTGTCCCAAGAAATTCTTTACTGTTGTTCATGCAGTTTTCCTTCTTTCCTGTAATCTGAGATGTTTGAATTGATCCGGTTCATAAGTTCGAACAGCATCCGGTGCTCTTCCGGGGTGAATCCGCGGCAGATGATCTCGGCGGCCCGTTTCTGGACGTTTTTCCCGTCAGAGACCATCGGCGCAGCGGCGTCCGTGAGTTTCAGATGGATCGTCCTCCGGTCCGTCCCATAATATTCCCCTGTGAGCAGTCCGCGCTCTTCCAATGAGCGGACAGACATGGAGACATGGGACTTTGTGAACGCCCGCTTCTTGGTAATCTGGGCGGCGGTGTCGAACTCCGGATTGTTGGCGAGAAACAGCAGGATATTGAATTCCATCTGGGTCAGCCCGTATTTTTTGCAGACCGGATCAATGAGCCCCGTATAGAAATCCCGGCTGTCCGCCATAAAATCAACAAATTTCATGTGTATCACCTCTGGTTCAAAAGTGAACTGTTCTATTTAGAACTATATTAGTATACGAGAATACTCTCCAAAAGTCAAGAGCGGCGGCAGCTCTAAATCTATCCAGATGCCATATCCAGACTTCATTTTTCACATGATGTCCTTACCTGCACTACAGATTTTATAAAAAAGAGGTGCCTTTTGTGAGACAGGGAATTTTTCGGAATTTCCTATTACATCAAAAAAATCCGGCAGTCAAGTTGTCTTACAGAATCAAAAATCCCTGTAAAACAACCCAACTGCCGGATCTTTTCTATATATAGCTTTATATTCTAATTAAACTTCATCGAGATCCCCCGGCTCATCAGAGCATGCCAGACGATCTCCCCTGTTTCCAGAGACTTTTTCACGTCGATGATCCTCTGGTTCTCCGAACCGCGGAATGCCAGTGCCACGCTGTAGAGCTCCTGAACAAACTCGCCGTCCACGAGGACATCGATCAGGCTTAACATCTCATCGGTACACTCACATCTCGCCCGGCTCTCACCGAGAAGCTCTTTATCGAAAAGATAACCGGTATAGCACCAGATATTTTTCTTCGGGAATCTCTCGCGCACTTTCTTTAAGAACGGGAGAAGTGCCCGCTGGTTCTCCGGCTCAAAGGGTTCTCCGCCAAGAAGCGAAAGTCCATCCACATAATCCGGCTCCAGCGCCTTTAATAACATTTCTTCCGTCTCTTCCGTAAACGGCTTTCCGTATCCGAAATCCCACGCCACATCATTAAAGCAATTTTTACAGTGATGTGTACAGCCGGACACAAAGAGGGACACGCGGACTCCCTCACCGTTTGCAATATCACATGTTTTGATCTCTCCGTAATTCATTACAGGTGCAGTACCCTTTCCTTAATTTCCTGTGTTCTGCCCTGATTCCAGAACTGTGTTCCGATGTATCCGCAGGTACGTCTTGCAACGTTGAGCTTGCTCTGGTCACGGTTTCCGCAATGCGGGCATTCCCATACGAGCTTTCCGTCATCCTCGATGATCTTGATCTCGCCGTCGTAGCCGCATACCTGACAGTAATCGCTCTTCGTATTTAACTCCGCGTACATGATATTGTCATAGATGTAGCGGATGACCTGAAGAACAGCCGGGATATTATCCTGCATGTTCGGAACTTCCACGTAGCTGATCGCTCCGCCCGGGGACAGTGCCTGAAATTCAGACTCTAATTTTAACTTACTGAAGGCGTCGATCGGTTCCGTTACATGTACATGGTAGCTGTTCGTGATGTAGTTTCTGTCGGTTACGCCCTTTACGATACCGAAACGTCTCTGGAGACTCTTCGCAAAAGAGTAGGTTGTGGACTCCAACGGGGTTCCGTAGATGCTGTAATCGATATTCTCCGCCTCTTTCCACTTCGTGCAGTAGTCATTTAACTTCTGCATGATCTCAAGACCAAGTTTCTTTCCTTCCGGCTCAGTTAATTTCTTCTCAATTAAGCTGTATACACATTCCCACAGGCCTGCATATCCCAGAGAAAGTGTGGAATATCCGTCATAGAGGAGCTTGTCGATGGTCTCACCTTTCTTTAAGCGGGCAAGAGCGCCATACTGCCAGAGGATCGGAGCCGCGTCGGATAAGGTTCCTTTTAATCTCTCGTGGCGGCAGCGCATTGCGCGGGGGCAGAGTTCCATTCTCTCATCAAAGATCTCCCAGAACCTGTTCATGTCTTTTCTTGCGCTGAGTCCGATATCAACAAGGTTTACCGTCACAACGCCCTGATTAAAGCGACCATAATACTTGCGCTCGCCTTCCCGGTAGTTTCCTGCATTCGCAAGGTTTCCTTTTACATAGGAACGGTCCGGGGTCAGGAAGGAACGGCAGCCCATGCATGTATACACATCGCCCTTTAATTCCCGCATCTTCTTCGCAGAGATGTAGTCCGGAACCATGCGCTTTGCGGTACATTTTGCCGCAAGCTCTGTCAAATAGTAATACGGCGCATCCGGAGTGATATTGTCCTCATCGAGCACATAGATCAGCTTCGGGAATGCCGGTGTGATCCATACGCCGGCTTCATTTTTAACGCCGAGATATCTCTGTTTTAAGGTCTCCTCGATGATCATCGCAAGGTCTTTTTTCTCCTGCGGGTTCTTTGCCTCGTCGAGGTACATGTAAACGGTAACGAATGGTGCCTGTCCGTTTGTGGTGAGGAGTGTTACAACCTGATACTGGATCGTCTGGATTCCCTTCGTGATCTCTCTGCGGAGACGCTCCTCCGTGAGCTTATCGATCTGATCCTCTGTCACAGCAATTCCAAGATCCTTCATCTCGCCGATCACTTCCTGACGGATCTTCACTCTCGATACCTGAACGAACGGAGCGAGATGCGCAAGGCTGATGCTCTGTCCGCCATACTGGTTGCTGGCAACCTGGGCGATGATCTGGGTCGCGATGTTGCAGGCTGTGGAGAAGCTATGCGGGCGCTCGATCAATGTCTCGCTGATCACGGTGCCGTTCTGCAGCATATCCTCCAGGTTTACAAGATCGCAGTTGTGCATATGCTGTGCAAAATAGTCGGAGTCATGGAAGTGGATGATTCCCTGCTTATCCGCCTCAACAATATCTTCCGGAAGAAGAAGTCTTCTCGTGAGATCCTTGCTGACTTCGCCAGCCATATAGTCACGCTGTACGCTGTTGACCGTCGGATTCTTGTTGGAATTTTCCTGCATAACCTCTTCGTTGTTGCACTCGATCAGGGACAGGATCCGGTTGTCCGTCGTATTTGCTTTCCGCACCAGAGAGCGGTCATAGCGGTAGCGCACATAATTTTTTGCGATCGCAAAAGCACCGATCGCCATCAACTGGTTCTCGACCATATCCTGGATCTCTTCTACGGACACCGCACGTCCCAGCTTATTGCACTTGTACTCTACATAATCCGCGATATCCGTAAGCTGTTCCGGTGCCAGATAGGCATTTTCTGTGGCGTTGCATGCCTTCTGGACCGCATTTACGATCTTGAGCGTGTCAAAACTTTCCTCCGCTCCGTTTCTTTTGATGATCTTCATCCCTGATTCCCCATTTCATTTCATTGTGTTGGCAGAATTGTCCGCTTTACGCACAACTGCCGTTGCCTGTTTTTCTCTTCTGTCTATTCTGCTAAAAAACACAGCTGACCTACAGGTCCGCGCATTTACTGGCCGGCCTCAGGCATGTACATTTCAGTTGCTGATAGTTTTCTTGGTTGTATATACAGTTTGTTTTTTCAGAATTATACAGAAATTTTATCTGATTTAGATGTTTTATGATTGATCTGTCGGACCTGCCGCCACGAGTCTCTTAAGGCGGTCATGTCATGTTCCCGCCACGTTATTTTTAGTCACTCACGCGAGAACGATTCTATTATAACTGTATTGTTCCCGGATTGCAAGGAGTACTGCTATATAAATATGATATACCAAAACCATATATATGGTGAAAAATTCATGTTTCAAAACTATATCTTGTTGTTTTTTGAATACAATCTACAAGAAGAGTCCCCTCCGGGATCGTCCCGGAAAGCCCCTGAAAAGGCACATCCCGCGAGCCATTTTTCTGCCGTTTTAAGCGTCCAGAAAGCCCGCGGGACTGTTTTCTCTGCTCTTCTTACTTAAATATGTCTGCGCCATTCTTCAAGGCGGTAACGCTGTCTTTTCTTTGCGTCCTCCAGTTGTGCCAGCATTTTCGGAATATCTTCATTAAAAGTTCCCGCAAGCACTACATAGTTGGACGCGTGGTTTGTCCGAAAGATCGTTCCGGGAGAATCAATGTGTGTTAAAAACAGCTCCATTTCCTCCACGATCTCGTCCGGGGTGATAAGCTCCATCTCCCCGCGTTTTACTTCCTCATTCATCTGGGTCCCCTCATAGAGGCGCAATGTCAGGAAGGAGGCATACTCCGGATTCATCTGATTGATCAGCTCCGCCGACTTGATGGCATGTTCCCGGATCCCTTTTCTTCCGCCGAGGCCGGAGATCAGCGTCACAGAGGTCTTGATGCCGCAGCGCTTCAATTTCTGTCCCGCCGCCGCAATCTGGGCCGCCGTCACATCCTTATGGATATGCTCCAGAACACGGTCATCGCCGGATTCCGCTCCGATATAGACCATCTCGAGTCCTGCTGCCGCTAAGGCTTTTAAATCTTCCTCAGACTTCGCCAGAACATCCTTTGCAGTCCCGTAAGAGGTGATCCGCTCCACATACGGGAAATTTTTGTGGACATAGGCTAAAAGCTCTAAAAGAAGTTCTGTCTTTACCACCAGTGCATCACCGTCCGCAAAGAATACACGGCTGACATACGGTCCGTAATAATCGCGGCATTCGTCCAGATCCTTCATGATCTCTTCTTTTGTCCGCACTCGGAATTTTTTCACCCGGTACATGTTGCAGAAGGTACACCGGTTATGGGCACAGCCCACAGTCACCTGAATAATTAAGCTTCTCGCCTCGCTCGGCGGGCGGTATACGGTTCCTTCGTATTCCATATGATCACTTTCCTTTCCAATTAAAATGCCCCAAGTCTGTCCAGCCTGCTCAGAATATCTGCCCGTCTCTCATCAAACAGCAGATTCTTATTGTATTCAAAATATCGTTCACACTCATTTTCCTGTAAGAACCGCACGGCCGGGGCGCTGGAGTTCAGTTCTGTGATAAACACCACCATCTCCTGACTGCTGCCGAATGTTCCTTCCATGAAATCAAAGGCATACTCCAATGTCTGTCCGGCATGAGCGCACAGATCCTCAAGTTCTGTCCGTTCGTCACCAAACAGCTCCCGGAACCGGTCGAATATCTCGTCATCACCCGATAAAAGCTCTGCTTTCACAGTCTGAAGGTATCGGTTCATATCCGCTGCGATATCTGCACAGCGATATTTTTCCTGTCTTGTGAGAAGACCAGATTTCTGTTTCTGCTCGGATGCCGCGGTGAATGCCTCGATCTGATGGGAGAAAATGTTGATCGGAGTCTGCGGCACTGTCTTCATCGTTTCTCCGGCCTCCGTTTTATCTTCCAGACTTCTCTTGAATGCTTTCAGCTCCCCAAACAGCACTTCCAGATAATCCTCTTTCTGCGCATAAGCCTTAAACTCCACATCAAGCTTCGCTAAAATCAGGCTGATGATGGAAAGCTTCTCGTCAAACGGTGCCTTCGCCGCCTGCTCCATCAGGCCCTCATTGCGTTTTCCTTCCAGAACTTCATCGATCTGGTATCTCGCCTGATATTTCTTATATAATTCCAGATAGTTCGCAAAATCTTTTGCGATCCGGGGATGCTCAATGTACTGCACTACAACTTCCCGGTCACAGATAAGATCCACCTTCTCGCAGACCTTTAAAAATCCGGAGAGATCTTCCCACCCACGAGGTGTCGCAAAAATCTTGCCATCCACAGTTGTCTCCACCTGGTAAAAATACTGCGGCTTTGCGGTGAGGAATGACAGGATCGCCGGATGGATATCCGCCTGCTTCGCGTACTCTTTCCAGACCTCAAAATCCGCCTCCACATCGATCTTTTTGATGCGGTCCAGGGTCGCGATATCAAATTCCCGCACGGATTTATTGTATTCCGGCGGGTTTCCTGCTGCCACGATGATCCAGCCATCCGGGATCTTATGATTTCCGAAAGTCTTATACTGCAAAAACTGCAGCATGGCCGGGGCCAGTGTCTCGGACACGCAGTTGATCTCATCGATGAAGAGAAGTCCCTCGGAGAGTCCTGTGTCTTCGATCTTATTGTAGATCGCCGCGACGATCTCACTCATGGTATATTCCGTCACATGGACATTCTTCCCACTGTAAGTCTTCTCCGAGATAAACGGGAGACCGATGGCACTCTGTCTCGTATGGTGTGTGATCGTGTAGGAGACGAGACCGATCCCGCACTCCCGCGCCACCTGCTCCATGATCTGGGTCTTTCCGATTCCTGGCGGACCGATGAGCAGCACCGGGCGCTGCCGCATGGACGGGATCTCGTATTCCCCGTGTTCGTTCTTCGTCAGATACACCTGTATCGTATTTTTAATTTCCTGTTTTGCACGCTTGATGTTCATATCTTTTTACTCCGGTATAATTTTTACAGTCCGTGAACCAGCCTGTCAAACCTTTTACTTTCCGTAACGGTTCAGTACCCCAACAGTTACGCGCAAAAATCCATTCCAAATCGGCTATGCCGATAGGATTTTTGCCTTCCATTCTAAGTTTTCTTATGGTCAGCGCAGTAAATGCGCAGACCTACTGAACAGTTACTATTTTCCATCTAATATTTTCCCCACGTCCTCCATCGACTCCGGGTCCAGAATCACTTTCATCGCCCAGGGCGGAACGTCCGCGTCAGTATAATTATCCCGCATAAACACGAAGGCCGTGTCATATGGCGGCATTTTCACCGGAAATGTCCCATATCCGTCCGTAAAATAGAGAAGTCCCCGCAGCCTGCTGAACTTTCCCGCCTTGATCATCTGGTCCACATGCAGGAATGCCGGGCGGAAATCCGTCCCGCCCATGCCATGGAGTTCCATGTGGTCCATGTAATTCCGAAGGTCCTCCTCGCTCTCGATCTTCACATCCTGCCGTACTTTATCGTCGCACTGCAAAATGTGGATATTGACCTTCTTAAAGAAGCTCTCTGACTGAGCCAGCACCCCGTAGGTCTCTTCCAGAAATTTCTTCACCAGCTCCCCGGAACATGACATCGAAGTGTCGATAACGACCACAAAATCCTCGATCCGCCGGACTTCCTTCGTCTCAAGGGGCTCGATCAACGGCATATTTCCGTATAACTGCATGCCATAATTGTAGAATACATAGTCGAACGCATCCGGATCGATCTGGACTGTCTCCTTCAGCACCGAAAATTTCTGCAAAAATTTCCGGTAATCGTACCGCTCCCGGTTCTCCACCGCCAGCTGATCCATCAGCTCCCTGGAGTCATCCGCCGCCTCGTTGGAAAACGCCTCCATCTCCGCCTGCATCTTCTCCCGCTTGTCATCCCAATCGTTTTTTCGGTTCCGGTTGGGATTCGGAGATTTCTTCTCGTCCTCTTTCTCCCATCTGGAATGATCGTCCCGGCAGAATTCCCGGCAGAGCCGCTCATATTCGATCTCCGAAAGCTCCATCTCCTGCATAGTGTGATAGATGCTCTCCGCGTTCAGTACCTTGATCTTTTTTCTCAGACGTCCGTAAAATTCCGCCCGCACCGGTGACATCGGCAGATGGACGCACGGCTTGTGGATTCCATCGATCAGGGACTCCACAGCGATATCGCATGCCAGATTCCAGTATTCCTCCGCCCGCTTTTTTCTCGACCATGGGTGGACAAAGAGACAGTGGAAGGTCTCGTGCAGGATCATACGGTTTACATAAACAGGATTTCTCCGGTACCAGCCGCAGATATATCCTGTCTCAAATGATAATAAGGTTCCGTCCGTTCCGATTCCCTTGATGCTGTTGTCCGCCACCGGGAACAGGCCATTTAAAGCCACGTCGAGAAACCGCATGGAAAGATACAGCTCATTCCTCGCATTCCGTATGATCTCAACGCCGATCGCCGCCAGTTCTTCCAGCGCGCCCTGCTCTCTCAGGATCGGCGACCATGCCGCATCTTCTCTCATGACGATTTCTGACCTCCTCACAAATCAAAATCAAACTTTTTCTTCTTTACGCCAAACTTCTTCCTCTGGATCTCCATAAACATCCCCAAAAGCTCCGGCAGATGCTTTTTCGAGATCTCCGTGATCAGCCCCGACATCTTATCCGCCGTCAGCGGATTCTTTTCCGGTGTTAAATACTGTCCCGCAATCCATTTTATGGTCTCCGGGTCCTCAAGAGTTCCGAGAAGTACCTCATAAAGATTCTCCATAAGAAACTTTTCATATTCCTTTTTCGCACTCTCCCACAGTCCTTTCGGATACTGCAGCCGGGTCACCGCGATCTTCGATGCCATGAGAACCGATTCCTCTGCTTTTTCATACACAAACATTTTATCATACCTGTCAAATCGGAATTTTCGTCCCTCAAAACAGTAGCGGTATTTCTGCCCTGCACCGTGGATATTGGATACCGTGATCCTGGCGGGCGTATTTTCCACCGCCTCGTCGTAGTATTCCGGGAAGATCACACGCGCAGTCTCTGTCTCCCCGTTCTCTTCCTCAAAAGTACTTGAAGCCAGCGATGTTCGTGCAGAGTCCGTGTCTCTCTCGTCCTGCATTCGATTTTGCCCGCTCTGTATAAACACATGTACTGTGACTCTCTCATTGATCTCCGTCACAAAATCCCTGAGCGCCGACTCTTCATCCACCCCCATATGCACAGTCAGACTCCTGATATTCCGGCAGCCCGTAAACACACCGCCGCCGACTTCCCGGAGCGTCCCGTAAAAATGGATCTCCTGAAGCTTCTCACATCCATAAAACTCATATCTTCCGATCCGGGTGAGTGTCCGCGGTAGATAGACTTTCTCCACCGTGCTCCCCGAAAATACCTTGTCTGCCAGCTCTGTCACCGGAAGTCCGCCCAGACTTTCCGGTACCACGCAGACGGCGCCTGGTGCCAAAAGCTTTGTCACACAAGCGCCCCCATTTTTCTCTTTAAATTCAAATTCAACATCCATATTCCAGTTACACTTATTATAATTGTTCAGCAGACCTGCGCAATAAGTTCACAGACCTGCCGAACAGTTATGCTTATTCTTCAATCAGTTTATTTAACTTTCTCATCGCACTAAACCGGTAATAGTATACCAGGAATGCCAGCGAAGTGATACTCCAGCTTAACGGATAGCTCGTCAGCGTCGTGTACAGTCCCGGATGGACTGCGCCTGCGCCGAATACCCAGAGCACACGCAGGATACAGGTTCCAACACAGATGATCAGCATCGGGATCAGGGCATCGCCCACACCGCGCAGAGTACACGGATATACGTTGACGCAGATATAGCAGAACCAGAACGGTACCAGGAAGCGGATAATACTCATGCTCTCCGCCATGACATCCACATCGTTGGTAAAGAGACTGATGAGTACCGGACCTGCCGTAAACATAAATACACCAAGTGCTGCCGTAATGATCGTCGACATGAGAATCCCCACATAGGTGCCCTTTTTCAGACGTTTGATCTTTCCTGCACCGAAATTCTGTCCCGCAAAAGTCGTCACAGAAATTCCCATGGCATCCATGGTCATCCAGAAGATACCGTCAATCTTTCCATAAACTGCCCAGGACGCAATCGTATTCGTTCCATATCCATTGATATTTGCCTGGATCAGGATGTTGGAAATCGAGTACATCATGGACTGCAGTCCTGCCGGGAGACCGATCTTTATGATCTTTTTTAACAGCACCGGTTCCACCCGAAGTTCTTTCAGATTAAACCGGTAAGACTCCTTCGTCCGGATCAACGTTACCATAACCAGCGTTGCCGATAAGAGCTGGGACATGATCGTCGCAAGCGCCGCACCGGCAACTTCCAGATGCAGACAGACAACGAAGATCAGGTCCAGGACAATATTCGTCAGGCAGCTCGCGATCAGGAAATACAGCGGCTTCTTCGAATCGCCCACCGCGCGCAGGATCGCCGCACCCATGTTGTAGACCAGGTTTCCGATGATACCTAAGAAATAGATTCTGAGGTATGTGACAGAATATCCAAGAATCTCTTCCGGTGCGCCCATCGCACGGATTGCCGCCGGGGTAAAAATCTCACCGATGATTAAAAGCGTCACCCCGCCGGCTAATGCCAGGCAGAATGCCGTGTGGACCGATTTTCGTACCTGCTGCTCTTCTTTCGCCCCGTAGAACTGGGATACAACGACAGCCGCGCCGGAAGACATTCCGACGAAGAAGCCAACCAGCAGGTTGATCAGTGTTCCCGTCGTACCGCCTACCGCGGAAAGTGCCTCTTTTCCCACAAACTTTCCAACGATCATGGCATCCGCCGTGTTGTAAAGCTGCTGGAAAAATGTCCCGAACAGGATCGGAAAGAAAAAGAGCAGGAGCTGCTGCCAGATCACGCCGTCCGTGATCCCGTTGTAGCCTGCCGGATGATTCTTCTTAAGTGTCATATCTTCACCCTCTACAAAATCCGCCATGCATGGATCCCGTTTGCGGTCTTTTCTGAATGCATGGCAATTGATACTTCCGCCCTGTATCTGTCGGCTGCGGACACAGGGCGGAGGTATGATTGATCAAAGGCCGGCTCTTTCGCCGCCTTTAAAGGTTCTTTTTATGATTACAAGAGATTCTTTCTGAGTTCCTCGCCGCTCTTTGCGGAAAGGTATGCCGGCGGAATGTCAAGAATGGTCTTGCATCCGCTCATTCCCTCCTGTTTCATGCGGAATGCGGCGCGGGCACAGCAAACGATCACGGATGAAGTGAACTCCGGGTTGGAATCCAGTTTCAGACGATACTCGATCACATGTGTATTCTCCTGATTCCATCCAGTCTTTCCGTTTCTGATCACGAAACCGCCGTGCGGAAGCGTGGAATGGTCGCGCTTCATCTCTTCCTCGTTGATGAAATGAACCGTTGTATCATAGTCGGAGAAGTAGTTCGGCATCGTTACGATCTCTTTTTCGATGCGTGCAAGATCAGCGCCCTCTTCGGCAACAACATAGCATTCTCTTGTGTGTTTCTCTCTTGTTGTGAGTTCCGGAGTCTCGCCGTTTCTGATTCTCTCCAGCACGCTCTCAACCGGGACTGTATACTGTCTTGCGTCCTTCACGCCATCAATGCGGCGGATCGCGTCGGAATGCCCCTGGCTTACACCTTTGCCCCAGAATGTATAGTCTTTACCATCCGGGAGAATTGCATTTGCGTATACACGATTTAAGGAGAACATACCCGGATCCCAGCCTGCGGAAATCACTGCTACATTTCCTGCTTCCTTTGCCGCTGCATCGACAGCTGCAAAATGCTCCGGAATTCTCGCGTGTGTGTCAAAGCTGTCCACTACGGTGAAATATTTCGCATACTCCGGTGTCTGCACCGGAAGATCTGTCGCACTTCCGCCGCAAAGGATCAGGACATCGATCTTATCTGTCATATGTTTCGCTTCGTCCGCATGGTAAACCTTTGCGCCTTCGGTCAGGATCCTGACATTTTTCGGATCTCTTCTTGTAAATACTGCCGCAAGCTCCATATCCGGATTCTGTTTGATGGCGCACTCAACGCCGCGTCCAAGATTTCCATAACCCATAATTCCGATTCTGATCGTCATATTGTTCTCCTCTTCTTTCTTTATTTAATGTCGCTATCTCCATTTTACCAATAGGCCGTTATAGTGTCAATTGAAATAAGTTTAACGAATTTGTCTCCTGTTTCTTCCAGATACACCTGCAAAACCTGCCACCGGAAGGTTCTTCTGGGAACACGGCAATGAAAAAAGAAACAACGGAATCCGAAATCCTTTTTCTCAAAGATTCCTGAGTCCGTTGTTTACATATTTTTTAATATATTAATGTTTTTCCCTTTTCATAAGCACAAACGCAACGCCCGCCGTGATGAACTCTGATACAGTCACCGTAAGCCAGATTCCGTCTACACCAAAGAGTGCCGGGAGAAGGAACACGAACACGCTGTTTAAGATCACTCCGCGGAGCAGTGTGATCGTTAAAGAAAACCGCGGTCTCACAGTAGACTGGAAATACATTCCGCTGATGATGTTCCACTCGCTGACTAAGAAGCCGAGGAAATACAGCCGGATCGCCGGGACCGCCATTGTGAGGATCTCCGGTGTCGGGTCCAGGAACAGATAGGACAACTGTACCGGGATCAGCATGCCGATCGCAGTGAATATGAAGCCTGCGGCAAATCCGGTCCGGACTCCCAGTTTTCTCGCCTCGCCGACTCTCTTCAGGTTTCCCGCGCCAAAGTTTGCGGAGAGCAGCGGCTGTACTGCCTGAGCGATACCGTTAGAAATGGACGATGCCACAAGCGCGGTGTTCGTGATGATTCCATAGACCGTGATTCCCATCTCTCCCACGTAAGCGAGGAGCTGGCGGTTAAACAGCAGCATCACGAAGCCGTTGGAAATCTCCAGAATAAAGCTTGCGAGCCCATTTCCGAGCACCTCCGGCACCCGTCTCCACACATCGCTAAATTCCAGCTTCAAGTGGTTATCTTTCGAGAAAAAATGGCTTGCGAGGATCAGCACCGTGAGTGTCGTTCCGGTGGCTGTCGCCAGCGCCGCACCTCCCATCCCCCATTTCATGATAAAAATGTATACATAATCCAGGATCACATTGGTGACGCCTCCACTGATCACGCCCGCCATGGCAAGCTTCGGCGCACCGTCATTTCGAACGAATGCCTGAAGGAATGAAGACAGGGCAAACATGGGAGCCGCTGTTGTGAGCACAGTTCCGTAAGGCACGGTGTATTCATTTAAGAGTGGGGTATTTCCCATAAAAGTAATCAGAGGGTTGAAAAAGATTCTTCCCAATATCAGAAAGACTGCTGACAGAACAAGCACCACACAGAGTGCCGCCGTAAAATAACTTCTGGCGCGTTTTTCATCGCCGCGTCCTCTGGAAAACCCAAAGAGAACGCTGCCGCCGACTCCGCACATCATTCCGATCCCGAAATATGTGTTGTAGAGCGGCAGTAAAATATTCATCGCCGCAATACCGGAACCACCGACTCCGCGTCCGATCATCATCGTGTCCGCCAGAATATAAATGGAGGTCACGAGTGTTGCGCTGATGGACGGCACCAGGTAACTGAAAAATACCTGGCGGACCGGGGATTCCAGCATGTTGATCTGTTTCATAAGTGTTGCTCCTCAATATTCTTCAAAATGTATTTCGATATACCTTGTTCTTCTTTCTAACAGCAATATTTCAGCAGCTCTTTTTGCAAAGCTGCTGATTTCTTAGTCTGCGATATTAAAATTCGTCCTTGCATATCCTGCCAGCGTGTCTGCCATCTTTTTTCCATACTCTGCGGCAAAATCATCAAGGACTCTTTCAGCGATCCGTGTCCCCTCTTCCCCGAAGATTGCTTCACAAACTTCCCGGTATGCCCAGTAGGAGTGAGCGCAGTGGTACTCGAAAGATCTGAGGCCTGCCGGATTTTTTGCCATATTGGACTCCGGCGTCAAACCGGCGTTCCGGATCGTCTGTATACAATAATCATGGTCATGGAGTGTCTGGGAGACCTCATAGCGAATCTCCGGGTTGAAACCTCGGGAAATGGACGCATCCAGGTCCTTACAATAGAGAAGACCCGCTTCCGGGAGTCCCATATTCTTAAACTGGGTGTGCCACGGACAGACATGGATGTGGATCTGAAAGTCCGGGCTTAAGCTTGTCGTCTCGGACTGGTTTCCGAGTCCTTGTGCTTTCACCTCTTCCGTGTTGACCCATTCACCGTACTGGCAGTATGTCTCATAAGTCAGAGGTTTTCCGTCCCGGATCGCCCGCTGCGCCATCCGACGTCCACGCTGTTCGCCGTAATATCGGGTAGCATGCAAAAATGCCGCCTCGCCGCGGTCACCGAAGATTTCCTTCAGGTAAACATAATATTTTGCCGCGATAAACGCGTGTGACAGTTCTGTAAATCCCATAATGCTTCCTCCCGTCCTACATTCTATTCTTCTGCTTCACCATAGCGCTCTGGCTTGTATACAAAGTCCATGCTGCAGACAGACTCATTTTCCCGCATGACCAGATATCCGCGTGCTTCTTATTTCATCTCTCCAAGAATATCCGACAACTGCGCAAACTGTGCAAGGCTTAACGCCTCGCCGCGGATCGTCGGAGTGAGTCCCATCTCTGCGATCGCTGCCGCGATCTGTTCCTTTGTATACGGAAGTTCAGGCGCATTTCCGAGACCGTTCTGCAGCGTCTTTCTTCTCTGATTGAAGGACGCGCGGATGATCTTAAACATCAGGGCAGGATCCTTCACCTCCACCGGCATCTCCTTATGTCTTGTAAGCCGGATCACCGCTGATCCCACATTCGGGCGCGGGATAAAGCAGTTCGGCGGTACGTTCGCTACGATCTCCGGCTCCGCGTAATACTGGACAGCCAGGGACAGAGCGCCGTAATCCTTGGACCCCGGTCCTTCCTTCATGCGGTCCGCAACTTCCTTCTGGACCATGACGGTAATATTGTCGATCGGCACTCCGCTCTCAAAGAGCCCCATGATGATTGGGGTCGTGATATAGTACGGCAGGTTCGCAACGACCTTGATCGGCTTTCCGCCGTTGTATTCCTCGGCCAGTGCCTTGATATCGACTCTTAAGATATCCTCGTTGATGACGGTCACGTTGTCGTAATCCGCCAGTGTCTCCTTTAAGATGGGGATCAGGTTCCGGTCGATCTCAACAGCTACAACATGTCCGGCATTCTCCGCAAGGTACTGGG
>OBHX01000542.1_pt1 | contig 35587 bp, 49 predicted proteins | sample 1519331 | NCBI WGS metagenome assembly OBHX01 (sample SAMEA2602897, study PRJEB22501) | metagenome
CGGTCGTATTAGGGGCGATCCCCTCTTCCCTAAAGGGAATTCACCCCCGACGACCTACTGTATCAATCGCAACCAAGGTAGTACCAGCCCGTCCCGCCGAGCCAATTCCTGCAATACACGTAAACGGAACCGCCATCCGCGCCACCCCAGAGATGACCGCGTCCAAGGTCTTCTCTTGTTCCTGATGTACTCTTTCCGCCTGCATAGCAACGATCGCCCCAACCTTGCCGATCACTGCTGCCGACTGCCTTCGCAAACCACGCGCATGTTTCCGTATCTACTCCGATATCTCCGATCCAGAAATCCTCGCCGTCGTTTGCCGGAATGTTGCCAATCAGTTTATATGTGCTTTTGATTGTTGCTTCGTCTGTGACGTGTTTTGTCCCCCGGCGGGCGATATATACATCTTTGCTATAATCTTCTTTTAATACCATCACGGAATCTGCATATACGATATATCCGCCGACCGCATCTTCGATACCCATAACTCTATACGGGTGTTTGCCGTCTGTGTTCGACGTCAACGATCCGTCGTGTTTTCCGATAACCTGATCTGTTGATCCGCTCCACCAGTGCATAGAAGACATTATGATCGGTGCGTTTACTGTGTCGCTGATTGCGACCGATGTTGTCGTGAACCCTTCTTTCACGTCCAGATATACCGCTTTGTTGTTTTCGTCCAAATCTTCGATTCTCAATACCTTTACATCGTCCGCGTATTTGTGAATCGTACCGACGCCGCGATCGTTATTTACGTTTGATCCGTTTGCCGAACCATAGCCGACCGATACATACGCGCCGACGATAATATTTGCCGCCTGTGCATTTGTTACCGGAAAATAGGTTTCTTTCGTGTCTCTCTGTACTGCTGCCTCATACTGGAAGTTATAGTTTGTTGTTCCTTGAAAAATAGTCTGTTCATTTTTTGTTGCGTACTCGATAACCTGATACAGGACTCTATACAGGTTTCTTTCTTTTCCGCCACCCCAGTAACCTTTCCCTTTCTTCTGGTAGTTCGTCATCATGTTGTTGTAGCACTGGTTTCTTTCGGGTTTGGAATTTTTAAAGGATCTCAGAAGACCGTCTGCTCCGATTCCACTTACATATTTACTATGTACGACATACGGGGCGAAGCTTCCGTCTTCTTTCTTTGCGGTTTCCCAACCTACAAGCCCGTATTCATCGTTCGGTGTGTCCGACAACGTCCAGATCTGCTTCCCGTCTTTTTCTTCCACGTTCCAATATGGCGTCATAGCAATTACGCCGACATCTACCGAACCGTCATTCTTGAAGCCATTTCCCCAACCTTCAACCGCCGTCGGGACCTTCCGGCCGTATTCGTTCGTTACGTAGTTGCAGTTGAACCATGTAAAGATCCCGATACCTTCGTAGTCGTCCCGTCCTTCTACCGTATCAGTTGACGGTTCGCATACTTTCCCGGCATTTGCAAGCGTTTTCGTTCCTCTCGACGTCGGATTTGTTACTGACAAATATAATTCTGTCTGATATATCTTTCCGTTCCTCATAGAGCCGAAAAAGGCTTCCAGAATCTTTTCGTCAATAATTCCGCTTACGTTGTCCGCTACCGTCTGCGCCGCTTCTGTCGCCGCTTTTGCTACCGTTGTCTGCTCTGTTGCTTTCTGTGCTGCAGTATTCGCTGCCGTTGTCGCTTCATTTGCTTTTGTAACTGCGCTGTTTGCACTGTTGGCCGCCTGATTTGCATTTGCGGCGGCAGTTTCTGCGATCTTTGCGTTTGCCGCTGCTGCCTGCGCTGCCTGATCCATATCGTTAAAAATTGTTCCCATAGAAAGAAATTCTTTGTCACTCACGAACCCGTCTGTCTTGTATACGGTTTCTACGATCTTCGTGTAGTAGGTCGCTGACTTCAATTCCTTTCCGCCTTTTAACAGAACGATTTCGCCTTTTCCGACGCCTGCTGCTGCTAACATCTGTTCCGTGTAGGTTACAAGAATTTCATTCCCTGACAGGGTGCAGTCATTCAATACCGGGTTTCCGTCCGGCTTATAGTATTTGATTCGCGCGGTGCAACCCGTCGGGATTTCATACGGTTGTTTGTTTTGTAACAATGAGACGGCCAGAATTCGTGAACCCTTGTCGCCCTGTTTCATCACGACATATTCAAAAGGGCTTTTCCCGTCAAGTTCGATCGTGATCTTTTGTGTGATTGTGATATCTGCCATTAGTTTTCCCCTTTCTCTAGCATTGCCAACGCTTCCGCGTATGGGTTGGTCATTGTTCCTGTTTCTTCCAATGTCGGACGGTCTTCAAGAAAACCGTTTTCCGGTGTGGCAATTATTGTTTGCCCGTCGTCATCTTCGATCCTGACAATGTTACAACCGTTTTTTAACGCCGTGTCAAGTTGCGTGTCTTTCGTCAGGAAGATTGCGTCGCCGTTTATTTCCGCTGCGTAGCCTTTCACTATTCCTTCTCCCCCTCTCCCTCATTTAATTCTTTCAGAAGTTCTTCCGGTGTTCCGGTGCGCGCTTCTGTCTGTGTCTCTTTCTGTATCGTGCGGATTCTCAAATTTTCATATGCTTCTTCTTTGAATTTTGCCGCTACCGCGTCCATGACGACCGTTCGAAGTGATAGTGGCGTTTCCGCCGCTTCCAATTCTCTTTTTGCTTTTTCGTAGATAATTCCTTCTAAAATCTGTAATGTTTCTCCCAGTTCCATTTTTTCTCCTTTACAGTGACGAAACCATAAGTCCATTCTCAAAACTAACAGTTGAATTCCACCATGTGATCGTCCCATCGCCGTTGTCCTGAATTTTGCTTATATATTCGAATTTGCCTGTTGCTCCGATATATGCAATTGTGCCGGTGTTGCTTGTTTTTCTTGTCGATAACTGATTGACTGAAATTCTCATGCATCCGCCCTGTACTTGTAGGCCATTGTATCTTGCCCCGGTGTCTACGTCCGTGGCACTTGCTGAATAGTCAATATATCCGTATTGCGCCGATCCATAACCACCAGTCAGTCTTCCGCTTCCTGCAAGTTCTACCCAGTACCCGGAATCATACCCACATTTCATAGATCCTTTTAATTCTGCGGACGTACATTTTAAAATGCCGGATTCACTCATAGAAGAATAGGTCGCCGACCATGCAATCTTCGACGCTTTCAATCTGATAGAATCCGCCTTTTGCTCGATCAGGGATTCCGCCTGCGCCGATGTTACCCGGAGTTCGATCTTGTCTGCTTCTACTTTGATCGCCGCCCTTGCGTACTCTGCGACTGCTGCCGCCGCGACTGCTGCCACGTCCACGCCCGCTGCTTCGATTGTCTCTTTCAAATCCGCCAGTGCTGCGTTATATGCATCGAATTTCGTATTGACGTTTGCTTTCTCTGTCGCCGTGATCTTTTTGTCTGAAATTGCGTTGTTGATTGCGGTTATCAACGCGTTGTATGCGTTCGTGTAGGCGTTTTTCTTGCTTATAAGTGTTGACCGTGTGGCCGTCCGCTTTTTGTAATGCCACAACTTACGCATATTATTTTCGTATGGGTGCGACGTCTGGATCATTGACACGGTGGCAGCTTCGATCACTTCGTAAGTCGGAAGTGTGCTTTCCGTTCCGGTTGTATCTGCATCCGTTGATACCTGTTTGATCTCATCGATTGAAAATCCGTAGTATTTATTACCCGAACTATCCGAATACCATTGAATATAAATATCTGTTGACGGCACGATATACGTTTTCCCGGCGATATCTGCGCCGCTTACTTTGTTCAGTGCTTTGTAGATCTTGCCGTCCTTCTGGTAGAATAAATACAGATAATCGTATTTCGTGCCGCTTGATGATATTTCCGTCTTGCAATCTGCATTGAATTTAATCGAAAAATTACTTCCTGTTGTTGTTGACTGTCTCGAAGCTGAATCCAGAACCGCGTTGTATTGCTTTTGGATTGAAGCGTTGTCTTTTTCCAGTTCTTTGATATATCTTTCGATCGTCTGTGCTTCTGTTTCCGTGATTATGCCGTCCCGGAATGCTCCTTCGACATTTTCTTTGAAATCTTCCGCGTCCTGCTTTGTCAGTTTCAGGTCGTCCGATATGGTCTTTTCTGCTGCCTGCGCTCTTTCCACTTCCGCCGTGATTGATTCGCCTGTTACTTCGAATCTTGACTTCATTTCCGATAACAGTTTCGCGTCGCCGTCGTCTGTGTACTTCTTTACGCTCTGTTTATACTCTACTGACAGGGATTCCGCGTTAATGGTCCCGGCTTCGATCAGTGCGCCGTTTAGTTTTCCAACCGCCACAAAATCGGCCACGATCTGACCTGCTGCCGTGATCGCCGTTTCAAACGGTCCGCCGATTCCGTTGCTTGAATGTCCCAGTCCGGCCAGATTCCACCGCCAGACGTTCTTCGCGGTCGCTGCCGAATCGGTATCCATGATATAGATTTCCTGTGGATTCTCTGCCGGATATAAAAGCACATGGCCGCCGGAATTGCCCGTAATCGCCGCCGTCACGTCCTTTATGGTCTGTTCAATACGTTTCTGTATGATTTCCGCGCGGGTGGCGGATTTTACGATCTGTTCTTTCTGTTCCTTCTGTGCGGCCGTGATTGCTTTTGTCAGGTTTGTTTTTGGTTCTCCAATCTCTACACTGTCGAACCGCTCTTTGATGCTGTCGTATGAGTATTTAACGATCTTTGCTTTGACTTCGATTCCCAGTTTTTCGATCATGACCGTTACAGTGTCACAAATTCCGATCGTTTCAAGTGCCTGTATATTTTCATAGTCCTTTGTCTTTTTCAGATTTTGGAATGTCGCTTTGATCGATATTTTCGGTTCGTCGATTCCGCTTTCTGTGTAGGTTTTTGCAACCTTGCGAAGCATTTCTTCCGATACGATCACGCCGTCTTCGAATTCGTCTGAAAAATCCATTGGCACACACTTTAGGCGGGCGTATTTGTCCGCGTTTGGTGTGTTGATAAACTTTTCAGGAAGTGAAACGAAAACCGGATCTGGTTCTTCCGTTGCTCCTTCTTCCTTTTCCGGTGTGTAATAACAATACGGGAATATCGCCGTTATCACGTCGCCGATGTTTCTTTCCTGTTCTGCTGAAATCAGGTTCTTTCCGTACCGGATCGTCGCCCCGGTATCTGATCCGCGGGACTTATGCAGCTTCACGGTAAAATTATCAAATTGATATTCCCCGCCCCAGACGTCAAGGATCGATCCTTCTGTACCGCCCAGAATGTTTCGGACACTTAACACGTCGTCTATCTGTGTGCTGTTTCTGGTTGTGATATCCGACCACGCCGTATAGTTGTTTTCGACCACTGCTTCTTCTAAAAGCTGCGTGATCGCTTCTTGTGCGTTCTTCCCGGATATCTTCGGGCGACATACCGGATTCATGTTCAATTCATAACTGATATGTTCGGCGTAGTAGGTGTTCACGCCCCCGATCGGCTTTCCTGATTTATAGATCCTGAATAGCTGATCGTCGTCTTTGTCGTTTGGTTTGGCTTTGATTACTGCATCTTCTGTGATGTGTTCCGCCAATCGTCCTTCCTGCGGATATTGTAAAGTCAGTTCAAAAGATCCGTTTCTTTCTTCCTCTACAATGCAAGATATCGCGTCCGTCAGAAGTCCGATTCCGTTTGAATCAAATTGCGTTTCAAGGGGATCATATAGAATCGGTATCACAGACAACACCAACGCGGCACAATGTCAATTTTCTTCACATTGCCCGCCCAACGTATTTTATTTTCGCCCGCTACCAGTTTCGGAAATAATGTCGTAGTCATTTTGTTATTTTGTAGCGTGTCCCCTTTGTACGCATTTAATAACGCGCTGTCTACTTCGATATAGTCTTCTATTTCCTTGAATGTATGGGCGCGATCGTTGATATACAATGTAACCGCACCCGTCGCATAGATTTTCATGTACGGATAAGCCGTAAATCCTTCTGTATTGAAAATGCTTGTCGTTTTTGTGAGTGTCAGTGTTCTTTCGCCGTCGTATGAATATTTATACGGGTGGCAAGTGAACTGGATTTCCAAGGTTCCCAGAAGTGCTGTGGCGATTTCTTCCACCGACATTTCTTCCGATACATGGGCCATTCTGTAGTAATTGCGTTCGTAACTGTCGTCAAGTCTTGCATATTGTACAGTCTGGTATAACCACGCATACACATTCCGGGCGACCATTTCAAGATCCTGATATTCTTCCGGCATAGCATAACATTTATACACCTTCTGAAAATCTTCGTATTCTTCATTGTCGATCGGATCTGTTTTATTATTCAGAATCACGTCGCCACGTCCCGGAATGTTTACTTTTTCAATAACGGGTTTGGGACGGCCGTATATGTTTTCTTTTTCGTATACTACCAGTCCCATATCAAGGGAATTTTTCCCGTTATATGTAAAGCTGTTGATATCGTCGTAAAATTCATTAAGCATATACTTTGTCGTCCCTTTCCTTTAATTCCTGCGCCATTTCCATAACTTCTTCCGTCAGTTCGCGCACGTCCTGTTTTCTGTTGTTATAGAAATTTTCTATATTCATGCTGATTTCTTGTTTCAGTGTTCCTTTCTGTCCGCCGAAGTTTCTTTCAAGTGCCGTGTTTTTTGCTGTTCCTGAAAGTGGTGTAACGATTGTTTTACCGTTTACCATTTCGACGATCTCCGGTCCCGCTTCCGCTACAATCGCGCGGCCGTTCGTTAAGATACCCCCCTTCGCCAGTCGTGGCAGACTTAAATATCCGACATTTCCAACCGATACGCCTGGAAGACGGTTAATCAAGTTAATTGCCCCGTTGATAATTCTGATCGCGGAATTGACCGTGTTTTGAATCATAGATATTACGCCATTGATCCCGGATTTTACCGCGCCGCCGATCGCGTTCGCGATAGACGTTCCCAGATTTGAAAATGTGTTTCGGATAATGCCCCACAAGCCAGAAAAGAATGATCCCCAGTTTGAAAAGACATTTTGAACCGCGTTCCATGCTGACTGAAAGATTGATCCGAACCAACTTCCGACAGATCCGAAAATATTCTGAATCCCTGACCATACCTGACCGAACCAACCAGTCACGGCCGACCATATACCTTTTATCGCTTCCCATGCGCCCGAAAAGTCGCCGGAAAGTACGGACTGTACAACCGAAAAAATTCCCTGTATCACAGACCAGATCATTTGAAAATACCCGGTCGCCACGTCCCAGATGGTTGTAATTGTTGTCCATGCAACTTGAAAAAATCCGCCTAAAACTGTAGCAACTACCGAAAATACGGCCTGTATATTCGACCAGATTGTTTGAAAATACAGAACAACTACGTCCCAGACGCCTTTTATAATGATCCATGCGGATTCGAAAAATCCGCCGATTATCTGCCCGACGACCGAAAAAACGGTCTGGATTCCGATCCACACATTCTGAAAATATGTAGTTGCAATGTCCCAGATCGAAGTTATTAAAAACCAAGCGATTCGAAACGGTGCTGTCAGGATTTCCGCAACTACTGAAAAGGCAGTTTTGATTCCTTCTTTTATCATTTCGAAATATGGTTGGGCGTTCGCCCATGCTTCCTGAATCTTGTCCCATGCGTTCTGAAAGAATTCCGTTATTGCTGAAAGAATTTTCTTCACGGCATTTCGGAAACCTTCGCAATTATTCCACAATAGGACGATCGCCGCGACTGCTGCCGCGATCAATGCAATAACAATCGTTACCGGATTCGATAAGATTCCCATGAGCGCGGGCGCACCTTTTAGCAAGCCGCCCAGTTTCGACGCTAGACCGCATATCTGACTAATTCCCGACGCCACTTTTCCGAAGATAATCAACGCCGGTCCGACTGCTGCCACAACCGCCGCGATCTTTACGATCATTTCTTTCTGACTGTCTGATAGGCTTGAAAACCACGCTGTGAATTCTTTTACTTTATTGACAACTTTTTCAAGAATTGGTGTTACTGTATTTAACAGTGTTTCGCCAAGATCCGCGCCCGCGATTTTTAAATTATTCAACGCAACTTTCGCCTTGTCCGGCGGATCTAATGTTGCATTGAATGTATCTTCTACTGTCGTTTTATAATCGTCCAGTGATCCGGTCAGATCTTCGACGCTGAATCTTCCTTCTCTGATTGCCTGCGTCATTTCTGCCGCGCCCTTCTTGCCGAATAGTTCTGTTGCTGCCTGCAGTGCGTCTGTTTCGCTGCCTGCGTTTTTGATTTTGTCAATCGTTTCTGATAATGCGTCTTTTAATGTCTTCCCTTCTGCTGTTGCGTTTTGCTGTGCTTTTTTCAATCCTGCCATGGCGGTTGATGCATCAACGCCGCTGCTTTCGAACTGTGCCAAAAGATTTACTGAACCCGTTAGATCTAGGCCCATTTCTTTTAGTGTTGCGCCGTTCGTCTGCAATGTTCCCAGTAGTGTTTCCATTGAAATTCCGGTATCTTGTCCGGCTTTCGTCAGAAGTCCAAGGACTGACGGCGTTTCCGATGCATCGACGTTAAACTTTGTCATGACCGCGTCGACTGAATCAATCGAACCGTTTAGATCAGTTCCATTGATCTCTGCGAATTCGATAAACTGTTTTGACAGGCCTTCCAGTATTTCTCCCGTCGCGCCGAATCTTGTGTTAACTTCCCCGATCGCAATTCCGGCCGTTTCCGCATCTGTCGGAAGATCTCCGAACACATTGTTCATAGATTCTGTTAATCCGTCCAGTGCTTCTCCTGAAGCTCCTGTTTTCGTTATGATTGTGTCGTAACCTTCGTCAAGTTCATTGAATGATGCCACGGCCGCCGTTCCGACTGCTGTTATTCCCGCCGTTACCGGAATTAACTTCTTTCCCAGTGCTTCGGACTTTTCGCCAATCTTCCCGGCAGCTTCTCCGATCTTATCCAGTGCGCCGTTGCTGTCTTCTGCCTGTTTTTTCAGGTTTTTCAACTGTTGTTCTGTCTGAATGATTTCGCGTTGCAACGCTCTGTACTGTTCTTCTGATGCTTCGCCGTTTTCGAACTGCTGTTGAACCTGTTTTTCGGCGTCTTTCAGGATATTCAGTTTTTCTTTTGTCCCGTCGATCGATTCTGCAAGTAATTTTTGTTTCTGCGCCAGAAGTTCCGTATTTTTTGGATCTAATTTCAGTAATTTGTTTACTTCTTTCAGTTCCTTTTGTGCGTCTCTGGTTTGTTTATTTGCTCCCTGTAAGGCTTTATCTAATTTCGTGGTATCGCCGCCGATTTCGATAGTAATTCCGGCTATTTTGCCTTTTGACGCCATTTATTCTCCCCCTTTCTTGCTGAATTTTTCGCGTAGACGCTGCCGATCCGGTTTTGTCTGCTTCATGCGCCAACAATTTTCTAGGTATTCCCGCCCCTTTTCTGTTTGGCTTGTATAATAGATAAATGCTTCCCGTACTAAAAACAGATAGACGTCAAGATCCAGTTCTTCCACTTCCCACATATTTAGCCCGGTATAGTTAATCACTAACTTTTCGGACTTCGTTTTCAGTGGAAACTTTGGTTCTTCGTATTCTGGATCGTCATAGTACGGAATAATTAGTTTGGGTTTTTCTTTGCTCCGTTTACGAACTCCATATAGTTATCCACAAATTCTGACATTTCTTCCACGTCGTACTGATCCGTGATGTATTCCGTTGTGATCTTTTCGCCCTGTAAATTGTTCGACAGGGCTTCTGCAACGATCGCGCCTAGCGTATCCATTGCGTCGTCCATTGTCATATTGTCGGTATCCATGTCCTGAACTGCTGCCAGTTTTCCGAATGTTCCTTTCTTTGGCATCTTAACCAGTAATTTCTTTCCGTCCGTAAGTGTTACCGTGAAAAAGGATCTGTTAATTTTATTGAAATCAAAATTCATGTTCGCCATTGTCTTTTCTCCTTCTGAAAAAAGGCGGCGTTTTTGTCTATACGCCGCCTTGTGATCGTTTTATCTGTTTTATTTATCTGCGACCGGTTTCTGTTCGGTTGTATCGCTCAAACTCTGTGTATCTTCCAGAACTTCTTCTTCGTAGTGAATCAGTGTTCCTTCTTTGTCCTGCGGTAATGCCGTGAATTCTGCGTCTACGACAGTTTCTTTGTCGTTTGCGAACGCAAGGGAAAAACCGGCCTGATTGTTTCCGACAATCATTACCCAGATATCGCCGTCCACCGGATCTTCATGGTGGAAACAAATTACATATTTCTTTCTGCCCTGATTGTTTCCGCCGCCGACTTTTACGATTCTTCTTTTCTTTTTGGTCGAAGTCTTTTCCGCATAGCTTACGCGGGCGGTATCACAGATCTTTTCAAGCGTGTTTCCGCAAAATGTCATTAAGCCGCTTTTCATTGTGGCTTCTTCGTCTGTGATAACGGTTTTCTGGATCTTTCTTGTGTCGTCTTTTGCCGTGTAATAACTCGGCTTGTACTCAATGGTCGCTCCGCCCTGAATGTATGAGATCTGATTTTCGTCTGTACAAATTTCATCAACCGACGGCAGATTCCCGTCAAATAATTTCATATGGACGTTTCCAGATCCCAGAATAATTCTTTCTGTTTCTGCCATTTCTATTTCCTGCCTTTCTTCTGCGTGATATTGAATTCATACGCCGTCTGAACCATGTTTTCGGAAGTGATCTCTGCCTGATATTTGCCAAACGGCAGATCGAAAAGAACTTCTTCTTCGATCCGTTCTTCCAGTGATCCGTCCGGCGTTCTGTCCGTGTACAGTTCCAGTGATCCGTCGATCTCCCGGATTCTGTTCTTGTTATCGTCGCCCCTCTGGTCCTCACTAACTAGATAGATTATATACGGCGGATTAGGGATCGGCTTTTTCGCCGTCTTCTTCCATGCGTTCTTCGTGATCGGAAGCCCGATCGCCGTTGCTCTTTTGATGATTTCTTCAATCGTCGGCATGTTATCCCCCTAACTTATCCTCGATATAGTCTGTTGCTGCCTTTTCTGCCTTTTCTTCCGCGCCGTCAATGTGCGGATAGGCTTTGACGCGCCCGCCGTTTCTGCTTGCGTGTCCGTTCTGTAAAAGGTGTGTTAATTGATAATGTTTTTTGTTGTGTACTGAATAACTTTCTGTCCCGGTTATCCTTCCGGCTCTGCTGTCTCTTTGCGTTACGTCCCAGTCCTTCGTATACTTCCCGGTGCGCTCCTTGTATGGTCCGCCCTGCAAAAGAACTTTCTTCCCTTCTTCTGCTCCCGCTTTGTATGCTTCGTTTAGAACCGGGTTGCACGTGTCTTTCTGCCAGTTTTTCAATTCTTCTTGTACCGCGTCGGAAAGCCCGTCAATGTCGATCTTTACTTTCATACATTGCCCGCCCTTTCTCCGGCGTACAGTTCGATCTTTCCGTCGTCTTTTGGGCCGTAACTTCTGTATATCGTCAGGTGGCGGCCATTGTATTCGACTTCCTGTTCGTCGTTGTACTCGTTAGCCCATACATTGAACTTGTAGCGGGCTTTCATGCCCTTTTGACCTGCTGCTACAAATTCATCACGCCCGATCGGTTCAACGGTTGCGATCACGCCGTTTTTGACGTCTTCTTCTTTGGTTTCGCCCGGTTCAACCAGTGTGATATATGCGTCTATTTATAGTCGCCCCCTTTGATTCTGGTTAAATGCATATCGTAGGCCGCTAACCATTTGTCGTGGTATGCGTCCATTCCGTAATATGCTTTGACATACGCAAGGACGGCCCCGATGATTAACGGATCTTCCGGGGCTTTCAGATACTTTTCTTCGTTTACCCCGATTCTTTTCAGGTCTGCCAGTACGAAATCAACGTGGGTTTTCACATCTTCGTCTAATGCATCATTTGAAAGTTTTCGGACGCGCAATTTTGCCGCGTCCACAAGTTCGTTATACGTCATTATTTAGCCGTCCTTTCTGTTTCTTATTTTCCTGTTTCCGGTCGTTTCACGCGGACAAATCCGTTATATGCGGCAACCGCACCGCCCGCGAAAATGTCTGCTCTGTATGCGATCTGTCCCTGTTTGAATTTGTAATCGGTTGATTTTCTCGCGTCGATATCAGAAAAGATCGGCATTTCGTAGTTGCTAAGTGGCCCATACGCCATGCAGTATTCCTCTGTTGAAGTCTGCTCGTCTGTCACAGCTTTACAAGCAGAATTGATAACATACGGTACGCCGTCGATTGTTCCGGTGTTTCCGTGGTTTACGATTGTGTAGAATTTGCGTCCCTGTTTATCTTTCAGTTTTGCAAATGCTTTCAGATCCTTTTTGTTCAGGATCAGAACTGCAACGTCTTCCACTTCTTCGTCTCCGCCGTAACCATAGATAATATCGTCCAGTGTTTCGTCTGTAATCGCCTTCATAGAAAGGTCTTTTGTTGGATCAATAACCTGATCGGCTGCTTTTGCCGGGTTGTGGAAAATGCCTTTGAATTTTCCGCTTGTACCGTCCCCGATCATGATCTGTCGATTCATGTACTTTCTGATTGCGCGTGTGACAGATCCTTCTACTACAGAATCGTAATCAGCGTTCGGAAGTTTAACCATTTCTTCTGGTTCTTCTGTGTATGCTGTGATCTTCTGTTTTTCCATGGTTACATAACCGAATGTCGGTTCTGTTGCGCTATAGTCTGCGCTTTCTGCTGTGCTTCCTGCGCCGTCGCCGTAGCTTTTTACATATCCTCTCTGATATGTTTCGCCGCCATTTAACGGAATTGCTCTGACACGATCCACCAGTGAGGAAACGTCGTTGAATGTCTCTTTTACGTCGCTCGCGGTGTGTTTTGGTGTGACTGCCTGTGTGACAGAAAGCGCATTCTGTACAGATCCGAACGCTACCTTTGCGTTGAACTGTACTGTCTTTCCGTCTTTCAGGCTCTGTCCTCTTTCTTCACGTTTTTTATTCTTCACGTCGTCGCCTTTCTCTCCCGGTGTGTCGTCGTGATCGTCGCCCGCCTGTGCTGCCAGTCCCGCGATATTTGCGCGGTTCTGAATGTCCTGTAAAATGCCGTTAATGTCTTCGGCTTCGGTTGTCAGGGCGTCCAGTGCTTCGCCTTCTGCTGTCTGTGCCTGTGTGCCGATCTCTTTCAGTCTTGCTTTCAGGTCTTTCATGTTCATGTTCACAAGTTCTTCATGCTTCATATTCGCTTTATTCTCCTTTCGTCATTCCCTCGATACATAATCTTTTGATCTGGTTTCTTTTTTCGGCGTCTGCTACCGCTTTCGCCTGTTCTTCCGGTGTAGGTCCCTTCGGTGTCTGCTCCGGGTGTTTCTGGTGTGATTTGAATTTTTCCGGCAACTTTCCGGCGTGGTTCAAATAGTCGCCGACTGCTGCCACATAATCGGCCGCGTCTGTCTGTGCGATATTGAAATATTTCGCCGCTTCCTTTCCGTCCAACCATGTTTCCGCGTCTACCAGTGCTTCCACCTGATCGATCGTGACGCCTTCCGCCAGATGATCTTCGTATACGTTCATGATTCCGGTCTGTATTTTATCCAGATCGTCCGCCATTTTTCGCATTTCGTCCGCATTGCCGGAAATTGCGCCCCATGGCTTGTGAATCATCAAGAATGCATTCGACGGAATTTCCGGCGGCTCTGTTCCCGCAAATGCGATTACAGATGCAATCGAACCGGCCAAGCCGTCCACGTATACTTTCACTTTGTTTTTTTCTCCGTGGCGTTTAATCATGTTGTAGATCGCCATTCCTGCGAACACTGATCCGCCACCGGAATTAACATATACATTCAAGTCTTTTCCTTCTGCCTGTGAAAGAAAATTCTTGATTGCGTCCGGGTACTGATCTTCGTTCTGCCATGCTCCCCACCAGTCCGACACGATATCGCCGTAAAAATAGAGATCTGCGGAAATGTCGGTCATGTTTTTGATTTCAAGCCCTTTTAATACGTCCGCCATTGTTTACCCCCTTTCAGTTTTGCTTGTACATAGATAGCGTTCATTAGCATTTCAAGCGGTACTTTCGCCGCCTGCTGCTGTCCTTCGCCTTCCGGCGGTCCATTTCCGCCGCTTCCGTCCTGTTGGCCTGTCTGGTACAATGATTGATCGTCCGCTTTCACGTAGTTCAGCGATACCATTCTTACGTCGCCGTCTTCGATCGGCTCATAGTAGAGAAGCTCCCTGAATTCGTTGATCGTGATGATTCCTCGGTCATACAGAATCGCTCCGATTGATGATCGTGTCTGTAATGTCGCATACTGTAAACGATTTGAAGAAAATATGATCTTGTTTCCGAATCCTCTTTCCCGCTCCGTCAGTAATTTGAATGTGAATTCAAGTGATAATTGAAGGGCTATCGGTTCGATCACGCTTTCGTAAAATGCGTTCCACTCTGATTCTGAAAATTTTGACATTAAAATATTTTCATTCACGTTGTAATAGCGGTATACGTTATCGCGTAAAAACTGCGATTGCAGTGTCGGAATAGTTGGGGCTTTCTGGTTGATTTCGTGAAATTCCATTGTGTTATCCAGTCCGCCCAGTCCGCCTTCGTTGCTCGCGTCCATGTATGCTTCCTGAAATTCTTTTACTTTCTTTTTCAGTTCTTCGTCGTCCGCAAAGTTGTTGTATTTCAAATAACCTTTCAGGTTGGCGGAATTTTTAACCAGATTCCGCAATGCCTGTCCGGTTGCGTCCAGTAATTCCAGCGTGTTTTTCAATGCCGGATCTGGTTCAGATCCTAAAAAACGCTTTCTGTCGAATCTTGCTTTCAGGTGGATCACGGATTGATACGGGACCGTGTAGATCTTCCCGTCATAGTCCCATGTGAACCGGAATAACATTGCTCCGGTTTCTTCGTCTTCCCACACTCTGAACCCACGTGTCGTGATTGGCACAATGCTTTTGACTTTGGAAAAATCGTCATTGTAAAAAATCACTGCGAATGCATTGGATTTTCTGACAAGTTGCGCCGCCATTTTGTACAGTGCGTCGTATACGGACAATTCCGGCGACCAACGCAAGGAAAGAAGTTTCGCCAGATAATCGTCGCGAATCATCATTCCGCGCGAATCTGTGCGAATCAACTGCGGTGTCAGTTTTCCGACGTTCGTTGCGATACAGTTTGTTATTGATCCGATGATATCGCTTGCGTCCATATCCGCCGACGCGTTGTATTCGCCCCGGATTGTGAAAATCGGACTGAACTTCATTTTGCGGAATGTCGCAAAATCTTTTAATATTCCCGTTTCGTTCTACCCCCTTTCGGCTTTATTCACAGTTCAGTTTATCTTTTAAGTGCGTTCATTTCTGACCTGTTTTCAGACTCAAAAAAGAGAGGGGCGCGCCCTCTCTTATGCTGCATTTTGTAATTGTCTGCCGATTTCCTTGTGGTATTTCATTTTTACGGCCAGTGCATCGAAGATCGATACCGCGCCGTCTATATGCGCCCGCTTTTCGATCTTGACAGGTTTCATTCTGCTGTCGTCTGTCTGGATCTGAACGGCCACGTTTAACAGGTGGGATTTTAACAGGTTGTTTTCTCCAATCAAATACATTCCGTCTTTCAGATCCCCTTCGAATGTGTTTAATATAGGCGTCAGGTTCGTTCCCTGATATACGTCGTCCATGTGGAAGCCTGATTCTTTCATTTCTTCCACCAGATAACCCGCGCAATACCTGTCGTAACCTACTTTTAGTGGCCTGATCTTATATTCTTTTATCAGGCGCACGAACCACGCGAACACGTCTTTGTAATTTACCTGATGTTCTCCCGATATCGTGAGATAGCCCTGTTCTTTGAAAATGTTGTATGGGACGCCTTCTTCGTCGATTGCCACGTTGTAGCGTTCCTGCGGCATGAAAAATTGTGTAATAATGTGATTCTTTCCGCCCTTTTCGATAACCAGTGAAACGGCCGTCAGGTCGGTTGTTCGTGAAAGGTCGATACCGGCCACGCAATAGCAACCCCGGAAGTCGTCCAGTGTGTGCGGTTGTCCTGCTGCCTTCGCTACCGTCTCATAGTCAAGCCATGCAATCGAAGAATTTTGCTTGATATTGCAATACTTCGTCATGAATTCCGCTTTTTTTGATAACGACTGTAGCGCGATCGCGATCTGTTCTTCAAAGAATTCCCACTGAACCGATACACCTAAATTTGGGTTAGCTTTTGCCAGTTCTTCTTTTGTGTTCCACTTTTCCAGATCGTCGATCATGTACAGGAACGGAAGCAATCGTCTTTCTTTGCTTGATCCTTTCAAGAAAGCTGTTGATCGTTTCATCAGTTCGTCGAAGATTCCGTCGTTGACATATCCGGCGGTTGAAGTAGAAAGCGTGATCGGCTCTGTTCGCGCTCCCGTACCTGATACCATAACTTCGTACTGCTTCAAACCCTGATCGCCCGGCCATGCTTCCATTTCGTCATTGGTTGTCATTGTTGGGTTGAAGCCGTCCGCCTTCTTTGCGTTGAACGCAATCTTTTTTATTGTGGTGTTTAGCTCCGCTATGTATATATCGGATCGCCGCTTCTTTGTCACTTCTGCCAGTTCTTCTTCCGCTTGTGTGATCTTGTAAAAGCTGTCATACACGATATCGGCCTGATCCAGTTTCGGCGCGAGGCAATATAATTCGCTGCCGTATTCTCCGTCGATATACGCCACATATGCCATAATTGCCGCCGCGAAAAGGCTTTTCCCGTTCTTACGTCCGACTAAAAGAAAGATTTCCCGAAACTGCCGTCTATGTGTCTTTTTATCCAGTATTCCGAAAATTGCCGAAACAATAGCTTTCTGCCATAGTTCCAGCTTGAAAAGGTCGTTCCGTCCCTTTGAGTGGTGGCAGAAATTTTCGATAAACTTGATTGCCTTATTTGCTTTTTTTGCGTCAAAATCCCAGTCGCCGGATTTTATGCCGTCAACTAGGATTTTATAAATTTTCTTTATCCATTTTCCCGCTATGATCTGCCCGCGTTCGATCTTGTCGTGATATTCGACAATGTAATTCACATATACGTTATGCATTTCTGAACGCTGCCAACTTGCTTATTTTCTCCGTCTGCTGTTGTGGCAAATACTCGATCAATTTGTCGATATTTGAGTTATACGCCCGCGAATATTTGTCAAAGGTTGCAACTGCCGGATTCTCTTTCATGTATCTTTGTGAGCCGTTGACAACTTCTGTTTTTAGCCCTTCTGTCATGATTGAGTATTTCGCTTCCCGGATCGCCACGGCCTGAAAAGCCATTTCTTTTACCTTGCGTTCGATCATTTTCTTTTTCCGGTCGTCCTCAACGTCCTTGAACAATTCCATGATCTTTTTTCGTTCCTTTTCGACCTCTGCTTCGGTTAAAATCTCGCCCGCTGCTTCTTTTTTCAGTCTCGTTTTCAGGTTCTTTTTTCGTGCTTCCGGTAAATCTCTGAATATTTCCAGAACTTCCAATAACTCCGGTAAAACCTGATCTTCTTCGGGTTTTATCTCTCTATCTTTTTCTAAATCCATGCATTTGCACCCCCTCTCACGTGCGCGCGCCTGCGGAGAGTTTTTTTTACCTAGCTCCCTCGGTTCTTTCTGGTAAAAAATTTTTGTACCACCGGGGGGGGAGTGGTTGGCGCGCTTTTCGCGATTTCGTTTTTGTTTTTGGCTGATCTGTTTTTGATTTTCGGGAAAATGATTTTGTCGGAATGATATTGCCGTCCTTGTCAAACCTGTATCGCTTCGGCTTGCCGTGATGCTCTGCGTTGTGGTGTTCGTCGCACACGACTTCCAGATTATCCCACGACAACGTGATGTTCGGATCGTTGATATTCTTCGGCGTGATCCATTTCTTGTGATGTACTATCGTTCCGATGTTGACTTCTTTCAAGCTGCGTTTGCCTTCTTCGAATTCTTTCTGACAACGCTCGCACATTCCGCCCTTGCTGTCGTAGTATGCTTTCCGTGTCTTCTTCCATGCTTCAGAATTGTAAAAGGCTTTTGCATATTCTTTCGCCACTTGTCACTCTCCATTCTATCTTCTGTCGCTGTTCATTTCTGACCTGTCTTCCTACTGCTGCCGATCATATCCATTGATGCTGCCACGTGATAACAGAATTCTTTCCGGTATTCGTAGAACAGGCGACGGCAGCAATACGTTTCCCCTAGCAATTCCCACGGCGTATTATCCTTCAAACTCTGACAGATCTTCCCGATAACCTGATCGCGTGTGCTTCCCGTGAATCCTTGCAGTCCGATATTCTCTTTTGCTTCTTCGATTGCCTTATCTGCCTGTCGGTCGAACGCCGTATACTGCCCGGTGTGCTTTCTCCTGTCTCGCTTCTCCTGATCCTTCATGATTGCCCGGACGATCGTTTTTGTGTTTTTATCCAGTTTATAATACGCCATGGCCGTTTCTCCTTATCCTTCGATCTTCGTATTCTGTAAATAGTCCAGAAGATCTTTTTCTTTCATATCGTCGCGGTCGTACAGAAAGGCGGTCAGGGTTGTTGCTTCGCTTTTCCAGTATACCTGTTTCGGGAAATGATGATTGATAAACGGTCCCTCGATCTCGTATTCGTAATCGGTGTTCATCGACAACGGATCGATTGCCTGAATGAATCCTTCGCCCAGTACGTCCACTCGTCCGTCTTCTGCCTGTAGAATCCGCATGGTCTGACCGTATGGGTGTTTGTTTAATACAAGGCGCGTCACTGTTAGTTTCTCTTCTTCGTCTTCGTATTGCTCCGTTGCGTCTATTAAATTCCAGTGTACTTCGTTGATCTCGTATTGGTTGGCTTCCTTCGTCGCCTTGAAAGCCCCCCCATCTTCCGGCATTTCTCCCGTTAATTCGATCACTGCTGCCAGTGTCTTTTTATCCAGTGATTCTTTCATTGTGGCGATCGCCCAGTATGAGCCGCCGAAAAGCAACTGATTTCCCCGGCGCGCAACGTATAAGCCCGCTCCCGTGTAGGCTTCTTTTATCAGTCTTTTAAAATCTCTTAATCTTACAAACATTGTCTTTTCTCCTTCCTACCATTCCGGCTGTTTATTTTTCTTGTACAGTTCACAGTTCGCGCACGGTGCCCAGTCTGCTTCGATACCTTCGCAACGCCCGAATATTTTCGGGGCTTCCTCGCAATTAACCAGATCGAAGTTGTCTGCCCGTGCCAGATAATGCCGGATCAGGCTTCGCGCTTCTTCTGCCGAATATGCAACCGCCGTTTTGTAGCCCTGATCTTTTAACATGGCCATAAATTCGACCTGATCTTTCGTCGGCTTGTTGCTCCCGAATTTCATTTCGATGTACAGGCCGTTAAATCCCCGGCGCGCTACCGGAAGTGACAGATCAGGAACGCCCGACACCATTCCGGCAGCCTTTAAAAGTGCGCCGTTTGTCCGCTTCCCTTCGTTCGGTATGTGATGCAATAATTTTAATTCCGGTATGAATTCCCGGACGGATCGCGCCCAGTTAAAAAGTTTTATCTGCTCCGTGATCTCTGAATTTTTCATGTTTTGTAATTTGATCGCCATTTGATCTCCCCTTTCAGTCTCTTGTCATTCTTGCGTATATGTAAAACGCGGCTGTTACTGTGTTGAACTTCACTTCTGCGTCTAAAAAGCGATAGCCCACGTATTCTTTTTCAAGGCTCTGTTTCAGTGTTTCGTGATCCTTTGCCATTTTCTCAACACGGCGTTTCTTGAATTTCCGGTATGATCTTGTCGGCTCTGGTGGCTTTTTCAGGTTCTTTGAACTGCACCACCGTTTTGTCCCGTGCGGATTTTGGGAAATGTAGGTCGCAAGGCCTGTTATTCCGAAATCTTCGTCCGGTTTTACCCGGCGCGTGTTCGGTCGCTTGCATTTTCCCCACATTGCTTCTAATTCGTCGCGATCCACGCCGTCGCCGCTCATGAGTATGTGAAAGTGCGGGCGCGTGTAATCGTCCACGGCCAGAACGTAGATATATTTCATGTTATCGAACCCGCGTTTCTTTCTCTTGCGGTTCACTCGCTTGATAAAATTCGTCACGTCCTTTTTTGCTCTCTCTATGTCTTCCGGTATGTAGCGATCGTCCCACCCGAACGTCGCCCAGATATCCCCTGAACCGAAATTGATATTCGCAAGGCGGATCGCATATCGGCGGGCGTTCTTGTCGTTCAGATTCCTTTGTGACGGCTTCGTTTCTCTCTTTTTCTTCGTGTGTGGCATATCTGCCCGGTTATAGAAAGACGGATAGATCATCACTTCTGCAATCTCTTTCCCGGATTTTATGTTTTTACACTTGATCGTTGATGTTCTGTAAAGGCTTTCCACCTTCCCTTCTTTCAACAGTCGTTCGTATTCCCATTCTTCAAGTTTTGCCTGCTGCTCTTTCCACTGTTCTTCGAAATCTATCAACAGGGGGTTTTCTTGTCTGAACTTCTCTTTTGCTGCCTTCTCTATCTCTTTGTCAAGATCATACTGATACGCTTCGTTGTAGTCGTAGTTATCATAGCTTCGTTTCTGCTTCATAGAATCCCCCTTCCCGTCCATGTATGTATTTATTTATTTTATATATAAAAACAATAGTGTCTGATTTGTTAATACCCATTACAAGGACGGTTAAGATTTCTTTCTTATATATAGAAGAAACACGCGTTCGTGTTTTTACCCTTTCCGATCTGGTATTCTGTATAATGAAACGATCTCCGGCGGTAAATCTCCGAACACGCGTTCTAGTTCCCCGAACCCGGCTTTCATTTCTTCGATCGTTTCTTCCGCTTTCTGACGTTTGCGTACCTCTGCGCTTGCGATTTCCGCGGCCGCGTCTAACCTTCCCGAAAGATCGCCTTTCTCTTCCTTTAATTTATGGATCTTCTTTTTCCAGTTCTTTGATTTTCCCTTTCTGCGTGGTTTTTCGTATTCTTCCCGATCCACTACTTCGCACAAAAAACAAATTTCACATTGAAGATTATTTTTTACCCGTATGACCGGGCAAGCGATTTTTTCACTTACCTGCACAATCACGACAGATTCACTTTCGTTATTCGCTTCTATATCTTCCTTCGTCAGCCACTCTAAACGGCTATTTTCATATGTCTTTTTCATTGACTTTTCGCTCCTTCCGGGTGTATTATGGTTTTGGTTAGATTTCGATATCGTTCGAAAAGGCGGATCACGGAAGTTTTTTATCTTCTGTAATCCGCTTTTTCTTTTATTCATTTTCCTTTTTTTTCTCTCTGCCCTTCGTGAATATAGTTGACGATCTGTGTTAATTCGTCGTGTTGCTTCTCTGACAGTTCCCCGTATTCGTAGGCTGCTTCAAACTGTCCGATCAGATATCCGGCCGCAAAGTCAAGTTCCATGGTTGTTTCTGCTTTCATCAGGCGCGGGATCTGTAAGGAATAATTTTTATAATTCCGTTTCAGTCTCTCTTGTCTTTTTCGTCTGGATATCGCTTTCAGAATTCTTTTCAGTTTCTTCATTTTGGTTAGATCCCTTTCTTTCTGCTTCTTTCTGTTTCTGGATTTCTGCGAACGCTTCCCGATCTGTCGGGTTGTCGTATGGGTTTAATGATGTAAGTCCGGCGATCTGCCGTCTTCTCATTGGATTTACCGCCTTGTCGTCAATGTATATATCTGCATTGATCTTCCGGCAGTCGTTCCCGTATAGTTCGATCAGTTCCGGTAGATTTTCGTTTACCGCGTCAAATTCAAGCCCGCGTTCCTTGCACCACGCCACCGCGTCTTCCAACTGTTCCCCGGCTCTATTTGTCCAGAGGATCAGGCGCGCGCCGTTTAGCTGCTCATTTCGGCAAAAATTAAAAACGGTCATGTTTACGTCGCCGATTTCCGGCCATGTTCCCGTATGTAGTGTTCCGTCAAAATCAACGGCTATGATTCGATTTCCCTTTGTATCCATTTAACCCGCCTTTCTGATTGCTGTCGCCTGTCCGGTCATAATTCCCAGATCAAGCGGTTTTTCCTCTTTGATTGCTCTGTTTAAATCTTCTACGGTATAAATCCCGATTTCTTTCAATGCTTCTTCAATTTTCTGTCGTTTCTCCATGTGCCGGATCTCCTTTCTGGTAGCTACTTAAAATTCCTTTTCGCGCCATTGCTGCGGTCTGGATCGCTTCGACTGCAAGTTTTACGGCATTTTCATAGATTCGTGTCAGGCGTTTGTTTTTAACCTCTGGCGATTCATTTTCTTTTACTTCCGTCCAGAATTTATCAAGGCTATATTCTACCATTTCCAGTTCTTCGCGGGCTTCGTCGAATTCTTCAAAGATCACGGCGTAAGCTTCGTGAGAACTTGCAAAAAGTGGGAACTTTTCGTTTGCTACTTTTAACTCTGTTTCTGTTAGTTCATAGATCTTCTGTTTTATCGCGTCCATGTTTTCTATTTTCTCCTTTTCCGGTTCTTCTTCCGGTTCTTCTTCCATGTCCTGGCCCTTCGGTAGCATTTCCCCGAATATTGCTTCCAGTACATTTACAACGATTGAATTTCCCGCCTGCGCGTATAACTGCGTATCGCTGTTTATTTTGTCTGCTTCTGCTGCCCTGAAATCTTCGTCTGAAAATCCCATAAGTCGCCAACACTCTAACGGTGTCAATCTTCTGATTCTGTATGATTCCATTTCTTTACGCTCCAACTTGTACAACTCCTGATTGCTCGACATTATCGTAGGGCAGACGGTCCCGCCCGCCTAACGCTCCTAACCTCTTAATTCTCCCCCCTAATCGGATTTACAGAATCTTCTACAATTTCAAGAATCATCGTGTCTTTATTGACTGTCGTTAATGTATTGCAGATATTTTCCTGTTGTGGCTCGATTCTCTGTATGGTCGGGATTCCTGGCGTCCTATCCGAAGGGTTTACCGGGTTTCTACCTCTAATCGCTATCGGTATCCTTTTTTTCGCTGTCGCACCTCACTATGATATAGGGTTGTCGTCCCCCCCCCCCTGTACACGAATTGAGTGTCGGGGAAAGACCTTTTTGATCGTAAACACGGCCGACGCTCGGATTATCCCACCCGGACGCGCCTTTCATTATGTTACCGATCTGCATTGTCTTTTTATCCTGATTAAGTCCCATTCGTGTCGGTCTTTACTACCTCTGCCCCCCCCCTCTTATGGTTTTTGACACTTTTTTTCAAGTCGCCCGCTCTGTATCAGTTCCGTGATAAGTCCGTCGGCAGCTTCCGAATTTACATAGAATTTTTCTTCCACTTCGTCTTCCAGTAAATCGTCCATGGTCTTTTCCAGTGGTATTTCTTCCGGGAACTGATAATCATAATCGCCCAGAATCGACACCATATAGGCACGCTGTCTGTTCTGCGGAATGCCGAAGTCTTTTGCGTTCAGAATCTTTGCATAATTTTTATAGCCTTTCCCGGTTAAAAACTCTTGCCATGCTTCAAAATTGTGTAAATTCTTTCTTTGCATGACCTGCGGCACGTTCTCCATTAGAAGAATCTGTGGAAGTTCCTTCATTTCGTCCAGAAGTCTTTCAACTTCCCATAGCATACCGGATCGTGTGCCTGATCCTTTATCCATGCCGGCCATTTTCCCGGCGACGCTTAAATCCTGACATGGGAATGAATATGTTACTATGTAGGTGTATTTATCTGTTTCCACCACTCCCAGATCATCGCCTGTGATATTCTGGATATTTACAAGGTTTTTCGTCGCCCATATGTTGTTGTACACTTCGCGAAGCCACCATTCCGGCTTCTTCCTGATTTTATCTTCTGCCATTGGATCTTTTCCGTTGTTGGAAATTCCCCATCGCGACAGTTTTTCGGCTATCTGTTCTTTGCTAAAATCTGCGCTATAGTCTTTTGTGTCGTCCGCGCAATGGATCGCTTTATAACTTGCGTTCGGCTGAATCCACCATTCACACGTCCGATAGGTCGTGAAATCTGCTCCCAGATTCCGCAACGCCATGGCCTGTGATCCGATTCCGGCGAATAATTCGATCAACCGGATTGGTTTATCTATTTTGTATGGTTGCATTGTGGTTAGATCTCCTTTATATTTTCATTCTGTAGTAAAGTTTCATCATTAAATCAGAAAAACTATAGTCCGGCATTTCTTCCGGTTGCATCGGGCTGATAAGTCCCAGTTTTTCCCAGTCCTTGTGACAGATTTCCGGCGCAAATGCAAATTCTTTGACTTTTGCTTTCAGTAGGTCTTCCGGGACCTTATAAAACCAGTCTGCAAATAATACGTTCCCGTCCTTTTCAATCCACGCCCGCGCCGACGGCTGCGATACTTCCCTGATCTCTCCGACTGTCATTATTTATATAACCAGATCTTGAAAACATAAGTTCCCGGAAGATCTGGATCTCCTGTCGGTGCTATCATTTTTACTTCACGGTCTGCCAGTTCTTCTTCCCGACGGGCTTTCGCGACTTTTCCTTTGAAGATCGCGTCAGATTCTCCCTGTTTTAATGGGTTGTCTTCGTCCTGTACCGTGATATACTGCGCCGGACTTAATAAGGTTAAAAAATCTCTAAATCTCAGGTTCATTTTTGCCATGGTTCTTCGTTCCTTTCTTCTTTGCTTTCTCGATCGTGCGCTTTCTTGTTCCGTGAACCGGTTTTGCGCCTGCCTGTATATGATCCGCCGGTATTTCTTCCAGTGTGTCCGGTCCGAAGTTCTCTTTGATTGTTTCTTCCATGATTCTTTTGAACTCTTCGCTGTTAAAGTTTACGTTTACCACTCCCATGACCGGCTTTTCTTCTTTGCGTTCCTCTTTCTTCCCTGTCATTGTCTCCCGGATGTAGTTGTGTGGTACGTCACAATTTACGGCATTCATTACAATCTCATACTGCGCCGCCTGTTTAATCAGGTTGTAAAAATTAGAATATGTAATCTCTGTCCGGTCTTCCGGTTTAAATGCGTCCATAATTCCCATTATTGTTTCTCTCCTTCCTGAATAGCTTTTCTGTATGCTTCCGCTCTTGATGTCGCGATCGCCTTCTGTGTTATGCCGACCATGAATCTTTCGACGTGTGCGCGTTGCGTTCCCTGCGCTACTGCTCCGTCTATGAATTCGCTGATTGCATATCCAAGAAGTGTCGCCACGTCCACAAATTCGCCGTCAATTAACACGATCGGCGGTTTCTCCATGTCCGAACTAAAACATGAATCCCGGCGATCTGTTCGACCGCAACGGTTTTCATTTCTTCCGGTTTTGCTCCCGCCTGTTCTGCCGCATCCTTCAACGCCTGTTCGATTGTCTTTTCTTCCTTCATTGGTTAGATCTCCTTTCAGTGAATAGTTGAACCGAATTTCGGTATCTTTATTTTTCCGGCGTGTGTAGTTGATCTGTCTGATCGTCCTTTCCAGTCGCCCAAGTTCGTCCGCCGTCAGGCCGTCGCCGGATAATGTCATGATGATTTTTCTTTCTTTTTTCATATATCGCCCCGCGTTCCGGTTATTTGCCATGAACGATCTTCTTTCTTTTCTTTCTGCTTCCGATATATTGCGCCGGATTCTTGAAATGTCGTTTCTTTGGCTGTGTCTGCGCCCGTGTGTCTGTGATCCGTCGTTTGACCTGATATCTGACCGTTTCGGCGAAATGTTCCGCTTCTTCTTCCGAATACGGCTTTCCTTTAATCTTCTGGATATAATGCATAAATTCATGCGCCGTCGTTTCGATCAGCGTTTCTTCCGGTTCTGGAATGTCTGCCGCTATGTAAATGCGATCCGTGTCTGTGTCGAATACTCCGAAACCCTTCTGCCCGTCCGGTGCTTCAATGTGATCCGCGTCAAATGCGATTATCACGTCCACGCCGTAACGGTCTTCTGGTTCTTCCAGATCTTCGATAATCTTCGGAAAAGCGTTTTGCAAATATAACAGCGTTTCCATGATCGTTTCGAAGTTCTCTTGAAAGTCCTTGAATTTCTTTTCGCCCGGTATCGGTTGCACTTGAAAACTAATTCTTGCCATTTACTCTCCTTTCAAAACATTGTTGCCTGTTGCCATGGCTCCGGTCTATTGCACCATATAACTTCTGTTCGTTTTTTTGCCGACATTGCATAGCTTGTTTTTGTTTCTTTCCGCCAGTTCTGCAGTATGTCGTTGTACATTTCCGAATCATAGCCGCTTATAACGACCGGTCCTTTGTGGCCGATCAAGGCTTTCAATAATTCTTCATGATCTCGTTCTGTCATTTCGTGCCGGTATTGTTTCCCGGCTCGTGTTGATAGCAGATACGGTGGATCGGCATATATCAGAACATCTTCAAAATTATATTTTTGGATCAATTCGACTGCGGGCCTGTTCTCAATTTGTACGCCTTTCAGTCGTTCTGCAGCTTCTCTGATGATTCCCGGCAGTTCCGCCCAGTCTCGCGCTGCGTATGCTCTTTCGCGCCCCTGTACGTCGCATTTCCACCCGACTTTCTTTCCGTTTGTCCTGTAGCCGTGTCCCATGTTCGAACGTATGATAAAATTTATCGCCCGTTCAAAATCGTTTTCCGGTTCTTTTTCAAATGCTTTATTGTAGATTTCCCGCGAATACGGTCGGAAGTATATTTCTTCCGCTATTGCTTGCGGTGCTTCTTTGATCTGTCGGAATAGATTTATTACTTCTCCGTCAAGGTCGTTTATCGTCTCTATGTCCGATCGTTCTTTGTTAAAAAGAATTGCGCCCGATCCGAAAAACGGTTCTAAATAACTGTGATGTTCTGGAAACTGACGTATGATCCAGTCTGCTGATTTATATTTGCTTCCCGGATATTTTAAAATCTGTTTCATTCGCTACCGTTTCTCCTTTCCAGTGGTATCGTATAACCGTCAGGAAGTGTGTTTATTAACTTTTCCAACTGGATCAGTCCGATTTTCTGTATATTGACTAAGGCGTTCGGCTGACAGGTGTTTAACTCTGTCATGTTTTTATGTATGCCGGCTGTGATATCGGATCGGAAGGCGGGCGTTAATGGTCTGTAGAATGTTTCCATTTTTCTTTCGTCTCCTTCCATTCGCTTATCAGGTCGTCGATATAATCTTGTATTACTTCGTCTGCGGATTCCTCGACGCGCTTCAAATCTTCTTTTTTAAGCCCTTCAAGTGGTCCCAGTTTTTCCAAGTCAGATGTATTTCCGGGCTTTGCGTACAGAATCCATTCTTCTTCCGCGTCGCTCCACATTATTTCTGCTGTTACGCAACCCGCTTTTTTAATTGCAAGTCCTGTTCTTTCCTGCTTCCACATTTTTATTTTTCCTTTCTCTTGTTTGTGGTACAATTCTTTTTGGAGAGGTGGTGTTTATCGTGACTAATACGCAATACAGATTTTTGAAATTTCTTTATCGGCACGGTGCTTCGCGTTCCGATATTCAAAAACATTTCCCGAATTATAAGACTAGCCCCGATTTAACCGAAAGTGCGTTCCAAGGCGGTTTTTATCGGAAAGGCGATATGTTTTATTTAACCGTCGTCGGGAAAAGAGCGTTTGAAGCCCGTAGAAGGGATAATTTTCGTTTTTGTTTCCCTCTTTTTATTTCTTTAGTCGCTCTTGTATTGTCAGTTATTTCTATCTTTTTACAATATTTCTAATTTTTTCATAATCAAAAACAACGATATGATAATTGAAATGATTGACGGCGGAATGGAAAGCCACCAGCCTTTCCGTTCCGTTTCTTCGTATTTTTTTTCGTCGCGATTCATTTATATTCCTTTCTGCTTAATATGTTAAGCACTTTAGTCAAAAAAAATTTCACTCACTTTTCTGTTGAGTGCGGAAGCAATTTTCTTCAACGTGTCTGTTGTTGTCGTTGTTGTTCTCCCAGTTTCAAGCCCGTTTATGATGCTTCGTGTCACTCCTGATTTTTCTGAAAGTTCCGCCTGTGTCATGCCTGCTTCTTCTCTGATTTCTTTAATCTTATATCCCATGAGTATTTCTCCTTTCTTGTTTTGTTGACTTTAGCTTAACATATTAAACACTTGCTGTCAATATGTTAAACGGCGTTTAATATGTTAAATTTTTATGTTGCTTTATTTGTTGTGCTATTGTATAATATATTAAACAAATAAAAGAAAGGTGGTGTATAAAAATGACGCTCGGCGACATCGTGAAGAATTATCGTGCAGAGCATGGGCTTTCTCTTCGCGAATTTTCCAGAATATCCGGCGTTAGTAATGGCTATATTTCAATGTTAGAGAAGAACGAACACCCAAAGACAAAAAAACCTATCGTTCCTTCTATTGAAAAAATGCGTTGTATCGCTAACGCTATGGGAATGTCGTTTGATTCGCTTCTGGATATGATAGACAGCGATCAACCTATTTCAATTAAAAAGGAAAATGCACCCGCGCCGTCTCTTACTTCATTAGAAAGTGATTTATTAAACAAATATAGACGCCTTAATAGTGAAGGTAGAAAAAAACTTATCGAACGTGCCGACGAATTATTCGATCTCGGTTACGTCGAAAAAGGGGACGCCGAAAAAATGGCATAAAATACCATTACAGGGAAACTAAGGAAAATATTATAGAATTGCGTTTTCAAAAATAAAAACGCCCACGGCGGCAACCGTGAACGTTTTAATAGATTGTTACCTGTCGACAGAAAAGGCCGGCTGTAGTAACTCCCTACCAAGTGTTATTATAGCATGGGCCTTTTTCTTTTGAAAGGGCTTATTTTTATACCCTTTTTTAGGAAAAATAGAAAGGTTGTGTATATTATGGCTTATGCTATGAAAGTACCTGCTGCCAGTGCCGACGATCGGATCGTTGCGATCTATGTTCGTGTATCGACTGGGTATCAGGTCGATAAAGATTCGCTTCCGTTCCAGAAAAAGGAATTGAAAGCATATTGCAAACATATCTTACACGTTGATATGTCGCGTGTAGAGATCTTCGAAGATGCCGGGCGATCCGGTAAGAACACGAAACGGCCGGCATATGAAAGAATGATGCAGAAAGTCCGCGCTGGGCTTGTGTCTCACGTTCTGGTGTATAAGATCGACCGTATTTCCCGAAATCTGGTTGACTTCTCTTTGATGTATGATGATTTCAAATACAACCGTGTGACGTTTGTTTCACTGAACGAACAATTTGACACGTCTTCCGCGATCGGCGAAGCTGTCCTGAAGATTATTCTTGTATTTGCTGAATTAGAAAGAAAGCTGACAAGTGAACGCGTGAAAGATATTATGATCGGACGCGCCAACGAAGGGAAATGGAACGGCGCGCGTGTGCCTTATGGGTGGGACTGGGATTCGTCCGCCGGGTGGCCGGTACATTCTGAAAAGGAAGCCCCGTTCGGGCGCGCTATGTATGAAATGTATTTGAAAGTTAAGTCAACCGGGAAGATCCGCGATTATAACAACGCCCACGGCATACCGACCAAGCGTGGCGGCGAATGGACTTCAAAAACCGTCGGGGACTTTCTGCGAAATCCGATGAACAAAGGCGACTATCGTTATAATTACCGGGAAGGCGCGCGCGGTCGAAAAAAGCCGATTGACGAAGTTGTGTACCTTGAAGGTGTCTTCGATCCGCTCGTTGATCCTGAAATATGGGAAAAAGTCAATAAAATTATGGATATCAACCGGGATAAAAGAAATATGGGTGGATCGCACCCGGTAGAAAAGAATTGTAATGTCTTCGCCGGTCTGATCCAGTGCGGTTTGTGTGGATCAGATTATCTGGTAGGCAAAAAGGATAAACGCCGAAAGAATGGCTTTACCCCGTCTATGTATCATTGCGGCGCAAAAACGCGGGCGATTCACTGTCAGAACCTGAACGTCAGCGAAGTTAAGATCGGTCCGTTTGTGATTAACTATATATCCGCTATGGTCCGCGTATCAAACGAACGACGGAAGATCAAAACCCCGGAAGATCTAGAAGAAATGCTTCTGTCTGACAAGGCCGTATTTGCCGATATTATGGGTTTATCGTCTGATAGCTTAAATAATACCTTTGAACTATTAACAGGCAAATCTGCCACTGGTGGCGCATTGTGGCGCGCTGATCTGGTGGATCAGGAAGGCGCGGTTGCTGATCCGGCAGAAATTGAAAGCCTGAAAGATCAGATCCGAAAATATGAACGTGCGAAAGAACGTCTGGAAGATGCGTATTATTTCAGCGACGACGGTATGAGCGAAAAAGAATATCTGGAAAAGAAAAATCGGTTTGATTCCGGGCGTGTGGCTGCCGAAAACAAATTGAAAGAACTGACCGAAACGCATATCGCTTCCGGTGTTGATGAATCCGCCTTCATGAAATCCGCTTCCGCTTTTCTCCTGACGCATAAGATCCGCGCCGGATCTCATATCGTATATAGCGATCTGGCCGGAATGGTCGAAGAAGAATCGATCAAAGAGTTTTTCAATCTGGTTTTGGATCATATCACGGTAAAAGATCGCTGCGTGACGGAAATCGTGTTCGCGAATGGTCTTTCCCATAAATTTATATACCGCGATTAAAAATGCAACGGAACGGGCGTTATAAGGTCCCGCGCTTTCAGTGTGGATTTTGTGAAGTGGTACAGAAACAAGCGGTTTAATTCTCCCACGACGCCCGGTTCGCATTAAACCCGGCCGGAACTTGTCAAACAGCATTACAACGCCCCGTTGCAACCCGTCAGCATTTACAAGGGCTTCGGACCTTCACAATCTCCCGCGGGCGGATCGTGGCTGCTTTAATTGCCGGGCGGCTACTGCTGCCGCCCTGATCTTTATTTGATGATCTTTTCAAGTGCTGTTGTTAAATATCCGCCGTTGATCCCCGCCATGGTCCCCAGTTCCTTGTCAAGTTCTTCATCGAAGCTGCACAGATCATATAATTTTTTCAATTCCTCTTTTCTCTCTTTCTCTTTTCTTATTTCCAGTGTATGAAGCGGGCTTAAACTCTCTAAGATAATCAGAAAGTATTCTTCTGATCCTGTTGTTTCTTTCAGTTGTTTATCCAGTGTTTCGTCACGCTCCAGAAGTTTAAAGAATTTTTCTATTTCTTCCCAGTCTTTTTTCATTTTGTTCCTTTCTGCCGGGACTGCCGCCCCGGCTCTGTTTTTGCTATAAGTATATCTGATTTATCAGACTTTTTACAGTTGTTTTTTATAATGCTGTTTCGATGAATTCTGTTGCCGCTTTGATTGTTCTGAAAGTATGAAACTCTCTAAATCCGATCTGGTCGTCTTCTCTTACGTTTACGTGATATGCTCCGTGCGTTCCTTTCATTCTTGTGATTTTATATCCCTTAACAACTTTTACTGTTTCGTACATATTCGTTACCGCCTTTCTAAGTGTTTGTTTATTTTTTATTTCCTTTCGTTGATATTATATTAGCATACGTTTATATTAAAGTCAATACTTTTATTAGCTTTTATTTATATTTTTTTCGTTGACTTTAATATTATATTAGTGTATGCTTATATTATAAAAATTGAATAGGTGGTGTTTATTATGATGAAATATTATCGACTGTTTGACCTTCTGGCGCGCCGTGATATGAAAAAGACGGATCTTCTTTCCGTGATCTCCGCGCCGACGCTTGCGAAGCTGTCGAAAGGGGAAACGGTAAAAACTGACGTGCTTTGTAAGATCTGCGATTTTCTGGACTGTCAACCGGGCGACATTATGGAATATGAAAAATAAAAAATATCCCAACTTTAGGATTTCTCCTATTGTTGGGATATTTTAAAATGCTTTATTTATGGGCTTTTTTACATCACGGAAACCGCGTTCATCTGACAACCAAAGGTTGTGACATGCGCGAAAAGTGGACGCCCTAGTTTTTCGGATAATTCTTTTACATATTTACGGGCTTTCGCAATATAATAATACTGTCGTTCCGGTTCTTCTGTTGGCGGTGCTGCTTCCAGATCGACCGCGTTTATCAATTCTTCTTCAAATAATTTATTTTTATTCATGGTTGGATTTCCTCTTTCTGTTCATGTTTATACGATTTTATATTATATCTGATACAGTTCTTTTTTTCAATGAGAAAAAGCCATGCTTTCGCATGACTTTTCCCAGTGACATATTTTATTTTAAGAAGGTGTAAGACATTTTGTTGTTGAGTTACATTATTTTACGCGGATTTTCTGCCCGACGTATATTTTGTTCGGGTTGCTGATTCCGCTAAGTTGTGCGATCTTCTGGTATGTAGTGCCATACTTCGCCGCGATTCCTGACAAGGTGTCGCCACTCTTTACCGTGTAGTACACCGCGCCAGATCCGCTTCCCGTGCTTTGCCCGTTAATGATCTTCTGTACGGCTTCGTATTTGCCGCCTAATACGGCTTTTCTCACGTCGCCATTTCCGTATCTACCCGCCTTCGTTTCTGCTGCCAGTGTTGCCGTTGACGTTTCCTGAATGTGGTTGATCTCGCTTTGTACTTCATTGTAACGCGAACCCAACGCCGCTTTTCTCGCGTCGCCGTTTCCATACTTCCCAGTCATTACGCCGTAAACCAGATCAAGGACTGATCCGTTCGGTGCGTCTGCTTTCGGTGTCTGGATTGCCTGCGTACCTTTTGCGTAGGCTTTCCATGCTGCCGTGTCCATGTATGCGATATTCATATCCAGATTTCCGTTGTAACCGGATAAACGGCCGGCGGAAGAATACTGGAAGATCGCGGGTGTTCCCCATGCTCCGAAGCCCTTTGCGTCCGTCCATGGGTTTGCCTGATAGCCTGTCGCGTTATTGTTCGCGTACTGTGCAGCCCATAAATCATATTCGGCAGCCACCGTCGCCCAGTCATGCTGACGGCATACGCTTTTCGACATATAGATCAACGGCTTTACGCCTGTAAGATCTCTTACTTTGTCAAGAAACGGCTTTGCGATTGCCGGCCCCTGAGAAAACTTCGCGTTCTGCTCTCCTTCCCAGTCAAGAATCAGAATAGCGTCGCCGATATACCCTTTAATGTTGTTTACGAAATGTTCTGCTTCTTTAGCCGGATCGCCGCCGGAAAAATAATGATATACGCCCAGTAACCGGCCGGCGGCTTTCGCCTGCTGATATGCCCGGTCGCAATCAGAATTTACATAGCTTGTGCCCTGTGTTGCTTTGATAATTACGAAATCGGCGGGAACTTTTGAAAGATCAATGCCTTTCTGCCACCCGCTGACGTCAATTCCATTCATGCTCATATTATTTTCGTCCTTTTCGCTCATACACGCGCGTTTCTTTCATCATTGCGTCCGCCTTCAGTGCGGGAACTGTGAAGCTGTTGTTCTTCCACCATGCAACCAGTGCGGCCACAGTGGAAAATCCAAACGATACAACCTGTGTCACGGTTTCGTCGCTGATTGGTAACGGACTCTTTCCGAAAATTGCAAGTCCGCTGTTAATCATGGTTAAAACCAGAATCGCGGTTCTTGCGATAGTGCCTTTACTCACTTTCATGTGTATTTCTCCTTTCTCCACGCTCTATGCTTTTGATTCTTGCTTCATGGTTGTTTAACATTTTGTCCTGTTCGTCGTTATGCTCCCAGATTCTCCTATGGCTCTCTGTGTTTTTATTCTGCATGGCTGCGAACTGTCCGTCTAAATTCTTGCAGGTAACTGTTAATTCTGTGATCGCTTTTGTCAGTGTCACGATCGGACGTACAAGTGCGATGATTCCGCCGCCTAACGTGATTAGCATAACTATAACGCTCCATTCATTCATTTTTTCACTCCTTCCACCCGCCTTTCTGTTATGATTCTATTTCTTTTATTCGGTCATTTCTGACCTGTTTTATTTTTCCTCTGTTCCAGTCAGTTTTTTATATTCTTCGTCGGTCAGTTTCCCGCGCGTTTTTGCCTGATCGACCATTTTTAACCACTGTTCATATTCAAATTTCATTTTCATTTTCAAGAGAATTTTATACATATGTCCCGCCCCTTTCTTATTCTGGAATATATACGTCTGTCATTTCTGCCAAATATTGCAACAATAACGCTTGCGATTCCACTTTTTCTTCCAGTTCTGCGATTTTTTCTTCCGGCTTCTTTTCTCTTTCCGGTTCGTATGTGGCGTACTGATCCGGGTTTTTCTTTACGTCGTCCAGATCCACCGCGCCTGTTTCTGCTGTGATCTCCGTATAGTCGTATTCGTAGAACGTCTGCGGCTCGCCCTGTCCTTCCGGTGTTTCCTTTACTGTCTTACCGTTCAGGCATAAGAAAATATAATCTTTTCCGTTAAGCTGCTTCACGGTAACTTTGTTTTGCCTTTTGTCGAATTTTGCTTTCATGCGAAACTACTCCTTTACATACTTTTATTGTTTGTGCTGTCTGATACTTCTTTTTGATCTTCTGACTGTTTGTGTGATCTAAAATTCCTTTATACGACGCGCACTTTCTAGCAAGCCATAGCGGGATCTTTTTCTTTTGCTTTATGAGTGCCTGCGCTTTCTTGTATGCCCGGCGCACGCGCAAGAATACGCGCTGTCTAATCGTGATATGGTGTCTGTATATTCTTACGCCCATAATGTCGATGAAATGTCCGTCGTCCTTTCGTTTCATTACGGTTGTAAATACGATCCAGTTGTCTTTTATTTTCAGTCCCAGTTCTTCCGCCTTTTGCGTGATTAGCTTCATAGCTTTGTGAATGTCTTTCGCATTTGTGCCAAGAATCAAGATATCATCCATATAGAAAAGTTGATGCAATACCAGTTTTATTCGTTCCATGATTCCGTTTCTTTTCTTCCTGATCCTGTACATTCTTTCGGCTATTTCGTGGTATATCTGCGATAAAAAGACGTTGCAAAGGTACTGACTTAAATATGATCCAATGCTTAATCCTGTTTCGAATGTTCCGATCAGAAGCGCGATCAGGTTTAATAACGGTTCGTTTTTAATATATTTTCTTAAAAACTCCATGACCTTTTCCCGATCGATCGATGGATAGCATTTCTTTATATCACATTGCCCGGCGTATCTGATATTCTTATTTCGCAACCATTTCTTGATCGCTTTGATCCCGTATGACTGTCCTTTGTGTTTCAGTGCCGCGCATTGATATTCGCCGATTCTTTTCAGAAAATCTTTCATTGCTTCCACGGCAATATAATCGTAAATCTGTTGTTTGATATTTTGAATCCCGATCCGGCGCACCTTCTGACTGGAAGCGTCGATCTTTTCTTTGTACCATATCGGTTTGAATTTTATTTTGTTCTGAATCAGTTCTTCGCGTATGCCGTCCACTGCTGTTTCAGCGAACGGTCGTAACGCTTTGATTCCGAATTCTTCAAACGCTCCCTTGATAAAATCTTTTGGAAGCCCGGAATATTCCGAAAACATTTCCAGAACGTCATTTCTTTTATATTTATTTCTTAAACATTTATGCACCGCCTTTTGAATCAATTTTCTATCTGTTATATCTACATTCTTACAATATCGTTTCATTCGATTGTCTTTATAAGGGCTTTCGGTTTTTACTACTAACCCCGACGACCTGGCGAACCCCGGCCGTCCTTACTCCTTCATCTCTAAAGTTTTGGTAGGTCTATAAAAAGTATTTCGGGCAACCGCCCAAGAGCCTGTTTAGGCTACACCCTTTACGGGTGCGAAATACGACGCAAAGTATTTTGTAAAATGAAATAAACAATTTCAACCAAGGTAGTTCCAGTTCGTCCTGTCGAGCCTGTTCCTGCAATTCACGTAAACGGGACCGCCATTCGCGCCATTCCTGAGATTACCGCGTGCGTCGTAAGTCCTTCTATGCCGTCCGGTCGTATTAGGGGCGATCCCCTCTTCCCTAAAGGGAATTCACCCCCGACGACC